>Ga0208937_1001212_pt1 | contig 11845 bp, 8 predicted proteins | sample June2015DPH_11_5_FD_184705 | JGI IMG/M metagenome (GOLD analysis project Ga0208937, IMG submission 184705) | Peatland microbial communities from SPRUCE experiment site at the Marcell Experimental Forest, Minnesota, USA - June2015DPH_11_40... | ecosystem: Environmental > Terrestrial > Soil >...
TGGAAGACATCCTGCCCCAAAAGGCAACCTTTGATGACTATGAGGTGGAACACGATTTTCTTGGCATTGGCAGACGCACCATGCTTTTAAATGCCCGGAGGATCCCCAGTCCACCGGAAAAGCCAAAAGTTATTCTTCTGGCTATCGAAGATATCACCAAGCACAAGAGTAGGGAAGAATCTTCTCTTAGCTTAGCAGCAATTGTTAATACATCTCTTGATGGAATTATTGGAAAAACTTTGCAGGGAGATATTGTTAGTTGGAATAAAGGGGCAGAAAAAATATACGGTTATACCGAAAAAGAGATGCAGGGCCAAAATATTTCTCTTTTAGCTCCTCCTGGTTACAAAGAAGAAATCCTCAACCAGCTTAAAAAGCTGCGAGCCGGAGAATTGATTAAAAATCATGAAACAAAACGTGTCCGAAAAGATGGGGTAGTAATTGATATTTCTTTGACTCTTTCGTCAATCAAGGACAAGTCAGGGAATATTTGTGGCGTGTCGGCTATTATGCACGACATAACCGAACAAAAAAAGGCAAAGCAGGTGCTGATTGTCAGTGAATACTCCGAGAGCATCATCAACACCGTGCGTGAACCTTTAATCGTTCTGGACCAAGATTTAAGGGTGGTCACGGTCAGTCGTTCCTTCTATGAATTCTTTAAGGTAAACCCTGAAGAGACTGTGGGACAGCTTATTTATGACCTGGGCAATAAACAGTGGGATATCCCCAAACTGCGGGAACTGCTGGAAACCATCCTTCCCCAAAAAGCAACCTTTGATAACTATGAGGTGGAACACAATTTTGCTACCATTGGCCGGCGCATCATGCTTTTGAATGCCCGGCAGATTCAAAGAGGGGCTGGAAAGGAGCGGATAATCCTCCTGGCCATTGAGGACATTACCGAGCGTAAGGAGATAGAAGCCGGCCTGGAAAAGACCCGAAAAGAACTGGAAGTAATTAAACAATCCGCGGATGAAGCCAGCGAATTCGCTGAGAGCGTCATCAACACTGTACGTGAACCTTTAATTTCTTTGAATCAAGATTTAAGGGTGGTCACGGTCAGTCGTTCCTTCTATGAATTCTTTAAGGTAAACCCTGAAGAGACTGTGGGACAGCTTATTTATGACCTGGGCAATAAACAGTGGGATATCCCCAAACTGCGGGAACTGCTGGAAACCATCCTTCCCCAAAAAGCAACCTTTGATAACTATGAGGTGGAACACAATTTTGCTACCATTGGCCGGCGCATCATGCTTTTGAATGCCCGGCAGATTCAAAGAGGGGCTGGAAAGGAGCGGATAATCCTCCTGGCCATTGAGGACATTACCGAGCGTAAGGAGATAGAAGCCGGCCTGGAAAAAGCCCATGAAGAGTTGAAGGAGTTGGCGGCCGAGTTAAAACGTACCGCTCAGGTAAAATCTGAATTTTTGGCCAACATGTCGCATGAGCTCAGGACTCCGCTTAACTCCATTAACGGTTTCTCCGAGGTGTTATACGATGAGACTTTCGGACCGCTTAATGAGAAGCAGAAGAAATATGTTAATAATGTTTTAACCAGCGGAAAGCATCTTCTCTTACTGATAAATCAGATACTGGATATGGCAAAAGTTGAAGCCGGAAAGATGAAGCTGTCATTATCCAGCTTACCCATGAAAACCCTATTAAATGATATTTCAATGCTGGTAGCGGATATGGTCAGTAAAAAGAAGATTGAAATGTCGCTGGAAATAGCCGAAGGTCTGCCGAATATTGAGGCCGATGAACTCAAGGTAAAAGAAATAATTTACAACCTGTTTTCCAACGCAGTTAAATTTACCCCCGAGGGTGGCAAAATTGGCATGCGGGCCTCTGCGAGGAAAGCCGATTCCGAGATAGAAGTAGTGGTCTGGGATACGGGAGTCGGTATCGCACCGGAAAACATGGAGAAAATATTTGAAGGTTTTTTCCGTGTCGATACTCCATATTCTCGGGTGACTGAGGGGACCGGGCTAGGTTTACCGCTCTCTAAAAAGCTGGTTGAGCTGCACGGCGGGAAGCTTTTTGTAGAATCAGAGGGGTTAGATAGAGGCACCTTGGTTCGGTTTACTTTGCCTATTATATTCAGGAGGGTGGTGTGAGATGAGGAAGAAAGCATTAGTTGTCGACGATAATGCAAACAATCTGATGCTGGAAAAAGACCTTTTGGAGGTCGCCGGCTTCGAAGTATTTGAAGCTGAAAATGCTTCCAGCGGAATCGCCATCGCCCGGAAAGAAAAACCGGATATTATAATTATGGATGTGCGGCTTCCGGATATGCGTGGCTACGAAGCCGCCAAGATATTACGTCAAGACAAAGAGACACGCGATATTCCCATTGTTTTTGTGACCGCTTCGGTTATGGCAGAGGGCAAAGAAGAGATAAAAGACATATCTAACAGCGGATTTATAGGCAAGCCGATAAATACGCGCACCTTTGCGAAAGAAATTAGTCAATTTATTAAGTGAGTTTCTAACCCCGATAAACGGGATAAGTGCGTTAACGAAATTATTTTCTACCAGAAAAGTGCAGAAATAATTTCTAACTTACTAATATGTGGGAAAGTCAAATTGAAAAGAGATAGACGATGAAAGACAAACCGGTAATCTTAGTTGTCGATGACCAGCTCCAAAACATTGAACTTCTCGAAGCATATCTTGTTCCCCAGGGCTACGAAATTGTCAAGGCGGTAAACGGTGAAGAAGCGCTGGGAAAACTTTCCGGTAATCAAATCGATCTGATTCTGCTGGATGTAATGATGCCCGGTATGGATGGTTTTGAAGTTACCCGCAGGGTCAGGCAAGATGATAAAAAGCGGCTGCTTCCGATAATTTTGGTTACCGCACTGCGGGAAACGGAAGACCGGGTAAAAGGAATTGAAGCCGGTTGTGATGATTTTCTTTCAAAGCCTGTTGATAAAATGGAGCTTTTAGCCCGGGTCCGGTCCATGCTAAAGGTCAAGGCCTACAACGACTTGATGAGTAATTACCAAAAAGAGCTGGAGTCCGAGGTAACCGGGAGGACCGAGGAATTAAAACATGCCTTTGAAAAGATAAAAGCAGCTTCGCTGGAAACGATTTACCGGTTGTCTATGGCCGCTGAGTACAAGGACAAGGAAACTGGCGCACATATCAAGCGCATGAGCCTTTATTCCGCTGCCGTTACCCGCCGCATGGGACTCACCGAAAGTACTATTGAAACTATTCTTTATGCAGCACCCATGCATGATTTGGGTAAGATAGGTATACCTGACCTGATCTTGATGAAACCGGCCAAGCTTGACCCGGTAGAGTGGGAAATTATGAAGCAGCATACGGTCATCGGTGCCAAAATCCTCCAGGGTTCGGACGCCGAATTTATCAGGCTAGGAGAGACTATAGCCCTATCCCATCACGAGAAATGGGATGGAAGCGGCTATCCAAATAGTCTAAAGGGTATAGAGATACCAATCACCGGCCGCATCACGGCAATTGCAGATGTCTTCGATGCCCTGACCTCCAAACGACCCTATAAGGAACCATTCTCTGTGGAGAAGTCACTGGCCATTATCAGGGAAGGGAGGGGAAGCCACTTTGATCCGGATGTGGCGGATGCTTTCTTTGCTATCCAGGACGAGATACTAACTATCAAAAAGCAATATGATGACGATAATCAATTTGATTAAAACACACGCCCAGTCATAATATGATATTCTAAAAGACATCGAATTTCCCCGGCCCGTGGCCGATGTCGTCCTTCAGCATCATGAACGGATGGATGGATCCGGCTATCCTCATGGCCTTAAAGGAGATGATATTCTCCGTAGTAGTGTTTTTAGCAAGCACTTCTTCCTGTAATCGTTGGCTGATTGATTTCGACTATAATGTAAGATTTCATTTGTTAATCGCCATCTTGCATACTGGCCTAAAATCTTCCTTCACATCTTGTGGTCACTTTTACCCTTGATATTCAACTCCGTTTTTCGCATATAAAACCCATAAAAAGTTGGTTCTTACTGCACCAGGCAAAGTCTGGAGAATCCAGTTGGTTGAGAACCGGGCCAATGGATACAGGGTTGAAATAGTGTGGCACTGCCGGGAAACTAGGCGGCTAATGGAGAAAACAAGCCTCAACCTCTGGTATCAAACGAAACCGGTCTACTCGACCCATTCGAGATAAAGCGGATTTTATGGCAGTACATCTTGACATCTCTGAAACATTACAGTATGTTATAAACTGAGTCTGCTAACATTGGGAAACCGACAGGATAGAACTATGATAAGAATGTATCAAAAAGGGTTTACTCTCATTGAGGTCATCGTAGTTTTTATAGTTGTAGGCTTATTAGCAGCTTTCGCAATTCCTAGATACATTTCTTTTGTCAAGGCTGCAGAGGAAGGAAGCGTCGACTCGACAATAGGCGCACTCAAATCAGCTCTAAACCTCTATTCAGCAAATCAGATATTAAGCAATCAACCAATAACCGTCCAAAATCCGTTCGCTTACGCGAGCGTTGACAACTATGTCGGCGCTTTTGGTGATGTAGATTTAACCAATTGCCCACCTGGATCATGGGCCTATCAATCAGGTGATGCGCAATTAAATGGTGGCTGGTCTGTTGTTTGTTACAGGCCAAACTCTACGTTAACACAGGCCTTCACCTGGGGTGGTGTGCAGTGGATTATTTTAGTGGAAAGTCCAGTTCAAGATGCAAACGGTGTGACGATCGGGTTAACTTTAGATTACTATCCACCTGTCCCCATATGGTAGGATTCCTGATATAGGCAAAAAGAAATACTCCAATGTGTTCTTTTTTTACCCTAATTTGATTCCTATCTATATTTATCTGGTGCATCGTTTGGGACAGAGATTTCGATCGTTACAGCGATCATCTTATTCATTTCTTTTTTATACTCGATAGAGACCTGCATATCTTTTTTTAAATCCCCACGGGTCGTAGTCATTTTATCTTTAGTTATTTTTGTTTTATCATTAATGGCAAAGGTCAGAAACTTTTCCTCCTTCATCATCTTGCCCCTGACAACAATTGCTTTCCCAATTTTATCGACTTTTTCGATCAAACCAGAAAACTTCTCCATCTTTTCCAGCTTCTTTTTCGTCATTGGTTTTACTGGTTCAGTAAATACGGGGGCTGCTGAAGCAGGATCTGGTGTCGGCTTTTGGATTGCTGTGGCTGCTGAAGCAGGATCTGGTGCCGGCCTTTGGATTGCTATGGCTACTGAAACAATGGAGACTAAAGCAAGCAGGATAACCAGAAGAAGCATCTTCTTCATTGATATTCACCTCCTTTCCCTTAACTTTATTTAGAATCAAAGAATTAATAGGCAAACGTAGTGCTAAAAATAATTAATCATGATAATAAGTTAATTTATTCATATTATTTGATAAATTTCAAGGTGGAAATTCCATTTTAAGAAAGTTGTTTTGCATAATTCAACATCTGCTTTGTTAAATATAATTGTGAAGCTATCCGATCAATATTTAATTGTCAGAGATAGAAGGCAGTGTTGGAAATGATTCTGCTTTTATTGTTGGCGCTTTCTATCCGTTATCGTCACCTTCGGAGATCAATTTTAAAGTGAACAGTTGTAGGTGTTATGGACTAATATTTTCTTAAAAATATTATTTTTAGCATTTAGAGTATTTCTTTCTGTAGTCTACAAATCATTAACCTCGGCAAAGACTCAGGATTTCAGTCCATAATGAATGATGTTATTTCCTGGCAATGATGATATATATATAAGAATTGTTGCGCTTAATTCTGTGACTGTCCGGAGCCAATGGATTCATAGTTGAAATACTGTGGCAACGCCAAAAATCATGGCGGTTAAAGGAGAAAGCAGACCTCAACCTAATGGTATCGGAAGAAACGGGTCTACTCGGTTCAAAAAAGCAAATCGGGCAATTAGTCATAGTGCATAAGGTACGTTATGAAACTGCATCTACTGACGCTGAAATTCTCCGGGAACTCGTCGAAACTCGAAGCGCCATTTCTGAGCGATTACTATCGTGTGTCACTCCCCCACATCCGCATATCCCTGGTCTTGGGAGCGCTATTATACGCATCTTTCGGTATCCTAGACGCGCTACTCATGCCGGAACAAAAATCCACCATATGGTTTATTCGTTTTGTTATCGTCTGTCCCGTGCTTTTCGGGACTTTCCTGGCATCGTTTTCCAAGTCCTTTGAACGGTATATGCAGCCTCTCCTGGCGGGCGTTTACATTCTGGCTGGCGGGGGTATTATTTGCATGATTGTTATTGCCCCGCCGCCGGTCAATTATTCCTATTATGCCGGCCTGCTGCTTGTTTTTATGTGGGGCTACACCTTCATCCGTATCTTGTTCATTTGGGCGTCATTAGCCGGATGGGTGCTGGTGGCATTGTACGAAATCGCGGCCATCTGGATCAGTCCGACGCCCTTTGCCGTTCTACTCAACAACAACTTTTTTTTCATCAGCGCAAACGTCATTGGAATGCTGGCCTGTTATTCCATCGAATTCTATGCCCGGCGTGATTTTTTCCTGACGCAACAACTGGAGATTGAGCGGGAAAAGATTAACAAGGTCAATCAAGAACTGGAAGAGCGTGTGGAAAAGCGAATAGCGGATTATCAGATCATTAATCGGGCACTTGAACAGGAAATTACCGGCCACGAGCAGGCGGAGGAGGCGTTGCGGCAGAGCGAGAGTAAATATCGTTTTATGACTGATAACGTCGCTGATATCATCTGGACCGTAGATATGAACCTTAATTTTACCTACATCAGCCCTTCTGTCCAAAGGTTTCGTGGTTTCACCGTAGAAGAAGTAATGTCACAAAAGATGCATGAGGTGTTGACACCAGAGTCTTTGCAATATGCTCTCCAGGTTATGGAAGAGGAAAATAAAGTATTAATGGGCAACCCTGACCGTATAAGGGACAAGCTGACCATTGAATTGGAAGAATATTGTAAGGACGGGTCAACTATCTGGACAGAAAATGAATTGAAGTACCTTCCCGACCAAGACGGAAAACCGATCGGTATTATCGGTGTAACCCGAGACATCAGTGCCCGCAAGCAGGCCGAGGAGGCACTGCGGGAGAGCGAAAAATACTTTAAGGAAATTACAGAAAACTCTTCAGACATGATTATCATTACGGATAATAACGGAGACATAAAATATTGCAGCCGTTCTGTCGAGCGTTTTACCGGATACAAGCCGGAGGAACTAATCGGTAGAAGTGGGTTCACGTTTATTCATCCGGATGACATTGAACGTGCTGTTGGTGATTTCGGCAAGGCTATTCTGACAATAGACTCCGCTATCCCCAATGCATTCCGCATGGTGCATAAAGATGGCTCGGAACATTATTGTGATGGGCTGGGGAAAAACCTCTTAGATAATCCAGCTGTTGCAGGTTTTATCATGAATATCCGCGACATCACCGAGCGCAAGCGGGCGGAGGAGGCGCTGCAGGAGAGCGAGGACAAGTATCGCCTTCTTGCCGAAAGCATATCCGATGTCATTTGGGTTTTGGATTTGAATATGCTGCGGTTTACCTATTGCAACCCTTCCATCAAACAAATGCTTGGCTATACCCAGGAAGAATACCTTTTGAAGAGCGTAGAGGAGATAGTGGCGCCCTCTTCTTACAAATCGGCAACGGAAGCGATCGCCGAAGAGCTGGAAATAGATAAGAAAGAGCCAAAAGATTTGTCGCGGTCACGCGTCATAGAACTGGAGCTGGTTCGTAAAGACGGATCGACGGTCTGGGCGGAAGTAAGAGCAAAATTCGTGCGCGATTCGAATGGTCAAACCATTGAAATACTCGGCGTGAGTCGTGACATCAGCGATAGCAAAAGGGCTGAAGAGCAGCGTCAGCGCATGGAAGAACGTCTCCGCCGGGCCGAGAAAATGGAGGCCTTAGGCACGTTAGCCGGAGGAGTCGCCCATGATCTAAACAATATTTTAAGTGGCATCGTGGGTTATCCGGATCTGATTCTGATGAACTTGCCGGAAGAGAGTCCCCTGAGAGATGCAATTGTAACGATCCGACAGTCCGGGCAGAGAGCGGCTGCGGTCGTTCAGGATCTGCTGACACTGGCCAGACGAGGCGTGGTTTATACTAAAGTGCTGAATTTGAACGACGTGATTTCCGAGTACATGAAGACCCCTGAGCAGGAGGAAATCCAGGTGTATCAACCGAATGTGCGTTTTGAGATCCGGTTGGCACAGGGCCTGCTCCCGGTGAAGGGATCCCGTGTGCAACTGTCCAAGACGATAATGAACCTCCTTTTGAATGCGGCGGAGGCCATGCCGGCCGGGGGGGGCGTCACCATAACCACCATGGTTCAGTATCTGGACAGACCCGTCAAGGGATATGAAGAGGTGCAAGAAGGATATTACGCGGTTCTCATGGTGTCGGATACGGGGAAGGGAATTCCTGCGGAGGATCGAGGCAGGATTTTTGAGCCTTTTTACACGAAGAAGGTGATGGGGAGAACCGGCACGGGTCTGGGGCTGGCGGTGGTATGGGGAACGGTAAAGGACCATAACGGTTATATTGATGTTCAGAGCGAGGAAGGAAAAGGGAGCACCTTTACCCTTTATTTTCCTGTAACGAGGGAAGAAATGTTCGTTGAAGCTGCGTCTGTATCCATTTCCGAATACATGGGGAAGGGGGAGACCATTCTGGTAGTGGATGATGTGAGAGAGCAGCGCGATTTGGCGGAGGAAATGCTGAAGAAATTGAATTATAAAGTATCCAGCGTTTCCAGCGGCGAGGAAGCAATAGCTTACATAAAGGAGCATAAGGTTGATCTTTTGATCTTGGACATGATTATGGATCCCGGTATTGATGGACTCGATACCTATAGAAGTGTTCTGGAGATTCAGCCGAAACAAAAAGCGATTATCGTGAGCGGTTTTTCGGAGTCGAATCGGGTGCATGCCGCACATGCCCTCGGTGTCGGCGAATACGTGAAAAAGCCTTATGTCATAGAGAAGCTGGGAATGGCAGTGAGGAAAGAACTTGATCGATCCGCGTGAACACAGGAGGAGCGAAGAGTCATCGTAACAAGTGGTAATCCTCACTTTAATTCCAAGTCGAAAGCCATTGATAGGTAGGTGTTGTTGAGGATCTTTTTTTCATCCCTTCCTTCCTGTACTAAACAAAACGTCAACCTCGACGAAAATGCAGGACTTCAATCCGTAATAAACGCAGTTCTCTCCTGAAGACAAACATCGACATCACACCTTATATTTTGTAGTTAATATTTAATTGACATGCAATATCCTTTTTCCTATGCTTCATATTAACGAAAACAAATTTTAACCAAAAAATACTGAAAGGGGACATATTTATTCTAACGGAGGGCCAAAACAATGAAAAACGAAAAAGGTATCTCGAAGTTAGTTTTGTTTGTGATAATCGTAATAATCATAGTTGTTGCGATTTACTGGGCCAAGTATTTCGCCAAACCGATGGCTACAGTTATGATGGGCGGTGCAGAGCAAGCCCAGCCGGCTATAGACAAAGCCAAACAGTCCAGTGATGCGATGAACAGAGTTACTCAAGCCACCGAAGAAATGGCGAGAAAAGCAAGCGAAGATGCGGAGAAATAGGGCAACGGTATTAATTTTTCAGCGTAATGATAAAATGGGGCTAGTCTTTCACAGTAAAATATTGTTTCGATATTTTTAAGAAAAAGCACATAATCTTAAAAATATTATTTTTAGCATTTAGAGTGTTTCTTCCTGTTATCCATAAATCATCAACCTCGACAAAAATGCAGAATTTCAATCCGTAATCACGGGTACGAACCCCAAAGCAAGCTGTGGGGTATTCCCTTCGCTTAGCGGGATAATTCGGCTAACAAACTTCTCTTCACTTCGCTTTTGAAGTTTGAGTCTCATTACCCTCCGCTTCGCGGGATACTTATATTGCCCCGCTAAGCTTCGCACGCGGGATAATTCAACTCGCAGATATTACTGCACTGCGTTTGTAATATCTGAGTTTCATTAGAATTGGAGTTTCACGAATAAATACAATTGAAGATCTTCGCGGCACGCCGCAAAGAATCTTCGATTCATAAGGAATAATATCATTCAGTATTCGCTCGCTTACTCCACAGCAAGCTATGGAGAATGCGCTCACTACCGAATTCACGCCCAACGACAGACATCGACACTATACCCCATATTTTGAGATCTATATTTCCTTGACATACAAGACCGAAATTCTTATAGTTCAACCATGAACAAGCAATGTCTTATCAAATGCTGCCTTTATAGCATCTTTGGTTTAGAAATGGAATAATACCTAGAACATACGAAATTCCTTGGACAAATTTACTTAATTTCAATGAAGGGATTACAAAAATGCGTAAATACATTTCAGGAAGTTTTATTCTACATTTATTAATTTTGTGTTTTATGGTTTGTCCGGTTTTCGCGGGAGATAGCGGCGAGAAGAAAGGATGCGATACGATTTCGCAGTCGGAAATTCGGGATGTTCTGAAAAACATAAACGCTAATAATGCGGCAGTATTATATATAAAAGAATCTCCTCTGGCCGGGATATGCGAAGTTGCTATAGACCGTGGTGGGCAGCCGGCCATTTTTTATTTTGATATTGCCAAAACCCATCTAATTTTTGGCAACCTGGTGGAAATGAAGACCATGACCAATTGCACAGCCCAGTCGACCAGGGAAATCCAGGATAAAAAGCGGATTGACATCTCCAAAATCTCTTTAACCGCAGCCCTTGTCCTGGGCGATTTAAAAGCAGAAAAAAAAGTTATTATTTTTACCGATCCGGACTGTCCATACTGTAGCGAACTTCATAAGGTAATGAAACAAATTAGCGACAAGAGAAAGGATATTGCCTTCTATATTAAAATGTATCCTTTGGAATTCCACAAAGACGCATACTGGAAATCCAAGAGCATAGTCTGCAATAACTCCATGCAGTTGCTTCAAGATTGCTTTGATAAAAAGGAAATTGTAAAAACGGATTGCAAAACAGAGGAAGTTGACAACACGTTAAAACTGGCCAAATCCCTGGGGATAACTGGAACACCGGCAATTATTCTGCCGGATGGCAGGCTACGCATAGGCACCATGCCGGAGGCGGAATTGACCAAGTTGATTGATGGCAAGATATGACAAGAAATAATCAATTATCACGGCAGTACGGCTTCCGGCGGCCTTATCTTCAGTAGGTTATTTATCGGTATCCTGATTGTGGCGATCTGCACAACGGCTTTGTCCGCCCTGAAATTAATGTCTGTTTTAAGTGGTAATTATCACCCCATAAGGGGTGAGTTATGTTGAAGGATAGAAAATTATATCTTACGTTAATTACAATTATTTTTAGTCTTTTTTCAATTTGTTAGGTAATTTTTGTGCATGAAATATGGAACAGATTTTAGACATTCTATATACTATACCGAACCCCTTGTTAATTTTGCCCGCTAGCGTGGTTGTCTTTGTCATTCCGGGACTAATTGCCGGCTTTTGTTTTAAGTCCGTCAGTCGATGTAAAATTGTCTATGCGTGGACTTTCGCCGGTCCAGTCATAGCAACTCTTATTGCTGGTCTAGTGATATACTTATTTGTCGGCCCTTTTGATGAAGGAGAGACCGAGGGGTTGGCGATTCTTTCGCTAGATATTGGTATTCCTTGTGGATGGGTGTTGGGTCTCATGGTTCCTATGGCCATATATTTGCTCAATGATCGTAAGGCACGAAAAAAGATAAATTCTGCACAACCAGCAAATTCACCCCATTCGGAATCCGTTGCGTGGTCTCCTCAAGGTTGATTTGCGTTGTTACCCTCTTTT
>Ga0208937_1001220_pt1 | contig 11762 bp, 6 predicted proteins | sample June2015DPH_11_5_FD_184705 | JGI IMG/M metagenome (GOLD analysis project Ga0208937, IMG submission 184705) | Peatland microbial communities from SPRUCE experiment site at the Marcell Experimental Forest, Minnesota, USA - June2015DPH_11_40... | ecosystem: Environmental > Terrestrial > Soil >...
CCCACCGCGTCCGCCGCAAACGCCAGCGGCTCAGTTCAAACGACCCTATCGAAACTGCCCCGGCCACACGACCTGTGCACCCCCGCACTTCTTCTTTCGGGGCAGTCCCGATAGGGCCCTAACGTTTATGGCTATACTTCCCATCACGGAAAAGCAAGGCGAGCTAGCCCAGTTAGGAGGCTGGCAAAAAGAGATGGCTCGCCGTCGTTATCAGAAAGGAAATATCCGCAAACGCGGCAAACGAAACCCCGTATGGGAACTGCAATGGTGGACGGATTGCATAAATACGGACGGAACGCTCGGACGAAACCGGGAATCGGTGATTCTGGGACCCGTTACGAGCATGACGCTTCGACAGGCAAGAAAAGCCGCAGAGGAGCACCTTCGTCCGTTAAATCTCGGAAAAGTGACGCCGTATTCCGCAATTTCAATCCGCGACTTCGTCGACAAATATTTCGTCCCGAACTTTTTCCCCACCTTGAAACCCTCAACTCGGCAACGTTATCGCTGCACACTCGACAAACACCTTTTACCTGCTTTTGGAGATTCCCGTTTTTGCGACATTGGGACGCTAGACCTGCAGCAATTTGTGCTGCAGAAAATGGCGAGTGGTTCGGGTTGGGAATGCGCCGATCACTATCGCAACCTAATGTCGAAGATCTTCGCAACCGCCAAGAAATGGGGATTCTTTGCCGGGGACAATCCCGCAATCGGGGTCGAGCTTCCGGAAAAGAAAGCGGTTCGGGAAAAGCATGTGCTTTTGCCGGATCAAATACTCCAGCTATTGGCTGCGCTCGAAGAGCCCGCCCGCACGATGGTTTTAGTCGGAGTGCTGACCGGGCTAAGAATTGGCGAGATTTTGGCTCTGCGCTGGAGGGATGTGGATTTCAGCTCCGGCGAGCTTCGAGTCGAGCAGGCCTGCTACCGGGGTCTGATCGGCACGCCAAAAACCAAGGGCAGCCGCCGTACCCTTCCTCTGCCGGAATCTCTCCAGGACGAGCTAAAGCGTCTTGGCGAGAAATCGGCATCTGGGGATCAGCTCGTTTTTCAAACCCGCAATGGCACCCCGTTCAGCGACACGAACCTGCTCCACAGTCATTTGAAACCGGCAGGACGGAAGCTGGGGATGCCCTGGCTCAACTGGCACACTCTGCGCAGAACTCACGCCACGCTCTTGCAGCACGCGGGAGGAACGCTCAGAGAGGCTCAGGCACAGCTGGGTCACACGAAGATGTCCACCACCCTCGAAATTTACACAATCTCGATTCCCGCAGCACAGCGGAAGGCAGTCGAAAACCTTTCGGATTTGGTGACCAATGGTGACGAGTTGGGCCAACTCGGAGGGAAGCCGCCGCTCGCGACTGAGCGGATTCAATGAGATAGATGGTAGGCACGAGGAGACTCGAACTCCTGACCTCTACCGTGTCAAGGTAGCGCTCTAACCAACTGAGCTACGCGCCTACATGAACTGCTTCAACGACTTGCCTTCGTCTAAGTTTATCAGACCGCCCATTTCGTGCTCAATTTGGTGCACACCTGCTGAAAAACCGACCGTCGCAATGGCATCCACCGCCCGCCGTTGCACTTCCGGACGGATGTGACCGTGTCGCTTCGCCATCCGTACGGCAGTCGTCGCGGACCAACTGAGAATTTGAGCCCCTGTTGCATATGGTACCGCATTCTCCAGCAGCTTCGTTGCGAAACTGTGACGCAGGTCGTGGAAGCGAAGTCGCGGCAGCCCGCAGCTTTGCAAATCCTGCGCCAGGCGGTTCGCCAGTTCGCAATTGGGCGATCCAGGCGGATTTTTCCGTTTTCGCAGGACGGGAACACGAAGGCTTGCGGCATACGATTGGAGAACCGTGCAGCCCAGGTATCCAGCGCCGCTAAGGCCGGCCCATTCGGAGGGACATAGTCGCGGATCTTCAGCTCGGTATGAACCATTTCCTCAAGTTTGCGATGGATTGTGGAGCGCCTTCTGAAAAAGAAGCATGGAAATTGCAGGAAGACATGTGGAAAGCGCTGGGGTCCGCCGCACGAGCACAATATCGCCATCAGAAATCTGAGGATCCGGTAAACCGTTTTCTTCAACTTATGCAATCACTCTTGGCGTCCGGTCGAGTCTACCTCCAAGATCTGGAATCTGAGAACGCACCTAACCCGAAGGGCGATCACGTGGGCTGGTTGGACAACGACGTCGCCTTGCTGCATCCGGATGCCGCCTTCGGCGCAGCACAGAAGTTAGCACAGGAGCAAGGTGAGTTCATCGTGATTGGTCAGAAAGCTCTTTGGCCGCGCATAAAAGACAGAGGGTTTCTGATTGGGTCGGACTCCGACAGAAACCTGAAACGAGAAACGATCAGGGGTAAACGACCACGCGTGGTCAAAATACCGAGCCGACTACTCAGGCTTGACGCTGAGGATCGAGCGTGAGGCTGCGAATCGGGACAATCGGGACTGACGGGATAGGGCGGCCGATTGAAAGGAAGACAAGTTTGCGATTCAGTACACACAGCCGGTAGTCCCGATCGTCCCGATGTTGGAGGGGTAGGCCTAGCTTGCCCCTACTAAACAGAAGGGGAAGAATGGCTATCCCCACCCTTGAATGGGACCAAGGCAGAAAGCTACAGCTTGGCAAACAATTCACCTGCGCGACTGTGTATACAGTAGTTCCGCTTGAAAGCATGCGGGCACGGTGATGAATGGAAGGATGCAATGAATGGGAATTTCTACGGCTTGCCCAAGCAGTTTTGAGACTGCACTCCGAAGGGGCTTGAAATGAAGAAGGCATGCTCAGCCCCGATTGCACAAACGCCATCAGCACCATCGAAGCACGCAGTTGCTGCTCGACGAAACGGCAGCTTCGGAGGACAGGAACGTGCCGCCCGCTACGGTCGTGAGGTTTTGTCAGAGTGGGCAAGCTGTGGTGGGAAGGCGGCGCTCGCAAAGTTCAATTGGGCGTACTTCAAAAAACTGCGAAAACGTCGGAAGCATTATCCGAAATACAGCCAGCCGGTGGCTCAGCCCAGTCCCCGTGTGCTCGCGGCGAAAAAGAATGCCGAGAAGGGTGGGAACGCCCGCGCCGAACAACACGGCACTAAGCAACTGCGGGAGTGGGCACGACAGGGCGGACTCGCGACAAGGGAGCGACACGGGCTTGCCCGGCAACACGCCGGAAGATTCGGCGCGCACTGGAGGAGCGTACCGAGTGCGTGGATCAAATAAGAAGAGCAGCGGCACTCGTGACAGTCCAACAGATCGGTCGATGGCAGCGATCCGCTGAGCAGATTGACTCTGCATTCGCGGGCCGACCGTGGTTGCCGAACTTACCGCCCGACTGCCCGCGGAACAAAGCGCGGTCCCGGGCGTTTTTCCGGATGCACATGCGGGCGTCGGAAAACATGTGGAGCTCCCTGATCCGCTTCATCGAACTCTCCCGATCGGAATCCGCGGATGAGAGCGGCTGGCTGAGAATTGCGGAGGCTTTCGAAAACAAGTGAGGGCGTTGATGCGCCGCGCTCTACTACCGACCACCGGAGGAGTTCGAGCAAGCCGTAGAGTTGGAGGCGGCTTCCGCCGGAGCGACCATCGAGCTGTCACTGCACCGCCCCCACTGTCGTACAGGAGCACGGGCGGCTGTGAGATAACGTATACTCCCGTTGCTGGTGAAATGCCAAGCGGTAAGTGGGGTCGGCCATGCAGGCGCGCTCACAATGACTTTTCAATCTGCGCGGTGTATTGTCCCAAGTCATCGCCGATCTGGTCGACAAGCGTGTCGAAGAGGCAAGGCCGATGAAACGCTAGAGTAGTGACGAAGGCATTTTTCGATGGCATTGCGGGTTGCAATCGCGGCGGCTTGGATCGTGCTATGGACCAGCGTTCCCATTCAGGCCCAGGTCGCGAGACCACAGGTTTCAATAAATCCGACTCAGCAAGCGAGCGAGCCCACCGAAAAAGCACAGCCAGATGCCGAAGCAGAACTTCGGAACGGAACTGCCCTGACTCGGCGTGGTTTGTTTGTGGAAGCTATTCCTCACCTTCTGGCTGCTCGAGGGCGAGTTACAAACGCGTATGCCGCCGAGTTCAACCTAGCACTTTGCTATGTGGGTACGGGCCAGTTTGTGCAGGCGGTCCAGATCCTCAGTTCGCTGCGGGACAACGGGCATGAAAGTGCGGATGTCTACAATCTTCTTGCTCAGGCTCAGATCGGCAATGCCCAGCCGCGTGAGGCGTGGGCGTCTTTCCAGAAGGCCGTGCTCCTGACGCCACAAAACGAGAAGCTTTATCTTTTCTTGGCGGATGCGTGCATGGAACGGAAGGATTACGCACTCGGTCTGAAAATTGTGAATCTCGGAATCCAGAATCTTCCCCATTCCGCTCGGTTGTATTACGAGCGAGCCGTGTTTCTTTCCCAACTTGACCAGTTCGACCGAGGCAAAGCGGATTTCGAACTGGCCCGTAAGCTCGCACCAAACAGCGATATTGGGTACTTGGCTGCGGCGCACGAAGAATTTCTCCAGGGAAATGTCAGGGAGGCGATACAAGTGGCGCGAGAGGGGATCCGGCAGGGTCACGAGAATTCCGTGCTCTTGACGATTCTTGGCGAGGCCCTGATGCGTGCCGGTGCCGTTCCGGGCCAACCCGAGCTTGGCGAAGCTGAGATGGCGCTGCAGAGAGCAGTGGCGGAGCGCCCTGGCGATCCGAGTCCACGCATCGCCCTTGGCAAGCTCTACCTCATGGCCGATAAGCTCGACGACGCGATCACCCATCTCGAGAGAGCGCGGCAGATCGAGCCGGGCAATGCGTCGGTCTATGCAAATCTGGCAAAGGCTTATCAGAGGCGTGGCGACCCGCAGCGCGCGCAGGAAATGCTCGGCATCCTCGCGAACTTGAATGAGGCAAAGGCTGAGAGAATCCGGACTGCTCCCGGAGATCGCAAAGCCGGCTACGTCGGGTCAGGAATCGAGCAGGAGGCGGAAGAAAAGCCGAGTCATCGATAATCGAACAACTGCGTCAGCCGTCCGAATTATTTTGCGGCGATGCGAGGGAACGGGCGCTCCACAATGCCGGCGCCTTCTCTGACGGCAACAATTTGGTCGCTCTTGAGGCTGGCTAGTTTGGTCACCATTCCGCTGGGCCAGGAAATCTCCACCGAGTCGACAAGCGAGTGTTGCCCGAGCCCGAAATGCAGCCGCGGATCCTGCGCGGATTGGTAGCTCATTCCGCCTTTTCTCTGATCGAACAGAACAAGATCTCCAGCCGTGACTCTGACGCGGGCGCCCACGCCATCGCGATTAGACTTCGTGCCGATCAGGAAAATCTCCAGCCAGTGATTCGCATTCCCGCCGTCATTGCGCAGTAGCTGGGGCGCTCCTCCACAGTGATTGACGAGGATATCCAAGTCTCCGTCATTGTCGAAGTCGCAGATGGCAGCTCCCCGGCTGACGCGCGGGAGTTGAAAATCGGGCCCCAATTCACGGCTCACATCCTCGAAAATGCCACGTCCCAGATTACGGAACATCAGTTTGGGCTCCGCATAGTGCGCATTGGCATGGTAGCGCTCGATGTTGTCGAGGACGTGTCCGGTTGCCATGAACAAATCCACCGCGCCATCGTTGTCGTAATCCATGAAGCGCAGGCCGAATTCACTCATGTTGAATGTGGTGTATCCGATCTTCGAGCTCAGCGTTGCATCGTCGAATAACTGGCCTCCCATATTCTGATACAGCCGCGCCAACTGCATGTCCAGGTGGGCGACGGCCAGATCGAGCCGGCCACTGCCGGTGGTGTCGGCAGCGTCGACTCCCATGCCCGCTTCAAAGTCGCCATCTGCGCTGACGGCGACGCCAGCCACGTATCCAATCTCGGTGAAGGTGCCGTTGCGGTTATTGTGAAACAGGAAATTTGCCATGTGGTCATTGGAGATGAAGATGTCCTGCCAACCGTCGTTGTCGTAGTCGAAGGTCACGACACCAAGACCGTTGCCTCCCTTCAGCCCCACGGCGGACGATTTGCTCACGTCAGTGAACGTGCCGTCGCCGTTGTTGTGGTAGAGCGTCGGCGGTTGGCCGTGGAAGTCATCCGGATGACAGTAGCTGCGCATGCCAGGACCAGCATCGCCGCAGTAGAAGTTGCGCTCGGGAGACCAGTCGACATAGTTTGCGATGACCAGATCCATTTGCCCGTCGTTGTCGTAATCGAACCACGCCGCGCTCGATGCCCAACGGCCCGAATTCTCGACGCCGGCGTGCTTGGTCACGTCGGTGAACGTTCCGTCTCCGTTGTTGTGATAAAGGATGCACCGTCCGTATCCGAGAACCAACAGGTCCGGAAAGCCGTCATTGTCATAATCGCCTACGGCAACGCCCATGCCGAAAAGACCTTCAGCGCCAACTCCGGCCTTGGCGGTGACGTCGGTAAAGGCGCCATCGCCGTTGTTTCGGTAAAGCGTGCTACGCAACGGCTGCTTCGGGTTATAGACACGGGTTGCGGCGCCGTTGACGAGATAGAGATCGAACAGACCGTTTTGGTCGTAATCGATCCATCCACAGCCGGAGCCCATCGTTTCAATCAGATATTTTTCCGAGGACGCAGCATTGTCGTGCTGAAAGGCAATCCCTGCCGTCTGAGCCACATCCACAAATGTCACCGGGGGAACTGCGGAAAGAGCAGGCCAAACGCGCGGGCCTCTAGTCAGTGCCAGACCGGCCAATCCCAAGTACCGCAGGAGATCGCGCCTGGAGAAACGCCTAGGAGTATTCACCGAAGTTGTTTCCCGACAAGGTTCTGCAAGCAGCACCGCCCAGTATGTCCTCCCCGTTCCCGGTGGAGAAGAGAAAAGCGTTGACAAATGGGGCGGATACAGTATACAAAATTTGGTCGATAGGAAAACGTTTGCCGGACGACAAGTCCGAACCCGTAAGGCTCCGGACTTTTCCGAAGGTGGCGCTTCGAACTCCAGCGAGCTAGATTCGCGGGCTGCCAACGCTAAGGAGGGTGTATGTCTTCATCGTATTTTCGCACGGTTCTCGCCACTGTTTCTTTATTGCTGCTGGTAATTGGGGTTCCACCCGTTTGGGCGCAGCACGGTTCTGAAGGGAAAGTCACGGTGACTGTCCTCGATCAGGCCGCTAGTGTCGTACAAGGCGCCGAACTAGAACTCCGCGACTTGGCAACGAACGATCTTCGAAAGGCAGAGACACAAGGCGCGGGCACGTACACCTTCACCAACCTGCCGCTTGGAACCTACAAATTGACTGTCTCCAAGACTGGCTTCAAAAGCCAAGTTTATGATGCGGTGGTCGTGGAGGCGTCCAAGACAACCGACATCAGCGCCACTCTCACCGTGGGAACGCTCACTGAGACCGTGGTTGTGACCGAGAGTGAAGCTCCGCTGGTGGAAACCACCTCCTCAATGATCGGGACCGTTATCGACTTGAAGCAGATTGAAGACCTGCCCATTGCAGGCCGCGATTTGACACAGATGTCTCAACTCGTCCCCGGCTACACCGGTACGCTCGCCGACGGCGGCGGAACCTGGAATGGGCTGCCGTCGATCGCGCAGGGAAGCAATATCGATGGGGTTGTAGGCAATGCGGGACGCATGAAATTCTTGGGAAACGCAGAGCCCGCTGTCGAGCCGCGCCTGGAAAACATTCAGGAGATGACGGTCCAGACCGATCAACTCGATCTGAACCAGGGCTTCGGCAACTCGAGCATGCAGATCAACTTCATCACCCGGCGGGGCGGCAACAAGTTTCACGGCAGAGCCTACGAAGATTTTAGAAACTCATGGCTGAATGCCAACAGTTGGTTCAACGATGAGTTGGGATTGCCGAAGAACCACTTGATTCTGAACGAGTTTGGCGGGAGTGTGGGTGGCCCGATCATCAAAGACAAGCTGTTCTTCTTTGGTACCTTTGCCATGTCCAAACAGCCCGGTTCGACCAACGCAGACGCGTGGCTTCTCACTTCTGCCGCGCAAGCCGGTAACTTCAGCTATACCGACACGAACGGTAATCCCCAAACTGTGAATGTGCTCAACATCGCGGCGAATTGTACGACTGCCTGCGGCGGGTCCATCCCCTCCACAGTGAATTCTTCGGTTACCTCAGTTCTGCAGGCCACGAATAGTGCCGAGACGTATGGGACGCTCAGCCCGCTCAGTGACCTCAATTTTCAGCAACTCAGTTGGTTAAACAACAATCCAACGACCACTTATTATCCGACTGTGCGCGTCGACTACAACTTGAACCAGAAGCTGAGGTTCAACGTTGCGTGGAACATGACTAAGACCGTGTCGCCTTCGACGTATGCGCCAAATCTTCCCGGGCTCACCTTTGCGAAAACCGGAGCCGGTTATAAAGGCAATTCCTATACCGCCGCTGCCGGGATTGATTACACATTCTCGCCATCGCTGATCAACGAGTTCCGCGGCGGCTTTCTTTATACCGCGAGCTTCTTCGCCTACAATGGAGTTATTCCCGGCCCGGACACCCAGCAACTCGGCTGGAATTTCGGCAATATCCCGTATGCAATGAACAACCAAATGAATGGTACGCTCTTTCAGATCCCAACGGGCTCGTACTATCCCGTGTTCAATTTTTCCGATACGCTGACCTGGCAACGCCGCGCACACACGTTGAGCTTTGGTTTCTCGTGGTGGCGGGAGCAGAACCACTACTACAACGGCGCCCTTGGATATCCCGGAATCACTTTTGGGTTAGCCAATGGAGACCCCGCGATAGGAGCCTTTACAAACAGTGCAGGTGGAACGGTGCCGAATGCTTCCGGAACCTCTTTGGCGGAGGCTCAGGAACTCTATGCGGTCCTGGTGGGGCGCATCAGTGGCGCCGGTGGAAGCTATGCGTATAGCCAGAAAACCGATTCCTACGCCCAGCAGATTGGAGCCTATAACCTCGACGAATTGCAGAAGGCGTTTGGGTTCTTTGTCCAGGACTCGTATCGCATCCGGCCGACCCTGACCCTGAACTATGGGCTGCGCTGGGATCTCACATGGCCCGATTACGACCTGACCAATGCCTACCACTCGGCTGCCCCGGACGCGGTCTGGGGGCCTTCGGGAATTGGGAATATTTTCAGTCCCGGAACGCTGACGGGCACGAATGACCCGTTGTTAACTCAGAATAGTTCACCCGCCAAGCCCTGGTATGTGACTCCGCAGCCCGCTTTCGGACTCGCCTGGAATCCGCGTGGAAAACTGCTTGGCGGGGATAAGACGGTAATCCGCGCGGGCTACTCTCTGCGCAGATTCACCGAGCCGCAGCAATACTTCTGGAACCAGGCCTCCGATTACGCCGCGGTCTACTACCAGAGCTTCTTCGCCAACGCGTATGGCACTGGAGCCGGGACCTTTCTGCCGGGGAGTCTGACCTGGCAGGGGCCCAATACAAATTTGCAGAGCTATTTGCCAAACGGCTACGGATATAACCCCACGCAATTCCTGAAGAGCTATCCGTTTTCCGACTTCACCTTCCAGGGGGGGCCGGGAATCAACGGCGTCGGGCCGAATATCAAGCAACCCTACACCGAATCCTGGAACCTTGGGATCCAGCGGCAGCTCACTGGAAACAGCGCGCTGGAGCTACGCTACGTGGGTAATCGGAGCCTCCGCCAGTGGATGGTAATCGATCAGAACGAAGTTAATATTTTCGAGAACGGCTTCCTGACGCAGTTCAAGGCCGCGCAGCAAAATCTGACGATCAACAATGCCAGCGGCAACGCCAACTACCAGGGCTCGTTTGCGAATCACGGGCTCGCAGGACAGCAGGCGATACCGATTTTCGAGTCCGCATTCGTTGGGGCTGGTGAGTTCAATTCCCCGTGTGCAGACGGGCTTGCTGCAGATTTTTGCAATAGCAACTTCGTCACCGATCTGACGACGGGACAAGCGGGAGGTTTGGCTAGCGTGCTTGCCGGCATAGCAGGCGCCGCTCCCTACCTTTGCAACTTGGTGGGCTCCACTAACTTTAGTCCGTGCGCCACTGAGGGATATAGCGGCGCAGGTGCCGGGTATCCGGTCAACTTCTTCCAAGTCAATCCGTATGCGCAGGGGATTGGCCTGAGTCAATTGGTGGCCAAGGGATACTCGAACTTCAACTCCTTGCAGGTGGACTTCCGCCAGCGGCAGTGGCACGGCATGCAGTTCGATGCGAACTATACCTGGTCTCACACGCTCGGAATCTCAACGCAGAATAACTGGCAGGGCTCTGTGAACATTTTCACGCTTCGCAATATGCGGGAGAGTTACGGGCCGACCCTTTTCGATATCCGCCACTCCGTTCACATCAACGGGACGTACGACCTTCCTTTTGGCAAAGGCAAGCAGTTTGCGAATCGTGGCGGTCTGGTGGATAGGATCGCAGGTGGCTGGATCGTCGGCTCCATTTTCACCTTGCAAAGCGGAAATCCGTGGCTGCTGCAAGGGGGATACGCCACGTATAACGACTACGCCGATGGGGGTGTTGTCCTGAATGGCGTCACGGCGTCTCAACTGCAAGATGCGGTCGGTGTATACCGGATAGCGGGAACGCCAACCGTATCGTTCCTGAACCCGAAATACCTGGCAAGCGCAACCGGTGGCGGCGCCAATTCGTCGTACATCACGCCGAACATAACTCCCGGCACCATTGGCCAACTTGTCTATCTCCACGGCCCACGCTACGTCAATGACGATTTGTCGATTAGCAAGCATGTCCCGATCGCTGAAGGCATCAGTTTCAGCCTGCAGGCGGAGATGATAAATGCCTTCAATCACCCAACCTTCCAGCCTGGGTCGGGCGCAGGGTGCTCGTACTATTGCTATGCCGCTGGCGGAGGTTTTCCGAACGTCACGGCGCCCGGGTTCGGGATCGGCGGAACTTCCCCGAGCTATGGTCCACGCCAGATTGAACTTCGGGCGAACATAGAATTCTGACGCGAGCCTCGGCGCCTATTACTACAGCGGAAAACACTCTCCGGGTACGATGAAACAGTCGCACCTGGAGAGTATATGTTCTAACATGTGTTTCTTTCCGGAGACTCTGGATCGCAACTCGCCTTACTCAAAGTCGGAAACGTTCCGTAAAGGGAAGAGACGTTCCATCGGTCAAGGCCCCGAAACCTGATAATGTCTGCCGTGGCTGCGGTGCTACTACGCGGAGGGGAGGCACTGTCCTAAGTGCGGACGTGGAGTATCCAGGGAAAAGCTAATCGAACTTGCGAAGATCGGCCGCGTAGCCGCGCGAAATCCGGAATCCCGAAGGAAGCATTCCGAAACTCAACGGCGACACGAAGCGGCAAAACGCGCTTGGCGTTTTTCAAGGCGCACAAGCAGGCGTCGGAAAACACGTGGAGCTCCCTGATCCGCTTCATCGCACTCTGCACAGCCGAACCCGCGGATGAAAGCGGCTGGATGAGAATTGCAGAGGCTTTCGAAAATAAGTGAGGGCGTTGATGCGCCGCGCTCTACTCCCGCCTTCGCGGGACACATTCCGAACGTTCACCATGTAGCCCAGCAGTGCCGACATGTGGCACGCAGGAGCTATTCACGAACTTTGGGGCAGAGCCTAAGTCGGAATTGAACAGTTTTCGGGGGAGGGCTGTTCGAACGAGCGTCCCGTGGCTCTAAACGGAGTCTGGGGCGCTTTCGTTTTGTAGTGTCTATCTCAGTGCCATCGGCGATCAATTCCGCGGCCTCACTACATTCGCGAGATTAAAGCGTCGGCGTAAAATCGACGTTGCTGCGATCTGCTGCTTTGTTGCGA
>Ga0208937_1001224_pt1 | contig 11741 bp, 9 predicted proteins | sample June2015DPH_11_5_FD_184705 | JGI IMG/M metagenome (GOLD analysis project Ga0208937, IMG submission 184705) | Peatland microbial communities from SPRUCE experiment site at the Marcell Experimental Forest, Minnesota, USA - June2015DPH_11_40... | ecosystem: Environmental > Terrestrial > Soil >...
TATCGCCGACCTGTCGGCAAATAGAGAAAAAATAGGTTCGGAAAATAGGTGCCGCTTCGCCGTGAGATCACCATTGACTGTCAAATGCGTCCCAAACCGCGATTCAGCACTTTCTATCATGGGGATTCCGAAGCTGCTGAGCGGACACCGCGTCTCTTGACAAGGGGAAGAAGATAGGCTAGAATAGTGAGTTGAAGCCATGAAAGCGGTCATGGCTTCCTGGGAAGACTTGGCTGCTATGCTACCCCGATCCCCCAGTCTACTCTCGAAGGTGCCCCAAGCGGGGCGAAAAGCCCGGAAAAGCTTCCTGGTTTGATGCGGACAAACAGTCAGCTCTCAGAGGAAAAACAGAAAAAGGACTTTTCAAAATTGAACGAGCAATGCGGGAATGTCTATGAAAACAACGGGTCGGCCTAATACAGGCGGGGGCAAAGCGGGAATATTATAGAAAACAAAGGTAGTTACGCGTCGAGAGCGGGAATGTTGTTGAAAACAAGCATGTTAGCTGGAAGCCGTGAGCCCTTTATGGCCAAGTCGCCGAGATAGACCAGCGATGTGCCACCCGACCCGTTCCGAGCTTCTGCGGCTCCTGGTAGGCCTCAACGAGGAGCGGACCTTTCCAGTTCGTCAATCGACCCGCCGCGGCGGGGCAATGAAAACCTGTCATTGTCTCACACTCCCCAGCCCAATCCGTAGGCTTGGTTTCCATGATAGAATCTTATTCTTGCAGGGTGGATTCGCCTCAACTTTCTTCCGCATAGACCCGGAGCAGCGCTGAGGATTGCCTGGGCGTTGGGAAGGCTTGAGGCGGGGTTTGTCCAACAGGAGAACCGCGATGAAGATTGTCCGGCTCATCTTGAAGAACACAGTCCGGAACCCGCGCCGGACGGCACTGACCATCCTGAGCATCACCGTCTCCATCTTTCTGGTTAGCACCCTGCGAGCTGTCTTACACAACCTCGAGACCACAGGCCAGTCAAACAGTTCGAATCTTCGCTTGGTGGTCCACCGCGCCACTGCTTTGACCGAGTCCATGCCCGTCGCCTACAAACAGCGCATCGCGGCCCTGCCGGGAGTGAAATACGTCGAGTCGATGGATTGGTTCGGCGGATACTATGCCGACCCCAGCAACTTCTTCGCGAACTTTCCCACGGATGTTGAAGACTTTGAAAAGATCGCCGACGAACTCGTAATCCCTCGTGACCAGCTCGCCGCATGGAAGCAAGAGCGGATGGCGGCTCTGGTGGGCAAGAAGCTCATGGAAAAGTACGGTTGGAAATTGGGCGACCGTATAACTCTAAAGGGAACGATATACCCGGTGGATCTGGAGTTTATCATTCGCGCCGTCTATACCGACCCCGAAGACGTCTCAGTGGAACGCGCGATTTATTTCCACTGGGATTACTTCGATGAGTCCCTGGGCCGCCCGGGGCGCACGGGGTCGTTCTATGTGAAGGCCGCCACTGCGGAGGATATTCCTCGCTTGGCGGAGAAGATTGACGGCATGTTTCGAAACACCGACGCCGAGACCAAGACAGAAACGGAGAAGGCCTTCAACCTCAGTTTCGTGTCCATGCTGGGAAACATCAAATTGCTGTTGAACGCCATCTGTCTGATCGTGGTTTTCACCATCCTGCTGGTGGCGGGAAATACCATGGCGATGTCAATTCGCGAACGCACCGGAGAAGTGGCAATTTTGAAGACCCTGGGTTTCCGCCAGAGCTCGATCCTTTATTTGCTGGTGGGCGAGTCGGTGGCCATCGCGCTGCTGGGAGGTATTCTCGGCGCCGTCGGGGCCAAGACGACTTATGGCTTCATCCATATCACTTCAACGAAGGGGAGAACGTTCGGCCTGTTCTACGCGCTGGGCGTGGCGCTGCTGGCAGCATACGGAACCTGGATGCTCTTCGCCGGCTCTTCAGCTTCGCGCCCGTGGATGAAGGTGACGCGCATGGTGGTGACTTTTCTGGGAGGGCTGCTCGGTTTGGCCGCCGGTTTTGGGTTTTACATTGCCACGGGTTACGTTATGAATCAGGGCGGCTTCCTCGCGGATTTCGGCGTGAACTACGGAACCGTGGCGCTGGGCCTCGGAATCTCGGCGGGGGTGGGCATCGCGAGCGCTACGCTCCCCGCCTTGCGCGCTTCGCGCATGAGCATTGCTGAGGCGCTGCGATATGTTGGCTGAACGAATAGCCTTTTTGGGAAAGTACAAGCTGTGCTAACCTGTGGGGCAGCCGGGATTTTCGTGGCTCTGCTTTATGTCCCTAGCCAGGTTAGTCCTCCGCAACGCCGTCCGTAATCGGCGCAGATCTCTGCTGACGGCGGCGAGCGTAGCGGTTTCGATCGCTCTTCTTATAATCTTCCTCGCTGCCTATCGGTTCCTGGAGTCTCCTCCGGCCTCGACGACCGAGCGCTCACACCTTGTCCTGGTGGTGATGGCAAGCGCTTCCCCACTCCAACCTATGCCTGTCAGTTACCGAAGCCGCATCGAACGGCTGGAAGGTGTGCGCGCCGTAACCCAGGTCTTCTGGTTCGACGCTCGATACAGGAACGAAAATACGATGATCGCCACATTCGGCCTCGATCCGCAAATCCTGTTTACTTTCTTTCCCAACTGGCAATTGTCGCCGCTGGAGAAGGAGCAGTTCATGCATGAGAAAGTGGCGGCGATTGCGGGGCGCAGCACGGCGAACAAATACGGCTGGAAGGTCGGCGACCACATCCATGTGAGCAGCCCAGCCTATTTCGGCGTTGGCGTCGATTTGATTCTCCGGGGCATCTACGATTCCAATGAGGAGCAATCCTACCTGGTCTTTCACTGGGATTACCTGAACGACGTCCTGGGAAGTCCGAACGTGACCGACCTGTTCTGGATCCTGGCCAACTCAGCCGACGACATGCCGTCCTTGATGAAAACCGTCGATGCGCAGTTTCGGGAAGAAACGGTCCAGACCCGCACCCAAACCGTCAAACAAGTTGTCTTGAACTTTATCTCGTGGCTCGGCAATGTGAGGTTGATTCTGGTAAGCATCTCCGGGGCTGTGGTATTTGCAGTTTTGCTCACCGTGGCGAATACGATGGCCATGTCCATCCGCGAGCGCACCACAGAGCTTGCCGTTCTCCGCGCGCTGGGCTTCTCCACCAACACCCTGTTGACCGTGCTCACGGCTGAATCTCTTGTCATCTCGCTGGTGGGGGCTTCCTGCGGCTGTGTGGCCGCATGGCTAATCTGCCGAGCCGTGGCCGGCTACGCCCTCGGGGGCGGCCTGCTGCTTGTTAACCTTGAAATCGGCCTCACGGGCGGCCTGTCTGCATTAGGCGTTGCAATCCTCACCAGCCTTTTGAGTACCCTGGTTCCCGCTTACCGCGCTTCGCGCATGAGCATTGCGGAGGCGCTGCGCTACACGGGATAAGGCCAGAAGGTCCCTCCGGTTAACTTCCCTCTGAACTTTCCCTGGCTTTGCGCGTAGAATTAACCGAGACCCATGACGCGTAGCCAGTTGGTCATCAAGAACCTCCTTCGCAATCGTCGCCGGACGATCCTGACGTTCCTGAGCATCGCCACCTCGATCACTCTGTTGACGGCGTTCTGCGCCACTTATCGTTATTTTGAAAATCCCATCATGCCTAGCGACTGGCGTCTGCTACTGACGGTTTCGCCGCGCACCTCGTTGATGATTCCCTTGCCGCTGAGTTACGGTGAGCGCATCGTGCGCCTGCCCGGAGTCGGGGCCATAACGCCGGTCAACATGGTGGACGGCCTGTATGGCGCCCGGGACGACTTTATGTTCGCGCTGGCCGCCGATCCCGCCACTTTTCTCAAGGTTTACACGGAGTGGCATGTGCCTGAGGATCAGCGCGCCGCTTACATTCGAGAAAAGACGGGGGCTCTGGCTGGACGCCGAACAGCCCTCAAATACGGTTGGAAACTGGGCGACCGGATTCACTTGCGAAGCCCCGGATACCACGTCGATCTGGATTTGATTCTGCGCGCCATCTATACCTCTGAGGATGAATCATTGCTGGGGTTCCACTGGGACTACTTGAACGAAGCGCAGGGCCGCCTGGACAAAGCCGGAGCCTTTTTGGTGCGCGCCCGGACGGAGGAAGACGTCCCACGCCTGATGCAGACCATCGACAAACAATTTCGCAACGGCGAGATGGAAACACGCACGCAACCCATGGGACAGTGGGTGCTCGACTTCCTGGCCATGATAGGCAACGTCAAGCTGATCGTGCTGAGCATTTCGGCGGCCATGGTCTTCGCGATCCTGCTGGTGGTGGCAAACACCATGGGGATGTCGATCCGTGAACGCACCGCCGAGTTGGCGATCCTGCGAGTTCTGGGATTCCAGCCGAGGCATTTGTTGGCACTCCTAGCTGCTGAGGGTCTGACGGTCTCCGTGGCCGGCGCGCTCGTCGGCTGCCTGCTGGCGGGAACCGCCTTCGCTCTTATCGGGGGATATCGAGTCGGGGGAGCCATGGCCATTTACATCCAGGTGGATGTGGTCACGGTGGGAGTCGTCTTGAGTGTGGCCATCGGTATCGGCCTGTCCAGCACCCTGCTTCCCGCCTACCGCGCTTCCCGCATGAGCATTGCAGATGCACTCCGGTATACGGGGTGAAGAAAACAGGTCTCAGGTGTCAGGTTTCAGAAAAGGCCTTCCCTGAATCCTGAATCCTGACTCCTGAATCCTTCCTGTGCAACCCATTCGTGGTGACTCGCATGTTATGATAGAAGTGTTTGAGTGTGCGATATCATTTGCGCTCCGGCTGAACATGGGGAGCATCGCGGGCGCATCGCAGGCGATTCTTGTTCCGTGCGATCAGTGCTGCCTGCGCGCGGGCTTACCTCGCTCGGCCCAGGACGCGACAGGATTGCTGGAGTGAACTGAATATGTGGCGACTAGGACTTAGAAACCTGCTCCGCAACAAGCGCCGGACCATACTCACCGCCTCGAGTGTGGCCGTTTCCCTTTTCCTGTTATCGTCACTGGCCATTGTTTACACCGCGCTCGGAAAACCCTTTGAGGGCGAGGAAAGGAGCCCTCGAATGATGGTACGCCGGCTGAGTGGCATCACCTTCATGATGCCGGCGAGTTACGGGCAGAGAATCAAAGCTGTGCCTGGGGTGGTGGCCGTCACTCCGATGAACTGGTTTGGAGGATATTGGAAAGACCCCGCTAATACCTTCGCGAATTTCGCCATCGACGCCAACACGTTGTTCGACGTGCTGGATATGGCCCGAATCGCTCCCGACCAACTGGAGGCGTTCAAACGCGAGCGAGTGGCGGCGGTGGCCGGCCGTCAGTTGATCGAGAAGTTCCACTGGAAAATTGGAGACCGGATAACTTTGATGGGGAGTCCTTACGGAATCGCTCCTGAACTTGTCTTGCGCGGAACGTTCACGGGCGGGCCCGACGACCAGTTCTATTTTCATTATGACTACTTGACCGAGGCCATGGGAAAATTCAACCAGGTTGGTCTCTACTGGATTCGGGTTGAACGTCCCGAGATCGCCGCGCGCGTCGGGCAGGCCATTGACCAGACTTTCCGGGATACTGATTCAGAAACCAAGACCGAAGCGGAGGGAACCTTCCTGCTCGGATTCATCTCCATGCTCGGAAACGTTCGCGGCATCATTCTCATGATCGGCGCCGCCGTCACGTTCGCTGTCCTGCTCATTGTGACCAACTCCGTGGCGATGTCTGTCCGGGAACGAGTGACAGAGGCGGCCGTAATGCGCAGCCTGGGATTCACTTCCCGTCATATTTTGGCTCTTTTCGTGGGAGAATCGTTGATCCTGACGGTGGGCGGGGCGCTGGTTGGGGTGGGAGGAGCCAAATTGCTCTATGATGCGATGGCCCTCAGGAAGATCGGGTCATTGGTCTGGGCCGACATGAGGATGAGGCCGGAGACTTTTCTATTCTGTATGGCGCTATCCGTCGTCTTGGCCTTTCTCTCCTCGAGCTGGCCGGCCTACCGGGCGGCGAGAATCAACATCGCCGAGGCGCTTCGTTTTACGGGCTGATAAGGGAAACGATTTATGGCGATCCCGCTGAAATACAACGCACGGAATCTGATCGTTCGCAGGACGACCACGCTCATGACGGCTTTCAGCATCACGCTCACGGTCGCCGTGTTTGTGGTGCTCATGGCGCTTGCCCAAGGACTTCAGACTTCCCTGTCAGCTACGGGACAACCCCTGAACGTCCTCATCATGCGGGAAGGGGCGCAGTCAGAATCCACCAGTTCGGTCACCCGCGACTCGCTCCAGGTGATCAAGTACCTCCACGGCATCGCCAAAACGGATAAGGGAGAGCCGTGGGTCTCCCCGGAGTCGATTATCCTCATCAACCTTCCACGCCGTGGTGAGACGCAAGGGTCCAACGTGACGATTCGCGGTTTGGGCCCGGATGGTCCCACGCTTCGACCGGAGTTTAAGATCGTGGAGGGCCGCTTCTTCAAGTCCGGCCTCAGGGAAGTCATCGCCAGTAAGAAGATTGCCGGCCGGTTTCAGAACTGCGGCCTCGGGGACAAACTAAAATTCGCCAAGGGCTATTGGACCGTGGTGGGCATTTTTGATGTGGGCAACACCGCGTACGACTCAGAAATCTGGACGGATGTGAATGACCTGGGTACAGACTTTGACCGTGACGGGTATTCAAGCGTGATGGTGCGGGCAGCCGACTCGAGCAGCGTTGCCAACCTGCGTGACCAGATCGCCAACGATCGCCGCCTGCACCTGAAACCTCAGACCGAGCGCGAGTACTATGAGAGCCAGACTCGCTTTGCGGCTCCCATCAAAGCCCTGGGACTGTTCATTGCAGTTTTGATGGCGGTGGGGGCGTCCTTTGCAGCCATGAATACCATGTACGCTGCGGTGGCGCGCCGCACCAAGGAAATCGGCACGCTTCGGGTTCTGGGCTACTCGCGGGGAAGCATCCTCTTCTCCTTCGTCCTCGAGTCGGTGCTCATCGCGGCGCTGGGCGGCGCGCTGGGCTGCGTGCTGGCCCTGCCGGTCAACGGCCTGACCACGGGAACCACCAATTTTGCAACCTTTAGTGAAGTGGCGTTCAACTTTCGCGTGACCCCATCGTTGCTGCTGAGCGGTATGATCTTTGCGGTCTTCATGGGCTTCCTGGGCGGCTTTTTCCCCGCCTGGCGGGCCGCGCATGAAAACATCGTAACCGCGTTACGGTCTGTGTAGAGGATTAGTGGGTCAGTTTGATGTAGAGGCGGCTTTATGCCGCCACGTGGCGAGGTAAACTCGCCGCTACGACGATAAAGGGGCAATCCACGGATCCCCCCGCAGGAGCGAGCGAGAATATGGCCCCAGTCGAGCCGGCATCAAAGGACTTGCGCGTCTTGCAAATCGACCGGTCTCAGAAAGACGCGCTCGACCAAAAAGACAAAGGAAACCGCGGTCCGCTCCTGTACGCCGTGGCGGCGGTGGTATTGCTGGCAGGCGCAGGGCTGGCGGTCTCGCGCCTCTTCGGCAACGCGGCTGAGGTTGAGGTCGAGCGGCCGGCGCTGGAACAGGGCGCCGCCACGGGGAACGCGGTTTTGACCGCTGGCGGATACATCGTGGCCCATCATCCCATCGACGTCAGCTCCAAGGTGGTGGGAAAAGTGGCTTGGGTGGGCGTTGAAAAGGGGGACCGGGTTCGCGAGGGCCAGGTGATCGTGCGCTTGGAAGACGCGGAGTTCGTCGCTCAACTCAAGGAGGCACAGGCCAACGTGGCGGTTTTGAAGGCCCGGCTCAGGCAACTGGAAACCGGTTCGCGCCCGCAGGAGATCGACGCTGCCAAGGCCGCCATGGAGCAGGCACAGGCCAATTTCCTGAACGCCGACATCACCCTCAAACGCAGCAAAGAAATGTTCCGGCAAGAGATCACGTCGCAGTCACAGCTCGATGCCGCACAGATGCAGTACGATGTGACCCGGAACCAGCTCGAAAGCGCTCGCAAGAACTACGAACTGGTGAAAATCGGCCCGCGCATCGAAGAGATTGAATATGCTCGAGCCCAGGTCGCTCAGGCCCAGGCCGCCGTCGAGTACGCGCAAACCATGCTTGATTCCACCCTCATCCGCGCGCCCGTCACCGGCACGGTGCTGGAGCGCCTGGTCGAAAAGGGTGAAATGGTCTCCACCATGACCTTCGGCGGAACCGGCGGGGTCAAGGCTTCGGTCGCCTCGGTTGCGGATCTGAATGACCTCCAGGCCCAGCTCGACATCAATCAGAACGACTTTTCCCGCATTTCGCCAGCCCAGCAATGCAGCGTAACGGCAGACGCTTACCCCGACCGGGTGTACCAGGGAGTGGTGGCGGAAATTGCACCCGAGGCCAACCGGCAGAAAGCCACCATCGAAGTCCGGGTCAAAATCCTGCATCCCGACGCTTACTTGCGCCCGGAGATGAACGCCCACGTGTCGTTCCTGGCGCCGGCGGAAAGCCAGAAGCAATCCGTCCGCGAGATCATCACTATTCCCCGCCCTGCCATGACTCAAAAGGACGGCAAGACGGTTGTGTTCGTCATCGATGGTTCGCATGCCAGGCTTCGCGAGATCCAGGTGGGGCGGGACCTCGGCGACCGCGTCGAAGTTCTTGATGGGCTTTCACCCAACGAGCGGATTGTCGTGCGAGGAGCTGATGCTTTGACTCCCGGCCAGCGGGTTAGGGTGAAAAGCGGGGGCTAGGGAGAAGAGCAGGATTCAGGAGTCAGGAGTCGGAAGTCAGAAGAAAAGCGCCCCGCCCCAGCGAACCGTGTGCGGGCCGGGCCCGCCGTGGCGGGACGGCTGACCACTGACTACTGACCACTCACAACTCTGCCAAAGGACGCGCCATGTCTAATGCTGTAGTGGAAACTAAAGGGCTTTCCAAGATTTTCCGGCGAGATTCTTTCGAGGTCGCAGCGCTGGAAGACGTGAATCTGACCGTTGTGGAGGGCGAGTTTCTCTGCCTGATGGGCCCCTCGGGATCCGGAAAAACAACCCTTCTGAATATTATCGCCGGAATCGATCGCCCCACCCAAGGGCAACTGCGCGTCCTGGGCGAAGACGTGGCGAGCATGAGCGAGGACCGCTTGGCGGCATGGCGAAACGTGCACGTTGGTTTTGTGTTCCAGACTTTTAACCTGATTCCGGTTCTTACTGCCTTCGAGAACGTCGAATTACCCTTGCTGCTCACGAAGCTCTCTTCGCAAGCACGAAGAGAGCACGTTAGCGCCGCCTTGAAACTTGTCGGTCTGGAAGAGCGCATCCACCACTTTCCTCGACAACTCTCCGGCGGTCAGGAACAACGGGTGGCGATTGCGCGCGCCATTGTTACCGACCCCACGCTGCTCATGGCCGATGAACCCACGGGCGACCTGGACGCGCACTCTGCCGAAGAGATTCTCGATATACTCTCCCGATTGAACCGAGATTTTTCGAAAACCATCATCCTGGTAACACACGACCCGCGCGCCGCACGCCACGCCACCGTGACGCGCCACCTGGAGAAAGGGCAACTTCTCCCCCTGGGTCAATAGCCGGGCGCGGATGTCATTCCGAGCGTAGCGAGGAATCTCGCTCTGCGCCCAGGCGGGAAAACTGCCTAAAATGGGCACAGGTGGAGGAAAGAATCAGAGCGAGATTCCTCGCTACGCTCGGAATGACACCGGGGAGGTTGACACAGCTCGCCAATTGTCCAAACTCCGCCCCTCTCCCCCAAGGCGGAGAGGGCGGGAAGCTGCGCAAGGCCAGAGAATCTCAGCACAAATGTAGAAACGAAACAGTCAGTACCAAGTCCCAAGGTCGGGTTTAAACGGTCAGGTTATGCAGGTATTCGTAACTGATCTTGATGCTCTCCAGCGGCGGGACCTCGCAAAAATCCTGCTCTACGTAGAAGTGCCTCATGCCGCCCTGGGGCGCAGCCACGAAGATGCGCTTCCAGTCGATAGTCCCCTTCCCCACCTCGGCAAATAATCCCATCCTGGCGTCATACTCTGTTGCGGGTGGATTCCCGGCCTTCAGGTCCTTAATGTGCAGCAGGGGGAAACGGCCCGGGTGTTTCTTGAGGAAAGTCACCGGGTCCTGGCCGGCGTGCGTAACCCAGAAGCAGTCCATTTCGAACTGCACGAGGTTGGGATCCAATTGCTTGAGAAGGTAATCATAAGCAGTAGTCTCACCATATTTCTTGAATTCAAAATTATGGTTGTGGTAGCAGAACCGTATGCCGGCCTGGTGCGTCTGCTCAGCGGCTTTATTGAACAAGTCCACCAGTTGCTTATAGTCGTCAAAGGACTTTCGATCCTCAGGCTCCAGGATGGCATTCACCATGTACTTAAGACCCAGATCCCTGGCTTCGGCGATCGACTTTTCCCAATGGGACTTTATATCCTTCACCATGTAGTGGCCGCTGGGCGCTGTAAGGCCGTTGTCTTTCAGCAGCTTTGCGAATTGGCTCGCTGGCATCCCGTAGAGGTCATAAGTCTCGACCTCTTTGTAGCCGATGGCCGCCACTTTCTTGATCGTGCCCGGTACGTCCTTCTGAAGTTCATCACGGACCGTGTAGAGCTGTAACCCAATGGGTTTGCCGTAAGGGTTTGCAAAAAGACTGCGCGTTAACCCAGACCCTCCAACAATTGTTGCAGCGCCTACGGCAGTATTCCGTATAAAATCTCTTCGGTTAATCATCAGAATGGAATCTCCTTTCTCTGTGAATTCGTTCCCCGCCTGTGAGTGTTAGCGCCGCGGGGTACAGACGAGATAAAGCAGAAAGCAGAAATTAGAAATCAGAAACCAGCCGCCTCGTCTTCGAGCTTCTGCTTTCTGATTTCTAGTTTCAACTTTCATTCTTCGTTGCTACGATAACCCAATGAGCCGTCGATTGTCACCTGGGACCTTCTCGACTGCGGACGCGAATTTCATGCGGCGCGCACTTCGGGAAGCACAAAAGGCCGATTCGGAGGGGGAAGTTCCCGTCGGCGCCGTAGTGGTTCAGGATGAGAAGATTATCGCTCGGGCGCACAATCGTCCCCTCGGCCTGTCGGACCCTTCAGCCCATGCGGAGGTCCTGGCGCTGCGGCGCGCGGCCAAGAAGCTCGGGAACTACCGGCTGAAAGGCTGCGACCTCTATGTTACAATTGAACCTTGCGCAATGTGCGCCGGCGCGATTATCCAAGCACGCCTGCGACGAGTGGTTTACGGAACGCCAGATCCTAAAGCGGGCGCGTGTGGGTCAGCCCTGGCCGTCCTCAACCACCCCAAAGTGAATCATCAGGTTGAGGTTGTTTCCGGCGTGCTAGCCCAAGAATGCGCAGTGATTCTGCGCGACTTTTTCCGTTGCAGGAGAAGAAGGACTTAGGGGATTGCGCAAGAAGGCCATCCTACTGTCATCCTGAGGAGTCCCGATCTGATCGGGACGACGAAGGATCTCGGCAGTTCGTAGCTTTAACTGTTGACCGTCGACCTTCGACTCTTGGCTTGTATTAGGCAGCGCCGAAAATTACAAAATATGTGCACGTAGCTATTTTCGAATTTCCATTTTCGAGTTTCCAATTTGCCGGAGAGGTACCGAAGCGGTCATAACGGGGGCGCCTCGAAAGCGTCTTGCCTGCCAAAAGCGGGCACGTGGGTTCGAATCCCACCCTCTCCGCCACTTATTCCAAAGAACTTACAAAGCAACTGAGCAAAGATTGTGCTTGACTTTCGGCTTGCATGGGGCTAGACTTCCGGGGTAGGAAGGTAACTATGCC
>Ga0208937_1001227_pt1 | contig 11709 bp, 11 predicted proteins | sample June2015DPH_11_5_FD_184705 | JGI IMG/M metagenome (GOLD analysis project Ga0208937, IMG submission 184705) | Peatland microbial communities from SPRUCE experiment site at the Marcell Experimental Forest, Minnesota, USA - June2015DPH_11_40... | ecosystem: Environmental > Terrestrial > Soil >...
GTTGCCAAGGTCGAACGTTTGCTCAATGCCAGACCCAGAAAATCCCTCGGCTTCCGTTCACCCCAAGAGGTTTTCCACTCCCTCGCTTACTCTTAAATTTCTATGCGCTGGGAAGTTGAATCCGCGATGATTTTTTGGCAATTCATATCGCTTAAAGCGATTCGGGGGTCGCCTCGGCTATCGCATTAAATTAGCGAAATCAGAGGCGGTTTTCCGTGATTGATAAATGCGTTCACGCGAATGGAATAAGGTGGATTCACCGGATAGGGCGTGAGACGCCCCGGCCCTGATGTGGGCTCCGTGGAAGCCCATCAATATTCAGCTTTGCCCTTTTCCATCTTTTTGTAACGCCGACGGCAAACGGGTTGTCAGTCACTCCCGAATCAGAGATAAGTTCCGGCCAATGCCCGCCGAGCCTCAGCGGGATAAAAAACGGGGCACCAAGTTTCTCATACAATCAAGCGCCTTTGTTCTGTGGTTCGCGCCAATAGCTAGATCGGATTCACGCAACCTTCCTCACCTGCTGACGCTACCCGATAAATGCGCTCGTTTTGCTGACTGAGATAAGCAAAATAGAGTTTGCTTATCAGTATTCATTTGCTTAATCGGATTGGCTCAAGTCAAATACTTCCACCACCTTTTCCTTTTTTTCTTCCCTCGATTGCTCCTGCTTTATTCGCTTCGATAATGCCTTTTGAGTGGTGCGGGGCAAGTCATCGAACCAGACCCAAATCTTACTGCCGGGAGAACGGGCGTACCACTCGTTAAAACAATCCCCGTATTGCCCAGGAAGCTCCGGATATATGTCGTAAGGATCAAAGTACTTCCTATAAGCACACACCACCTCGGCAGTATCCGCATCTATATCGAGCGCAGCCCTTTCGCGGATTTCCAGCCATCGCTTAACCGGCATTCCATCAATCACTGGAACGGGCATGAACAGCGTCATAGAAGTCGTTGCGTTTAATGGTCTGCGCTCCACCTGCTTAAAAATAATTTCGGATAATTCCAGCAGAGGCGCGATCTCCCTCAAGAGTTTTGCAAATTCTTTTATGACTTTTCGGATGCAAGCTCCGGCCTCGAAACAAAACTCTAGCCCCTCAATTTCCCACGTAATGGGGCGTTTCTTCTTGACCTTTTCGCAGCGCCTGGCCCGGTCCTTAAGCGCCCTTAGAGTCCGTCCCAAAACTTCAGCAAGGGTTACAAAGCTTTCGCAACATGAGGCGAATGGAGGCGAGTTTCAAGAACGCGAGGGCGTTGCAGTTGAGATTTTCCCAATCCTTGGCGAGGCGGCGGCAACGATTGAGCCACGCAATCGTACGTTCGACGATCCAGCGCTTGGGTAATTGTACGTACCCTTTCGCATAGTCGGATCGTTTGACGATTTCGGTTTCGAGACGAGGCAGGAATTTGGCGAGCGCGTTAGCGAAAATCGGCCCTTGGTACGCGCTGTCGGCAAATAGCTTCTCAAGAAATGGAAACTGACCGAACAGCGTCGCCAGCAATGAGGTGCCGCCATCGCGATCCTGGATGCCGGCGGAATGGACGATGGCGTGCAGCAATAGACCCAGCGTATCGACGAGAATGTGTCGCTTCTTGCCCTTGATCAGCTTGCCCGCATCAAACCCGTGCGGATCGATGTGGGCCCCCCTTTTTCAGCGCTCTTCACGCTTTGACTATCGATGATGCAAGCGGTGGGGCTGGCTTCTCGTGCCGCCTTCTCGCGACATTCGACGTAGAGCGCATGATGAATGAGATCCAGCACGCCGTCGCACTGCCACCAAATGAAGTAGTTGTGGACCGTACTGCGTGGTGGAAAATCCTTCGGAAGATAGCGCCACTGGCAGCCCGTGCTCAGGACATACATCACCCCGTTCATGACCGCTCGCATGTCGGTTCGCCGCTTGCCACCGCCACGCTTCGCCGGCGGAATGAACGGTTCGACATGCGCCCACTCGTCATCCGTCAGGTCGCTCGGGTATCTCAGGTGATCACGATTGTATTTCGCTCGGTTCTCATGCGTCCACATCGGCGGTCCCTCCTCGAATCGCACCGCCTTCCTTGAATCACAACCGATTCAATGGATTCAAGAAGTTTTAGGACGGACACTAAGAGGCCGTTTCGAAATTCGTTGTCAGATGTGGAGTTCGTCGAGCAGCGCCTTGGCCTCTTTCAGATCGAGCGTGTCGAAGCCTTCGGTGAACCAGTCGTAGATAGGAGCCAGGAGTTCCCGAGCTTGCTGCACCTTGCCCTGAGAGCGCGGAGAAGCCGCGCCACGCCGCCCGCAGTTCCCAGGATTTGGCCTGTTGCTTGCGCGCAACCGCGAGCGCGCTCTCAAAATATGCTTCGGCTTTCGCGTCATCGGGCTCGGGCGGCAGCGAAAAAAGTTTTTATCGAAATTTTCAATCCGGTTATTGTCGGATGGAAATGGCTTCGTATTCACACCAATCGGGATAATGTCGTGTGCGTCCGGGCCTTCGCTGGTTTGTGGTCGGCGGCCTTAGTTGCGCTGCCTCAGAATAAACCGCTGAACCTTCCCGCTGGGAGTCTTGGGCAGTTCGGGAACGAAGGCGATCTCGCGCGGGAAAGCGTGTGCCGAAAGCCGTGTCCGCACGTGCTGCTGTAACTCGGCGGTCAACGTATCGGAAGGCGCGTATCCATGTCGCAAGACGACGAAAGCCTTCACAATCTCGGTGCGCTCCGGATCCGGCTTGCCGACAACCGCCACCTCGGCGACGGCAGCATGCTCAATGAGTGCGCTTTCCACGTCGAAGGGACCGATGCGATAGCCAGCGGAGGTGATGATGTCGTCGCTCCGGCCAACGAAGAAAAAATGGCCGTCGGCGTCACGCATCATGGTATCGCCCGTCAGATACCAATCGCCACGCAGGTTTGGCGACTGGGCGCGCCAGTAGCCAGCGAAGGTATTGAGCGTTGAGCGCGACCGGTTGACGGCGAGGATGCCTGGTGTGTCTGGCGACACCGGCTTTAGATCGTCATCCAAAACTTCCACACTGAAGCCCGGCATTGGCAGACCAGCCGAGCCCTCCTTCACCCGATGGCGCAGGCCATGATGGTTGTTGATCAGCATGCCGGTCTCGCTCTGACCGTAGTGATCCTTCAATGGGCATTTCAGGACACGCTCGGCCCAACGCGCGATCTCGGGGTTCAGCGGCTCACCGGCGCTGCTCGCCACACGCAATTGTGCGACGATTGGGGACATCGCCTCGGGACCAGCGGCCATCATCATTCTATAGGCAGTAGGGGCAGCGGCGAGATTCGTCACCCCGAGCTCTTTGATGACGCGCACGGTCGCATCGACCGCAAATGGTCCCTCGTACATCGTCGTCGCATGACCCAGGAGCAACGGCCCTATCCCGGTGTAGAGCATGCCATACGCCCAGCCGGGGTCGGCAACATTCCAGAAGCAATCCGATGACTGCAGGTCGAGTCCATCGCGCATGTAAACGGCGACCGGCAGCAACATCTTCAGAGGATAAAGCACCCCCTTTGGGTGCCCCGTGGTGCCCGACGTGTAGAGCAACACAAAGGGATCATCGCCGCGCCTGTTAACCGGAGCAAAGGTCGCGACTTCACGCGCGAGCAGCGATGCGAGGAGGTCTGCTTCCTGCCGACTGCGATCGACTTCCAGAACCGGAGGACAACCTGGCACCTCGCCCAGCTTCGGCAGGTTTGCTGAGTCGGTAACGATCAACTTCGCACCGCTGCCGCCTTCCGCGGTCACGCGCTGTTCGATGGCCTTCGGACCAAAGGCGGTAAACAGAGGCTGGTATACGGCGCCGGCGCGCCAAGTGCCGAGCATCACGGTCAAGAGCTCCGGAATGCGCGGCAGAAGTCCCGCCACAACATCCCCGGGCTTGACCTGATGCTTACTCAAAAGGTTCGCAAACCGGGCGGACTGCTCCTGCAATTGGGCATAGGTCAGCGTTTGCCGGTCAAAGTTGCGGCCAATCCATTGGAGGGCCACCCGGCCGTTTGCGGTCCAGCGATCGCAACACTCCGCACAAGCGTTGAGCCCGCCGGCGAGCCTACCCTGGAGGAATTGACCTTCCAAAGCATCGATCCGGAGATCGCGGTAGGCGCCATAATAATCCCGCATCGCTAGATCGCCTCGATACCGCAGCCGTTCTCACGCCAATAACGTGGGATGCATTGATCTGGAGCAATCAGTCAGTGGTGCTGACCCAACGCATAGGTGGGCGCGCTGCGACGCACACTCCACTTCCGGAGTGAGTCACGAACTGCCGCGCGACCTCGCTGGAAGCGCGGTCGAAGTACCCCCGAAACCTGCCGCGCCTACTCCGGGATTACGGACCAAGAGCCTGCCCCACAGTGCAGCAGGTATGAACCCGTGCCCGACGGTCATCAAAAGCTGATTTCGCGCGTATCAGCAATCGTAAAGACGAACGCCGACAACCGAATGACCTTGAAGTTTGTCAAGTATTTGTACCGTAGCGCGCTCGAATGCAGCTTCTCGCAACTTGGAAGGAAGATGCCCGGTATTTTGTTCCTCAATACGACGCGCTGCAATCAGCAAACTGACGCCGATTACCCCCGCCTTATTCGCCTTCATGTCGGCGCTATCAGCCTGCGACGCTAGGCGCGCCGCGGTTAAATCGAGCGGGGTTAAAGTGCCATCGGGTTGCGGCTGTTGAACGGAGAAGGCTGAGTTTTTCATCCAACCAATAATCATGTCCCCTTCAATAACTGCAAGAAGGAATGCAGAGATCACCGCACCGCTTGGTGAACAACGATCATTGGCTCCAAGCGTTTTGCTCACACTTACGGGCATCCAGCGGTTACCTCGAAGCAACAGGTGGCAACCGGCGATTCGTCGGAGCGGACTGGACATGACATACTTGAGTTTCGATGCAGCGTCCTGGCGCGGTTCGTCCGTTAACTCGCTGAGCAATTCTATATATCGCAAAAATTATGGCCCTGCCGAGAGGTGCGTGTGGAGCTAGCTCCGGGAGAACGTAGAGGCAAAAAGTCCCAGCGCAAAGTGACATCCTATAACCAATTCCCCGAATCAGCGTGCCGGAATATAAACGGACCGTAACTTTAGCGCCGCGGCGTTGGCCAAATAGGCACGCCATCGTCAAACATGGAGGTCACATGGGTGCCGCCGCTGTCCTTCGCAAAATCATGGGCGTCGCGAGGCCGGAAGCCTTATTAAGTCGTGCCGAGGTGCTTACCCGCTACCGTCATTTGCGAGAAATCAGCAAGCGGCATCATTCCGCCGTGCTGGATTTTCTGACCAAGGATACGATCATATCCCAGGCTCGGCGCATAGGCCTGGCTCAGGGCAAAACGCTGGTCCTCGACAGCATTGACGACTTGAATTTGGCTTTCGACCTTGTGATTCACACCGCACCGAAGGACCGCTCCCGGGCGATTGACCGCTATGCCAGAGCGGCACGGCTGGCGCCGGAGTCTGACGAGTTACTTGTGCTCGAGGCCATGCAGCACGCGCGCTTCTCGATCATCAGTATTGTGCACCGGCATCCTGTCGCTGGACTGATCGCCAAGGATTTGTTCCGCGGCGGCGAGGTTTGGTTGGTCGATGAGGGTCTTGAGAGTTCGCTCCCGGACGGGGCAGCGTTGGCCACTCGACACTTTACGCCCGAAGGCTTCGCCATGACGGCTGGCGTCCTGGTGCCGCTTGACAGCGAACTGATAGAGAATGCAGTTGCCGATACGCCGCAATTACTCCGCAAGCCGCCCGATGAGGTGATAGATGACCGCCGTTTTGCGGAGGCGATCTATCGCGCCGCTCTTGCGAGCGCGATGATGGAGCAGGTCGCCTACCAGGACACGATTACAGAACCTGGGTAACCAGCACGCTACCCATGCTGCGCTGCACCGAAGTCTCGTAGCAAAGTGTCGCAACGGGTCATAATTGACGTTTGGAGTGCGGTCCCGCCACTTCCGCTATGCCTTCGATCGCTGCCAAAATCACGTGCCCGGCCGAAAGTCGAGACCGCCGGCCCATAGGCGACACATCGCCTGCCGATACCCCTCCGAGCGTGTATCCTGTGGCTGTCTGCGAAGCTGCCGGCGGCGTCACCATTTCTCGGAATCTGCGTCAGGCGGCTACCGCGTCGATAGGGTGTCATCTTGCGCACTGCCAACGCGATTTACGCGCTTAGCTGGTGAGTTTCTTAGGAGAAGTTCGAGCGATCGCATGAGTCCCGTAGGGGTGCAAAATCCGCCCGTTCCGCGGCTATCACCTGCAGACGAGATGCAGGTCCGAGGTGCGCTCCGCCGCAATCGTCTGCTTGCAACCGGGCTCCTCGCTGTCATGATCGTGATCGCCGCTGCCACCCACATCGAACCCTCACCAGGATGGCTGGTCCAGCTGGTGCGCGCGGGGGCGGAAGCCGGGATTATCGGAGGGCTGGCCGACTGGTTTGCGATCACCGTCTTGTTCCGTCACCCTTTCGGGATTCCCATTCCCCACACAGCCATTCTGCCGCGCAACAAAGATCGGATCGGACGTTCGCTTGGTTCCTTCGTCGAGCGCAATTTTCTTGTCCCGGAGGTCATTCTCCCGAAAATTCGCCAGGCGGATCTCACAGGAAAGATAGGAGCGTGGCTGGCATTGCCACAGACGGCACCGATGGTTGCCGACTGGATAATCACCGTCCTCAAGCGTTTGCTCGCTGCTGGCCACAGCGCACAGATCAACGAGTTCATTCAGCACACCACCGGCCAACAGTTGCGGACGGTCGATCTAGCGCCGCTGCTGGGTCGCGCGATCGAGATTCTTACGACCAGCAAAGAGAGCGACGCATTATTTGAAAAGGCCGTCGAGATCGCCGAGAGCTGGATCGCGGCAAACAGGACCCAGCTCGACGAGATGGTGGAACAACGCCGCCCCTGGTGGATTCCTAGAACCATCGATCGCCGCATTGCGGCTGCCATTGTGGACGGCACGATCGAAATCTTGGGCCGCCTTCGGCAACGCGACAGCGAAGTGCGCCTGCGGTTCCAGGCCGCACTCGCTAGTCTGGCCGACGATCTGATGACGTCAACCGAACAGCGCGACAAAATCAAACGCCTGAAAAACCTGCTGTTGGAGGATACCGAGGTGAGAGCCTGGATAGCATCCGCTTGGGACGGCCTTTCGCATCGGTTGATGCTAGAATTGTCGGACCCGCAGTCGAATGCACGTGCGGCATTCCATTCCGCAGTCTTGCCTATTGCTCATTCGATGCAGGAGGATGCATTCATTCGCACACGGATTGACGCCGTCCTCGAACGGTCGTGAGCATTGCGTTGTGGCATTCGTACAGTTCGGTTGCGTCGACAGCCTCTGCGCCCGTGCGCTAAGGCTGCCGCTTCGTTCGCAGTGTGCAGCGTCAGCGTAATCCGGTCTCCGCGCCGACTTCTGCAACAAAATCGGCCACAAGCAGACTCATGCACTGCAGCAAAATAGATGAGATTCAACAGGGGAGCGGCCGTTACATCAACGTCAATCCGTGCGCTCATGCGGCGCGTTCAACGCGCATATCGATTTCGCCCCGGAGCATCCCGAAGTCGATTGGTTTGGTCAGCAGCGCCTCAGCGCCGCGTTCCAGAGCTTGGCGCTTCGTCTCGGCGTCGCCATAGGCGGAAATCATAATGATTGGAACATCCGGCCGCAGGGCCTTCGCTTTGGGCAGGAGTTCAAGCCCGCTCATCCCCGGCATATTAATATCGGACAGGATCAGAATGAGAGACCGGTTGCCTGCATCCGTGATGCGCTGAAGTGCCATGGGGGCGGATTGCGCAAATTCCATTGTGAAGCGGTCGGTGCGGAGGTCGCGCCGGAACTGCTGGCGGAATAGAACCTCCACATCGGGCTCATCATCAACCACGAGAACGAGCGGGTTCACATGCGTTCTCCTGACTTGATGAGGGACGCCCCCGGGCGCGGCAGAACGATCCTGAACTCGGTGAACTCACCGGGCTGCGTATCGACCTCAATAGACCCGCCATGTTGCTTGACGATGATGTCGTGACTGATGGACAGGCCTAACCCAGTCCCTTCACCGGCAGGCTTTGTCGTAAAGAACGGATTGAACATCTTGTCCTTGACCTCAGGCCGAATGCCGGTGCCGTTGTCGCGTATTCGGATTTCGACGCTGTCGCCGAGGTTCCTGGTCGTGGCAGCAAGCATGGGCTCGTAATTGCCCCCATTGTCGTCGGCTTTGCGCTTCGTCGCCGCGTAGAAACCGTTGGAGATCAGGTTGAGCAGCACCCGGGTAATCTCCTGCGGGAATAGATCGATCTCACCGACGGTCGGGTCAAAAGACCTCTCCAGCGTGATATTGAAGCCCTGCTTCTCGGCCCGTGCCCCGTGATAGGCGAGATTGAGGCTCTCATCGACCAGGGCGTTGATATCGACCGGCCGGTGCTCTCCGGAGCCCTGACGCGAGTGCAACAGCATGTTCTTGACGATTGCGTCGGCGCGCTTGCCGTGCTGTACGACCTTGTCGAGATTGCCGCGCAGCATGTTCGCAATCTCGTTTACTCCTGCGCGCTGCTTATTGTCGATTTGCATAGCCTGCAGGGCCTCTTGCAATTCATCGATAAGTTCGACCGAGACGGCGGAGAAATTGTTGACGAAATTGAGCGGGTTCTTGATCTCGTGGGCGATACCGGCAGTCAGTTGGCCGAGTGAGGCTAGCTTCTCGGTTTGGACGAGGCGGTCCTGGGCGGTGCGCAGGTCCTCCAACGACTTCGCCAATTCGCGGGTGTGGGCCTCCACGCTTTCAAACAGCCGTGCATTCTGGATCGCCAGCACGGACTGCGCTGCGAAGGTCTGCAGCAGTTCAACCGTGCTCTTGGGAAATTCACCGGGCTGCTTGCGCCGGACCACAAGGGCGCCAACGATCCGATCTGCACCAAGCAGTGGTACGACCAGCAAGGCGCGGAACCCGGCACGGACGATGACATCAAGGACCGGCGGTGACGGATCGTTCTGAAGGTCCGCAATCTGGACCGGCATGCGTTGCTCTGCAGCCTTGCCAATCGCAGTCTCGCCGATGTACATGTGACGATCCTTGATCTCGGCGATGATCTTTTCGTCCATTCCGTAGGTCGCGCGCAGGCGAAATTCCTGCTGGGCCTCCTCAAAAACATAGATCGCACCGGCTTCTGTATTAGAGAGCTGGGTCGCTTTGGCAACGATGGTGGTCAGGACGGTTTCGAGGTCAACGCTCGAATTAACCGACTGGGTAACTTCGCCAAGTGCCCGCAGTTCCTTGACCGACTGCGCAAGTTCGATGGTGCGGGCCTGTACCTCCTCGAACAACCGCACGTTCTCAATCGCGATCACCGCCTGGTCGGCAAAGGTGGTGACCAGCTCAATTTGTTTTTCTGTATATGGTCTCACGGCCAATCGCATGAGCGTAAAGACGCCGATCGTTTCCCCCTCTCTCAACAGCGGAACTGCGAGACTGCTGCGATATTCGCAGCGCGTTTGATAGCCGGTCGCCGTATATTCCAGATCGGCTAGCACATCCGGAATGTGAATGGTCTTGCCTTCCAGAACCGCGCGTCCAGTAATCGTCCCGCGTCCAGGCACAGTCGGATTTTGGCTGGCGAATTCCTCAAATTCGCGAGGGGTGTTATAGCCTGCGGCCAACCGATAAACTGCGCCATCGCGCTTGAAAATGATAGCTCTGTCCGCATCGCACAGCCGAGCTGCCGATTCGACAAGCGTATCGAGAACGGGCCGCAGATCGAAGGTTGAGCGGCTGATGACCTTAAGCACATCGGCGGTCGCGGTCTGCTGCTGCAAGGACTCGCGCAAGCCTTTCTCGCGCTGCTCGATCGACGTGACGAAGAAGTCCGCAGCCTTGGCCATGTCGGCTATTTCGTCGTGTCCTGACAAGGCGATCGGCACGCTGCGGCCATCGACGGAACCGCGCATGCTCTCGCTCAATTTCCGCAGCCGCCGGATGATCGAACGGTTGATGTAGAGGAATACGCCGCACGCTCCGGCAACGCACAATAGGGATAAAATGATGAAAAGCCGCGAATACTCGAATATGAGGCTGCCAAAGTAATCGCTCTGCGCGCGCGCATCCTTTTGAACATCTGCGGAAACTCGCTCTGCGGACGCCACAAACTGAGCCGACGCTTCCTTGGTATCCAGCAAGGCGCCCTGGACGGCGGAAGCTGACGCGAGTTGCGCAGTGCGCACCTCGAAAACATTCGGCGACTCGAGGCCATACTGCGCCAAGGCCTGTTCCAATGGATCGATTGCTTCGATGAGAATCGGCGAGAACTGCCCGCGCGCCGCCTCGGCTCGGCTGCGGGCTTCCGCGAATTCCGAGCCCAAGCGATTTAGCCTTATCATGGTATCCGCACTCGACGTCGATAACATGATCACGATCGCCTGATCAGCGGATGCAGTCCAGGCGCTTAGCGCGTCGGCTTGCGCGCGCGGCAATTGCTCTGCTGTGATTTTGGACAACAGGTCGCGGCCGGCCGCCCCAATCCGGGCCGAAAGGGTTCCGAGCCGCAGCATGAAATTTGCCGCCACGCGGTCCGCTTCCAGCTTTTCCGCGACCAAGCCATCCAGTTTCTGAAGGCTTTCTTTGAGCGAAGCCTCGTTGCGAATGAGGCTGTCCAGGCCTTCGGTCGCCGGGGCCAGCGTTTTGATCTGCTCGCCTGCCTCGGCAATGGCCTGCAGTTGGCTGCGTAATGCTTCGCTTAAGGCTCGGCGGGCAAAATGGCCGTCGGCTGCCGCCAAATTCGGTGCGTTCGCCGCCAAAGCCTGACTGCGCTGGGCGAGGTTGCTGGCCGCGACGAGCGCCGGCAAGCTGGAAGATTCTTAAGCTGCGCGGCCCACGCCTCCGGGTGTCGCGTTCCTCCTCTTTATCCATTGACTCGCGCGCGCGAGGGCCGCGCCGACCTGAGCGCGGTCGGTCAGCAGCGTGACCCGCTGGCGCCGCCTGCTGGCCGCCGTCGCCACTTCTTGAATTCGGGTTGGGGGCTGGTGCGGCCGCGGCGGCGCCGGATTCGATGGTGTGGACGGCGCGCCGGCCGCGCGGTTCAGCTACGGGGTCATCGCCAACGCGCGGCGTCGAAAGACCAGCAGTGTAGGGAGTCGCGTTCCTCCTCTTTATCCATTGACTCGCGCGCGCGAGGGCCGCGCCGACCTGAGCGCGGTCGGTCAGCAGCGTGACCCGCTGGCGCCGCCTGCTGGCCGCCGTCGCCACTTCTTGAATTCGGGTTGGGGGCTGGTGCGGCCGCGGCGGCGCCGGATTCGATGGTGTGGACGGCGCGCCGGCCGCGCGGTTCAGCTACGGGGTCATCGCCAACGCGCGGCGTCGAAAGACCAGCAGTGTAGGGGTTAACATCGGCATCTTCTCCACTGACGTGGATTCGTTCGACTTCAAGATCCGCGAGCCCGAGAAGGTAATCGCCTCCGTCATGTCCAAGCTGAAGAAGAACGGCAAGGGCATCGTCCTGATGCACGACTTCCAGCACCCGACATCGCTCGCGCTGCCTGAGCTTCTCGTCCAGCTCAAGGCCAACGGCTACAAGATCGTGCAGGTGAAAGCTAAGGGGCCGGTGGAGACGCTTGCCGAGTACGACGAGCCGCTCCAAAAGGAACTCGGCGGCGAGACGGCCAATTCGCGTCCAATCTTGAGCGTGGTGCGCACGATCAGTGAATGATCGTCAGGCAGGCCT
>Ga0208937_1001229_pt1 | contig 11698 bp, 14 predicted proteins | sample June2015DPH_11_5_FD_184705 | JGI IMG/M metagenome (GOLD analysis project Ga0208937, IMG submission 184705) | Peatland microbial communities from SPRUCE experiment site at the Marcell Experimental Forest, Minnesota, USA - June2015DPH_11_40... | ecosystem: Environmental > Terrestrial > Soil >...
TACAGTCGATGTCGTGCTAACTATCTTCATGGCGTTGCTTTCCTTTCGTGGAATCAGCACCCCAAGCCTAACGGCTTAAGGCGAGCAACGCTGCTCCTCCTATTTCAACATTCCCCGGGGCGATCCCGCATCTAGCGCGCGAGGTCTATCTCCACCATCGCCGCGAGAAGGCGCTGAACCACAAATGATCGGAAGGTAAGCGGCCCGGTGTCCGCACGACATAAAAGGCGGCGCGGGTGCCCCCCATCCGCGCCGCCACTCACGACAAGCACATGTTCACGCTATTGCCGCAAGTAGAATAAGTATGCGCGGTCGCGATGAGCCGAGCTTTGATTTCGATCAATCCCTATCCTATCGGTTCGTGAACCCGGCGTCGCCTATTGATCGTGATAAGGTGAGTTGGGCTTATTCTCGTGCCAGCGGCGTCTGCAGCAACGGGCTCCCGATGACATCGCCGCGGGCCAGCAATCTGTCGCCGATCGACACGGCCGTCGCGGCAACGACGAGCGACACGGCGAGCGCAACGGTCGCGATCAGCTCGAGCGCGGCCATGTGTCGTTTCGACAGCGTCTGCTCCGCTCGCGGCGGCGCGAAACCGGGATTGCCGGTCAGCTTTGCCATGGTCGTCACCATCCTTCGCGAATCAGTTCGCTCGTCACACCATCGCTGCCGATGCCGGCGCCCGTTCGGCCGGATTCGGGCGGAGGCATTGAAGAACAAAGGCGATTTGATGGAAGTTGGTTAACAGACAGTTAACGACGCGACCGGCGATGACGGCTTCTATTGGGCGGCCGACCGTGACATGGCCGCGGTTGGCGCCTGGGATTCCATTGACACGTGGCCCGGCTCGGCGGCGACGCGTGCGAGCCAAGCGCGTAGCGCCGGAAACCCGGCGAGGTCGTAGTCGCATAGATGCGCGATGTGCGTGTAGGCGTACAGCGCGATGTCGGCGATGGTGTAGCGATCGGCGGCGAAGAAGTCGTGCCGCGCGATATGCTTTTCCATCACGCCGAGCGCGCGATAACCCTCTTCCATCCAGTCTTCGAATGCGTGGCGCTGTAAATCTCGACCGCCCTTGACGAGCGTGAGCCAGAAATAAGCGGCGCCCAGGTTGGGCTCCAGACTGTGCTGTTCGAAGAACATCCACTGCAACGCCTCCGCGCGTTCGATGCGGTCCTCGGGCGCGAGCGGCGTGCCGCCGGCGATGTACCAGAGGATGGCATTGGATTCGGCGAGGAATCGGCCGGGCGCGACTTCCAAGAGCGGCACCTGGCCGTTCGGATTCTTCTTCAGGAACTCCGGCGTATGGCTCTCGCCTTTGAGGATATCGATCTCGATCAGCCGATAGGGAATGCCGAGCTGCGCCAAAGCGAGCCGCGCCTTGTAGCTGTTTCCCGAACGTTGCATCGAATAGAGCGTGAACATGGCCTCCCCGAACTTCCATGGGCCGGGATTCTGCTCGCGGCCGTACTCCTTGAACGCGGCGATGTCGTGACCGCACGATGCGCCGCTTGCGGTCCGCGCTATTTTAGAAGGAATGCGCCCGGAAAGGCCATCGGCGAGGTGAATTAGATCGTGCTGCGCCGCAACAGCAGAATGAAAAATGCGAGCATCGCCGACACCCCGACGGGGATCAGAGTGGTATGGACGACGCTGTGGGCAACGAGCGGCGCCAGCCACAGTGCGGCACGCGCGGTCTTTTCCCAAGGGCCGAAACCGCCGGCGAGGCCGTCGGCGGCGACGAAGGCGATGGCCGGCGCCAGCACCTTCATTTCGTAGTCGAAGCTATAGGGCGTGGCGAGAATAGCGGCGAGGCAAAGCGCCGCCGCCTTGAGCGGATAGGGCGCATTGCCGCGCCACAGCCAAATGAGCGCGACGCCAAGCGCAACGGTGACGGCGCCCTGAAGCGCGTAGGCGAGCGGGATCGACCCGCCCCACATGCGCGCCCAGGCGAAAATGCTTTGAATTTTGTACCAGCCGGCGCATTAGGCCAGGGCAGGCTTAACGGAGAATTGACCCAGCCATGCGGCGCACGCTCTTGCCTGTGCCCGAACGGCGCCTTACCAAGCACGCGCCTCGATACGGGCACTTTGGAGGTTGGCAATGGCCTTTCTCGCGGACCGGATTGCGCGCATCAAGCCGTCGGCCACCATCGCAGTGACGGACAAGGCGCGCGCGCTCAAAGCGGCGGGCCGCAACGTCATCGGGCTGGGCGCCGGCGAGCCGGATTTCGATACGCCGGAGAACATCAAAGAGGCGGCCATCAAGGCCATCCGCGACGGCAAGGCGTCGAAGTACACCGCCGTCGACGGCATTCCGGAACTCAAGGCGGCGATCGCGCGCAAGTTCAAGCGCGAGAATGAGCTGACCTACAAGCCGTCGCAGATCATCGTCGGCACCGGCGGCAAACAGGTGCTCTACAACGCGCTGGTCGCGACCATCAATGCGGGCGACGAGGTGATCATCCCCGCACCTTATTGGGTGAGCTATCCCGACATGGTGCTGCTCGCGGGCGGCGAGCCGGTCGCGGTCGCGACCACGATGCAATCGGGCTTCAAGTTGAAGCCCGAAGCGCTGGAGCGGGCGATCACGCCGAAGACCAAGTGGATCATCTTCAACTCGCCGTCAAACCCGACCGGCGCCGCCTATACGCGCGCCGAGCTCAAGGCGGTGACCGACGTGCTCCTCCGGTATCCGCACGTTCATGTCATGGCCGACGACATGTACGAGCACCTGGTCTACGACGATTTCAAGTTCTTCTCGCCGGCGCAGCTCGAGCCACGGCTCTACGAGCGCACGTTGACGGTGAACGGCGTGTCCAAGGCCTATTGCATGACCGGCTGGCGCATCGGCTATGCCGGCGGCCCGGAGCCGCTGATCAAGGCCATGGCGATGATCCAGTCGCAGTCGACTTCGAACCCGACTGCGGTTGCGCAGTGGGCAGCGGTCGAAGCGCTCGACGGCCCGCAGGACTTCATCCCCAAACACAACAAGATCTTCAAGGAACGCCGCGACCTCTGCGTCTCCATGCTCAACCAGGCCAGCGGCATCCAGTGCCCGAAACCGGAGGGCGCGTTCTACGTCTATCCGTCCTGCGCGGGGACGATGGGCAAGACCGCGCCCACCGGCAAGACGCTGGCGACGGATGAGGACTTTGTCACCGAGCTGTTGGAAGCCGAGGGCGTCGCGGTGGTACAGGGCGCGCCGTTCGGGTGGAGTCCGGCCTTCCGTATCTCCTACGCCACGGCCACGAGTGCGCTGGAGGAGGCCTGCACGCGCATCCAGCGTTTCTGCGGGAACTTGCAATAACCCGGTTGCGCGCTGCGGCGTAGCTCCGACCACTTGCCGATCCTGCAAAAGGGCAAGAGACGCCACCGTCTTTCTCGCCTACAATCCCTCCCGGCTCATCGATAGGCCGGGGAGGGAGAATAGATATGTTTCGCACTGCTTGCGCTGCGGCGGCCGTTGTGGCCGCCGCGCTTGCGATGGTTGTAAGGCCGGCTGACGCGCAGCCGAGACAAATCCAGGTCGGCACGCTGACCTGTTCGATGTCGGCGAGTATTGGCCTGATCGTCGGTTCGCAAAAAAACGTGAATTGCGTTCTCAAGGGCCAGCCGGGTGAGCCGGAGGAAGCTTATTCAGGCACCATGACCACGATCGGCCTCGACATCGGCGTGACTTCTGGCGGGGTGATCGTTTGGACGGTGTTTGCAGACACCAACCGCTATGCCGGAATGCTCGCCGGTACCTACACCGGAGCGACGGCTGAAGTGTCTATCGCCGCCGGCCTTGGCGCCAACGTCCTCGTCGGTGGATCGAATAGGACGGTGGCGCTGCAACCGTTGTCGTTGCAGGGGCAGGTCGGGCTCGATATCGCGGCCGGAATCGGGCAATTGGAGCTGCATCCGGTGCGGTGAGTTCCGGCGCGGCTGTGCTCGACGACGCACCAGGGTAATGACTGCCGCGCGCGGCGCGCAATAATGCGCCCTTGACCAGCCCCGCCGCCGCCTGAAACGATGGTGTCGTGCGATCCGCTCTGGAGCGGCGGATCTGCGCCGGGAGGAATTTATGGCGGCAAACGGAAACAACGCGACACGCGCGACCGGCCCCCGCTGTGTCGCGCTGGTCGGTCCCTTCCAGAGCGGCAAGACCACGTTGCTCGAGGCGATCCTCGCGCGCACCGGAGTGATCCAGCGCCAGGGCGCCGTCGAGGCCGGTAATACGGTCGGCGACGGCAGCAAGGAAGCGCGCCATCATCGCATGAGCGTCGAGCTGACTGTCGCCACCACCAATTTCATGGGCGACTCCTATACTTTCCTCGATTGCCCCGGCTCGGTGGAGTTCGTCCACGACATGCGCGCGGTGTTGCCGGCGATCGACGCGGCGGTGGTCGTGTGCGAAATGGACGAAAAGAAAGTACCGCAGCTGCAGCTCATTTTGCGCGAGCTGGAAGACCGGAAAATTCCCCGCATTCTGTTCCTCAACAAGATCGACAAGGGCGATGCCGGCGTCCATGACGTGCTCAAGCTGCTGCAGGGCGCCTCGCGCACCAAGCTGATCTTACGTCAAATCCCGACGTTCTCCGGCGAACTTATCAGCGGCTTCGTCGATCTCGCGCTGGAACGCGCCTTTGTTTACAAGGAGCACGCTGCCTCGGAAGTCGTTGTGCTCGAAGGTGACGCCGCCGATCGCGAGAAGACGGCGCGCTTTTCCATGCTAGAGACGCTCGCCGACCATGACGACGAGCTGATGGAGCAACTGCTCGAGGACATTCAGCCGCCGCGCGACAAGGTTTTCGACGACCTCACGCACGAGCTGCGCGAAGGGTTCGTCTGCCCGGTACTGATGGGCACGGCGACGCGCGCCAACGGCATTTTGCGGCTGCTGAAGGCGCTGCGCCATGAATCGCCCGGCATCGCCGATACGGCGAAGCGCCTCGGCGTCAAGGCGAACGGCGATGCCGTCGCCTATGTGCTCAAGACGCTGAACACCGCCCATGGCGGCAGGCTGTCGATCGCGCGCATGCTCGCTGGCCAGGCCGGCGACGGCACCACCTTCCAGTCCGGCGACAGCGAGGCCGGCCGTGTTGCCGGCGTCTTCAAGCTCGTCGGCCAAACCAGCGAGAAGCGCGGACCGGCCAACGTCGGCGAAACCGTTGCCTTCGCCAAGCTCGATAAGGCCAAGACCGGCGACACCCTGACGGCGGGCAAGCAAGCCCATGCTGCGGTCGCCAAGATCGAGCCCTATCCGCCGGTGCTGGCAATCGCCATATCGGCGAAGGAGCGCAAGGACGACGTGAAACTGGGTCAGGCGCTGAACAAGCTCGCCGAGGAAGATCCCTCGATCACCATCGTGCACAATCCGGAGACGCACGAGGTGGTGCTGTGGGGCCAGGGCGAGATGCACCTGCGCGTCGCCACCGAGCGATTGAGCGACCGTTACGGCGTCGCCATCGAGCGGCGCCAGCCGAGCGTCGGCTACCGGGAGACCATCCGCAAGGGCATCGTCCAGCGCGGCCGTCACAAGAAGCAGTCGGGCGGCCACGGCCAGTACGGCGACGTGGTCCTCGACATCAAGCCGATGCCGCGCGGCGCGGGCTTTTCTTTCGAGGACAAGATCACCGGCGGCGTGGTGCCGCGCAACTACATCCCGTCCGTCGACGAAGGTGTCATCGATGCTCTCAAGCACGGCCCACTCGGTTTTCCAGTGGTCGATCTTCACGTGGCGCTGATCGACGGCTCGTATCACACGGTCGATTCCTCCGACATGGCGTTTCGCACCGCCGGCCGCATCGGGATTGTCGAAGGTCTACCGCAATGCCAGCCGGTGCTGCTCGAGCCGATCCATCTGGTTGAGATCGTCTGCCCCAGCGAGGCGACGGCGAAGATCAATGCGCTGATGTCCGGACGGCGCGGTCAAATCCTCGGCTTCGATACGCGCGACGGCTGGGAGGGCTGGGACGTGGTGCGCGCCAAGATGCCGGAGGCGGAGATCGGTGACCTCATCGTCGAAATTCGCTCGGCGACCGCCGGCGCCGGCACGTTCACGTTCAAGTTCGATCACATGGCCGAGCTCACCGGCCGCACCGCCGATCAGATCATCGCCGCACGTCGCGCGGCCGAGTGAGTCAAACAGTACTGGTCATAGCCGGATTTGTTCCGGCCATCCACGTCTTTAGTTTTTCGCGATCGACATCTTCGACGTGATGCCCGCGACAAATGCGGCTATGACGAGAATGGATGATTCAATGCCAGCCTATTGGGTCGCGCGCCAAGATCAACGATCCCACCGAGTACAAGAAATACGCCGATCAGGTATCGGCCATCCTCGCCAAGTACGGCGGCAAGGTTCTGGCGCGCGGCGAGCGCTTTCAGATCATGGAGGGTCCTGAGAAATTTCAGCGCTTTGTGGTGATCGAGTTTCCGGCGTTCGAGCAGGGTGTCGCCTGCTTCACCTCGGATGAATACAGCAAGGCCGCCGCATTCCGCCGCAGCGGCGCCGGCGAGTTCGAGACCGTGATCCTCGACGGCTTTGAGACGCCGCGTTGACGGATTGGTAAGGTCGATTAAGAGCGCGTTACTGACGGTATTGCTGAATACGCGTCGTGCGCAGGCCGGCCAAGCCGTGTTGGTCGATGGAATACTGCCAGGAGAGGAATTCCTCGACGGTGAGCGTGTAACGGCTGCACGCTTCTTCCAGTGAAAGAAGTCCGCCGCGGACCGCGGCAACGACTTCTGCCTTGCGGCGAATCACCCAACGTTTCGTTCCCGGCGCCGGCAAATCGGCGATCGTCAGGGGCGAACCGTCTGGCCCGATGACGTACTTGACCCTCGGGCGATGGGGCTCGGTCATTGGATACACTCACAAACTCGACACTACAGGACTGGACCTTACGCACCGCGACTTAAAATTTGCCTAAGCGCAAAGGTCGATTAGAGGCGTTTGCCCAAGAAACGTACGCGAAGCCCCACGGCACGACGCGGGCACCCGACGCCCGGCCACAGGGCCGGAACCCCTAGCTCGGGGAGCCGTACCAGGGTGCGATGATAATCCATGGCCGATCGGAGGCCGCCACCGTGGCGCCGCGACCCCTCCACGCCTATACTAACGCCAGGTCGAGCTGACCAATGCGCAGGTGCCGCGCGATTGGCCGCCCGGAAAGGATCACGGCCGCATGGCCATGCTGAACAGTCTCGATATCGAGGGTAAGCCGTCCGACACGCGCGTTGTCGTCGCCATGTCGGGTGGGGTCGACTCGTCGGTCACCGCCGCGCTCTTGTCCGACGCCGGCTACGACGTGGTCGGCATCACGCTCCAGCTCTACGACCACGGCGCCGCCACCCACCGCAAGGGCGCTTGTTGCGCCGGTCGCGATATTCACGATGCGCGCGCGGTCGCCGAACGGGTCGGCATCCCGCACTACGTGCTCGACTACGAGAGCCGCTTCAAGGAGGCGGTAATCGACCGTTTCGCGGAGAGCTACGTTGCCGGCGAGACTCCGGTGCCGTGCCTGGAATGCAACCAGTCGATCAAGTTCCGCGACCTTTTGGAAACCGCACGCGACCTCGGCGCCAAGATCTTGGCCACCGGCCATTACGTCGCCTCGCGGGCGCTCCCGGGCGGCGGCCGCGCGCTCTATCGCGCACGCGAGGCCGAACGCGACCAGAGCTATTTCCTGTTCGCCACCACCCACGCCCAGCTCGACCTGCTCCGCTTTCCACTCGGCGACCGAACCAAGGCGGAGACGCGGGATTTGGCGCGGCGTTTCGGTTTGTCGGTCGCCGACAAGCACGACAGTCAGGATATCTGCTTCGTCCCGACCGGCCATTATGCCGACGTGATCGAGCGCCTGCGGCCGGAAGCCGCCGTGCCGGGCGAGATCGTCGATCTCGACGGGCGCGTGCTCGGCCGCCATGACGGCATCATCCATTTCACCGTCGGCCAGCGCCGCGGGCTCGGCGTTGCCACCGGCGCGCCGCTTTATGTCGTACGGCTCGACGCGGCCTCGCGGCGCGTCGTCGTCGGCCCGCACGAGGCGCTGCGCACCAGCCGCATCCGGCTCCGCGAGGTCAATTGGCTCGGCGACGCCACGATTCAGCAGGCGTTGGAGAGGCGCCCGGAGGTTTTTGTAAAAGTTCGCTCGACACGGCCGCCGCAGCCGGCTTGGCTGCGTGCCGGCGCCGACGGCGGCATCGAGGTCGAGCTGATCGCCAGCGAGGACGGCGTGGCACCCGGTCAGGCCTGCGCCTTCTACGACGCGGCCGAAGGCCAGGCGCGCGTGCTGGGCGGCGGCATCATCGCCAGCACGATGGCCGCGGTGTCGGTGCAGCGCGCGTTTCGCGCTGATCTCGCCGCAGCGCATTGATGAAGCCTCGATCGCGGTTGCGACGGCGGTGCGACGGTGGGAGTGATGGCGGCGGAACTCGACAAAGACGCAGTCGCCAAAGCTTATGCCCGCTGGGCGCCAGTTTACGATCTTGTGTTCGGCGCGGTGTTCGAGCGCGGCCGCAAGGCGGCGATCGCGGCAGCCGAGCGTATCGGCGGCCGTATCCTCGAAGTCGGAGTCGGCACCGGGCTGTCGCTGCGGGACTATTCGTGGACCAACCGCCTCATCGGGGTCGATCTTTCCGCGCCGATGCTGCGCAAGGCAAAGGCGCGCGTGGCGGAGCATAGCCTGAGCAATGTCGAGGGTTTGGCCGTGATGGACGCACAACATCTCGGCTTCCAGGATGCGGTGTTCGATGTCGTCGTCGCGCAATACGTCATCACCGCGGTACCGGATCCGGAGGCATCCCTCGACGAGTTTGCCCGCGTAGTAAAACCTGGCGGCGAGATCATTTTGGTGAACCATCTCGGCGCCGAATCCGGCCTGCGTGCGTCCTTCGAACGATGGTTCGCGCCGCTGGCGCGGCGGCTCGGCTGGCGGCCGGAGTTCCGCTGGGAGCGCCTGGCGCAATGGGCGGCGCGGCATGGCGGCGTGCGCGTCGTGGAGCGGCGCGCCATGCCGCCGCTTGGGCATTTCTCGCTCATCCGCTTTACCCGGCTCGACCGCCGCGCGGGCGAGCATTTCGCACCGGCGACCGGGGCGGTCCGGTGAGTAAAGCGCCTAAAGGCGGGATGGGTGCCGATCCCTTGGCACGGCGCGCAGGAGCGATTTTTTGCCCTTGGAAAGGACCCTGAACTACCCTAAATCTCGCGCCGACCGGCTCGACATGACGAAATGGCGGAGTAGCTCAGCTGGTTAGAGCAGCGGAATCATAATCCGTGTGTCGGGGGTTCGAGTCCCTCCTCCGCTACCAGTTAACTTGCTGAATTAGCACTACGTTTAGATTTCATTAATTTTCACACGCACCAGGTTTGACAGTTTTAGCCGGTCGGTTTGACAGTTTTTGTTCGCCTCCTGTTCAATTCGGCATCGAATGAGGCGACCACGCCGCGCATCTTCGGCTTGAGGTCAGCGCCTTCAGAATAGTGACGGGCCATCTCGATGGTCTTCTGGCCAAGCGCATCAGCAATCGTGCGTTCGTCGTATCCCAACTCTCGCAGTATCACCGCGACCGTATGGCGCAGGCCATACAGGGTCAGCCCTGGACCTATCGAACCAGCCCCTTCCAATCTGACGCGGATGTGTCGCCAGGACGCTCGAAAACCACTTTCAGTCCACGGCTTTCCTACCGAGTTGGCACAGAGCGTGATTGCTTCGTGCATCGGCGCGGCTGCCAGGATTCTCCGCAGTTCCTCTGGCGCTGGCCAGGACACCGGCTCCCCGGTTTTGGAACGGCGAGTTGCTATCTCGCCATCACGATAGGAACTGCGCGGCAATTTCAATGCGTCTTTTGGGCCGAGACCCGTGAACATCATGAGAGCGACGGCGGGCTTAATATGCGCTGGTACTTCCTCCAGCACCGCGTAACGTTCTTCGTCGCTCCACGGGCGATTTGATTGAGGCAAGCCTTTCGGGCGGCGGATGTTCTTCACCTTTTCTGCCGCGTTGAATTTTAGATAATCCCGCTCGACGCCCCATGCGAATATGATGGAAAGCACGGCCTTGACGTAGTTCGCAAAGCGCCGTCCTCGTTTGGAAGCCTTGTCTCGAATTCGAACCACAAGGGGCCGATTAAATTTGACGAGTGCTGTGCCGTCGATTGGCTTCAAGTAGTCAAAAATGCGCTGGTAATCTTCGCGGGTCCGGTGGGCAAGGCCTGTAAATGCCTCATGCGCCCGATACGCTGCAATCAGCATTCCCAGGGTCCCGGGCTTCGGTGTTCCGACAGGTTGGGTCAGTGCGGCTATACGGGCACATTCCGCCAAGAACTCCACCGAGCCGAGGGGTGCTTTTGCTAAGTCTATGGCCGTCCGTGTGGCGCGATGGTAGCAGCGGGGCCTGCCGTGTCTGTCGGTGAATATCTGGAAGCCCTTCACCGAAACCCGCGTCATTTTAGCCAAGCCTATCGATGATCGATTCCACGTCTGCGTCTTCGTGACCTGTCTTCAGGCTATCGAGCCATCCATCAAGGTCATGAACATCGTAACGAAGGTCACCGTTCTCGAAACGAACAGGATGCACCGGGCATTCAATCTCGAACCGCTTTACCGGCCTACCACAATGGGAGGCTGCCTCGACCTTCGTCAGCATTCGTTTCGGGACCAACGTGAGATTCAGAGTGGCTAGTCCCATGTTGTCTCACGCCTTCTGGTCGGCAGCCAACATCGTCATGCACTTCCGCCAGACGTCTACAAAAAGGTCCTTATGGGGCAAGATGAGAAACGGGTGCTTGAAGAAGCGGCGGCGAATATCCGGAACGGACGCGAAATCCGGCCAGCCGGTCTTGTCGTCGCCGTTGATGACCTGGGCGTCATAGCAATCGTTCGACCACGCCACAATCATGTACGCCGGGATCAAGGGGCGGTTTGCTTCTAACGCCCTTGCCCAACTTTCGATCCATCCGCCTTTCGTGGCTAACTCCGCAATTTTAGCCAGGGCTTTGCCCGCATCGGCGGGGCCGATTCTTTGCTTGACGAGTTCGCCGATAATCCGACCCTCGTAAGCCTTCGATATGGAATACAGCCGCGTCCCTTTTATCTGACGTCCGCCTGTTTTGGACGGTCGCAGCACGTTCGCCGCCCTGTTCGAGGACGCCGCAAAGCGCAAGTTTGATTGCGTGTTGTTTTGGGCGCTGGATCGATTCAGCCGAGAGGGCATGGCGCAAACTATTTTGCATCTGCAACGGCTCACGGCTTGCGGCGTAACTTTCCACAGTTACACGGAACCGCACCTGTCAACGGACAACGAGTTGGTCAGGAATATCCTGCTGGCCCTGCTTTCGTCCTTGGCGAAGGTGGAGGCGCAGAAGATTAGCGCCCGCACCAAGGCTGGCATGGCCCGAGCAAAGGCCAAGGGAGTCAAAATTGGCCGTCCACGGATCGGAATTGAACTGCGCCAAAAGGTTGCCAAACGGGCGGCCAGCGGCGAGACGCCCTATGCCATCGCCAAGGCTCTCAGAATCGACAGGCATACCGCCGCGAAATACTCGGGTTAAGGGCTTTCAGGCCGAGGGCATCGGGCGCTTGATTGCTGGGAATGTCCGGTGTGCCCGTGCGCCGTGGAAAGGCGGCGCTTTCCAGTGGGTGTAAGTCCCACCCGGCAACCGCTCCAGCCGGAAGCAACCGGAGCAGCTATGGAGGTAACGAAATGGCT
>Ga0208937_1001233_pt1 | contig 11667 bp, 11 predicted proteins | sample June2015DPH_11_5_FD_184705 | JGI IMG/M metagenome (GOLD analysis project Ga0208937, IMG submission 184705) | Peatland microbial communities from SPRUCE experiment site at the Marcell Experimental Forest, Minnesota, USA - June2015DPH_11_40... | ecosystem: Environmental > Terrestrial > Soil >...
TACGGTCGCGCATGCCGCGCAGCAGACGGCCGAACGCGTGGTGGCCGGGCGCGACATTGCCGTCGAGATCGTTTTGTTCGACCGCGAGGGCGTCCTCGTTGGCCGCGCGCCGTTCAAGACTGCTTAGGGGTCCGCTCAACTGCCGCCTCCACGGAACCGCCGGCGATAATCGGCGTCATAGAGCGCGCTGTCGCGAAAATCCTGCGCGGCAAGCGCGCGGCCGACAAGGATGAGCGCCGTGCGCTCGATCCGCGCGTCGGCAACCTTTGCGGCGATGTCGGCGAGCGTGCCGCGGAGGATGCGCTGAGTCGGCGAGCTTGCCTGCACCACGACCGCGACCGGACAGTCGGCGCCGTAAATTGGCGTCAGTTCGTTGACGATGGTCGCGATGGCGTGGATCGCAAGGTGGATGACGAGCGTGGCGCCGCTTGCGGCGAATGTCGCGAGCTTTTCAGGTTCCGGCATGCGCGAGGCGCGGCCGGGCATACGGGTGAGCACCACGCTTTGCGCAATCTCAGGCACGGTCAACTCGCATTCCAGCGCCGCCGCCGCCGCGGCAAAGGCCGGCACACCCGGCGTCAGCGTATAGGGAATGCCGCGCCCCTGAAGCCGGCGCAGTTGCTCGGCGAGCGCTGAGTAGATCGAAAGATCGCCGGAGTGAAGCCGCGCCACGTCGAGACCGTTGGCGTGGGCTGCGGCGAATTCGGCGTCGATTTCGTCGAGCGACAGCGGCGCGGTATCGACGATGCGCGCGCCGCGCGGGCAGTACGCGAGCAGTTCAGGCGGCACGATCGAGCCGGCGTAGAGGCAGACCGGACAGCGCGCGATGAGATCGCGGCCGCGCACGGTGATAAGGTCCGCCGCGCCCGGTCCGGCGCCGATGAAATGCACGGTCATCATGCGCCTCTTGGCAGTTTCGCCGAAGCGGCCAGTGCGCAGGTGGCGGCGCCGACGACCAGTCGCGGGCTGATGAGGCGCGCCGCCGGTCCGGCGGCGGCGAGCGCGGCCGCTTCCGCCACCGACGGCACGCCGGCGAGCGCGCGCACACGTTCGGATCGGGTTTCCGTGCGCTCGCTTGCGGTTTGCAGATCCGCGTCCGAGACCACGATGACAGAGACGCCGAGTTTTTCCGCCGCTGCTTGAATGCCCGCCTCATCGCGCTTTGTCGCGATCGTGGCGATGACATCAAGTGCGCCGGCATCGATATTCGCGCGCGCCAGCGCCGCGCGGACGGCCGCTTCGACATCAGGCGCTGGCGCGCCTCGTTTGCATCCGACGCCGGCGACGATCATGGTTTTATCCAAACCCATTGCGTGACCGGCATCGCCGCGCGCCATCCGGTTTTTTCGCCGACGGCACCGGCGCGTGCAATCGCGATGCGAATGAGTTCGCCGCCCAGCGCGGCGTGGCGGGCGAGCAGCAGCGCCTCGGTTTCCAGGGTGACGGCGTTGACGACGAGGCGGCCGCCGGAACGCAAAGCTGCGACCGCGGCGTCGAGCACGTCCAGATAGCTGGCGCCGCCGCCGATGAAGATCGCATCGGGGGGCGCGAGGCCGGCGAGCGCTGAAGGCGCAGCGTCTTCCGCGATCTCGAGCCCCGGCACGCCGAAGGCGGCGGCGTTGCGACGGATACGCGCGGCGCGATCCGCACGCCGCTCGATCGCAATAGCGCGCATCGTCGGGTCGGCCAGCATCCATTCGATCGCGACCGAGCCGGCGCCGGCGCCGATGTCCCAGAGCAATTCGCCGCGCCGCGGCGCCAGCGCCGACAACGTCACCGCGCGCACCTCGCGTTTGGTGATCTGACCGTCATGCTCGAAAAGCTCATCGGCAAGGCCGGACGCTCGCGCGATGACGCGCGCATCGGGCCCGGCCGCGACCTCGATCGCAACCGTATTGAGCGGATCGACCGCACCGAAGTCGAAAGCCGCGGCGGTCGTCGCGCGAATCCGCTGGCGCGGCCCGCCGAGCGCTTCCAGCACCGTCACACGCGAGGCGCCGAAGCCTGATTCCGCGAGCAGCCGTGCCAAAGCCGCCGGCCCATCGCCGTCGGTGGTCAATGCCAGAATGCGCGCGGCCGGCTGCAGATGCGGGCGTACGAGATCGAGGGTGCGGCCGTGCACCGAAAGGAGCACCGTCAGGGGCAGCGACCAGCCGAGCCTCGCCGCCGCCAGACTGAAGGCCGACGGTGCCGGCACGACGATCATCTCGCGCGCATCGATCCTTCGCGCCAACACCGTGCCGACGCCGTAGTGGAATGGATCACCCGAGGCGAGTACGCAGATTTGGCGCCCGCGGTGAAGCAGCACTTCGTCGGCAGCGCCGTCGAACGGGCTCGGCCACGGCCGCGCCGCGCCGCGAATGAGCGGCGCCGCAAGGCTGAGATGGCGGCGGCCGCCGAACACGATCTCCGCCGCGCCGATCAGTCCGCGCGCCGTCGCGCTCAGGCCATCGGTGCCATCCTCGCCGATGCCGACGATAGACAGCCAGCGCGGCGATGCGGCACTGTCACGCTCAATCGCATCAGGAAGCGACATGCCACGCATCCTCATTCTTGGCGGCACCACGGAAGCGCGACTGCTGGCCGAACGCCTGGCAGGGCGCAGCGACCTCGACGTCATCATTTCGCTGGCCGGCCGCACCGCTTCGCCCGCGCGCCAGAGCGTGCCGGTTCGCAGCGGCGGTTTCGGCGGCGCCACGGGGCTTGCGGACTACCTCGTTCACGAGTGCATCGACGTTTTGATCGACGCGACGCATCCCCACGCCAGCGTCATCTCGGCGAACGCCGTGGCGGCCGCGCGCAAAACCGATATGCGGTTCGTGGCGCTGCGGCGTCCGCCCTGGGTTGCGGTCGCCGGCGACCGCTGGAGCGAGGTCAGCAACGTGCGCGAGGCGGTGCGGACGCTGGGGCAAGCGCCTCGCCGCGTTTTCGTCGCGCTCGGCCGCAACGAACTCGCGCCGTTCAAGGATGCCCCGCAGCATCACTATCTCATCCGCAGCGTCGATCCGGTCGATCCGCCGCTCCCTTTGCCGTATGTCAGCTATGTGACCGGCCGCGGGCCGTTCAGTGAAGCCGACGACCGCGCGCTCATGACCGCGCATGGGATCGAAGTCGTGATTGCGAAGAACAGCGGCGGCAGCGCCACCTACGGCAAGATCGCCGCGGCGCGCGCGGTCGGCATCGGCGTGATCATGGTGCAGCGGCCGCCCGCGCCGGCGGCGCCTGCGGTCGCAACCGTGGAGGATGCGCTCGCCTGGCTCGATCATGCGCTCACCTCGGCGACGGCCCGTGACGTGTAGACCAGCGGCGAACGCCCGGGGCGTTCGATCACGCGGGTCTCGCGCGAGCCGACGATGACGAGCGTTGCCATGTCGGCCTGCGTCGCGTCGGCGGCATCGAGCGTGACGATGCTGACCCGCTCGTGCGGCCGGCCGACGGCGCGGCCGAATACGACCGGCGTCGACGGCGGCAAGTGCCGGCGCAGCCGCTCGATCGCGGCAGCAAATTGCCACGGTCGCGCCCGCGACACCGGATTGTAAAGCGCGAGCACGAAGCCGGCGCTCGCCGCCGCATCAAGCCGATGCTCGATCAGCTCCCACGGCTTGAGATTGTCGGAGAGCGAGAGCGCGCAAAAATCGTGGCCGAGCGGCGCGCCGATCCGCGCCGCGACGGCAAGCATCGCCGTGATCCCGGGCACGATAGTGACATCGAGCGCGCGCCAGCTTGCCGGCCCGGATTCGATCTCTTCGCAGACCGCGGCCGCCATGGCGAAGACGCCGGGGTCGCCGCCGGAGACGACGGCAACGCGCGCGCCTTGCGCGGCGTGAGCGAGCGCCGCCGCGGCGCGGGCACGTTCCTCGCGGTTGTCGGACGCGTGGCGGCTCTGGCCCGGGCGCACCGGCACGCGATCGAGATAGGGACCATAGCCGTAAAGCGCCTGCGCGACAGCCAGCGCCTCGACCGCCTCTGCCGTGAGATAGCGGGCGTCGCCTGGTCCCAATCCGACGACGGCGAGATGCCCGCTCACGGCCGTTCCTCCCAGCCCGGCACCAGCACCACCGCGAAGTATGGCGCGTCGTCGTCGGTCTTCGCCGCAAGCGGGATCATGACCGCGTCCGCCATGGTGCCGCGCTCGACATAGATCGCGCGCGGGAGCCGGCCGCTCACTTCGAGCGCGCGACGCAGTTTCGGCAGATGCCGCCCGACCTTCATCACCACCGCGGCGTCGGCGTCCGCCAGCCGGCGGGCGAGTTCGCCTTCCGGCAGCGTGGCGGGAAGCACGGTGAAAACGTCATCGCCTTGCGCGATCGGCATGCCGGCTGCCGACCAGCAGCCCGACATGCCAGTGACGCCGGCGACGATCTCGGTCGAGAAACGCGGCGCCAGCCGCGCATGCAGATGCATGTAGGAGCCGTAGAACAGCGGGTCGCCCTCGCAGATCACGGCGACGACGCGGCCGGCATGGAGGTGCGCGGCGATTGTTTCAGCCGCTGAGTCGTAGAAGTCGCCGATGATGTCGCGGTAGCCGTTGCTGCATTTCGGCAGCTCGGTCGTCACGGGATAGAGAAGCGCCAGCTCGGTCACCCCGGCGCGGAGATGCCGCGCCGCAATCGCACGCGAATGGCTGGCGTTTCCGGCCTTGGCGAAATGCGCGATCACGTCGGCCTCGCCGAGCGCGCGCATCGCCTTCAGCGTCATCAGTTCGGGATCGCCCGGTCCGACGCCGACGCCCAAAAGCTTTCCGCTGAGTTTTGCCCTGCTCATAGCCCGGCCCTTGCCAGGGCGTTGACCGCCGCAGCGGTCATGGCGCTGCCGCCCATGCGCCCGCGCACGATCAGGAACGGCACGCCGCGCGGATCGGCGGCGAGCGCCTCCTTTGCTTCGGCGGCGCCGACAAAGCCGACCGGGATGCCGAGAATCGCCGCCGGCTTCGGCACGCCGGCATCGATGATCTCGAGCAACCGGAACAATGCCGTCGGTGCATTGCCGATGGCGACGACGCTGCCGGCGAGCCGATCGACCCATAAATCGAGCGCCGCCGCCGACCGCGTGGTGCCGAGCTTTTCGGCGAGAGCCGGCACACGCGGATCGCGCAGCGTACAAATGACCTCGTTGTTGGCTGACAATCGCGCGCGCGTGATCCCGTGCGCCACCATCTGCGCGTCACACAGGATCGGCGCGCCGCCGGCGAGCGCGGCCCGCGCCGCCGCGACGAAATGAGGACCGAACACGATGTTCTGCGCCGCCTCGACCGCACCGCAAGCGTGGATCATGCGGACCGCAACGTCGGCTTCCTCGGCGGAAAAGCGCGACAGGTCGGCCTCGGCGCGGATGATGGCGAACGAGCGCTCGTAGATCGCCGTCCCGTCACGCAGATAGGCCGCGCGCTCAGACATGGCTGGCCTCGCGCTCGCGCGTGAAATTCGCAATTGCGGTCGCTAATTTATTGGTCGGGACCAGCGCGTAGGGGACATCGCGCGTCGAGCCATCGGCGATGAGTGCGCATCCGCTTGGCGTGCCGACGATGGTCAGCGCGGCGGGCGCCGGATGGGCGCAGCCCTTGGCGCAGCCGGAAATGTGAATGGCGAACGAGCGGCCGAGATGCGGCGCGGACGCTTGCGCAATTGCAGGTGCGATGGCGCGCGCGGCAATGTGCGCGGAAGAACAGATCGGCGCGCCGGCGCAAGCGACGACATGGCGGCGCGGGTCGTCGGCGCGAACGATAAAGCCAAGCCTCTCGGAGACGGCGATGAAAGAGGAAGACATCTCTTGTTTGAGGCCGATGATCATGAGCACGCGGCCCGGTGCGGCGCGCAGTCCGGTGGCGCCGGCCGTGCGGGCAGCTTCGGTCAGGCGTTCGAGCGCCGCCGCATCGCTATGGCCGAAGGCAAGGCCGATGCCGTACGCAAGGGATCCGTCGCGCAGCGCATGCAGACCGATGGCGTCGCGGCACTTTCGCGCGGTGAACGGCGTCGCATCGCCAATAAGGATACCCGCAAGCGTTGAGCGAAACAGCGCTGTGCCGTCGGCTGCGAGAACATCACGCGCCCGCGCATCGCGGCCGCGCCGCGCGATGACTTCGAGCAGCCGCATGGCCGCCTCGACGCCATCGTTGGTGGCGACCACACCAAGTTGCGTCGCGCGCGTTGTTTCTCCGCCAACGCCGACGCGAAGCGCCACGCCATTGTTTGTTACCTCGGCGCAGAGGCGCACATCGGCAGCAAGCTCGTCGAGGCTCAGTCCTCCGCCGCCGTCGATGGCAACGGAAACTTTGGGTGCCAGCCTCCCAGCGATTGATCTTAGCGCCAGCGCCCGGCGCAAGTCGGCAGCGAGCGCGCTGGCATCGAGGATCTCTTCTGGATCGAGACCGCTGAGCGGACCGCCGTGAACCGGAATGCCATCTTCCGCCGCGATGCGGAGCGCGGCGACGGCTCCGGCGAAGCGCGGCGCCGACGCGGCATTCAATCCCCGGACCTGGATGCTGCCGCGCGCGGTGACTTCGATAACGCCGTTGCCATGTTGCCGTGCCGCCGCGCACAGTGTGCTGAACGCCGCAAGCGGAATGGTGCCGATTGACATCAGCCGCCCCAGCAATCCGTCGCCGGTCGGCATGGGCGCCGACAATCCCGGGCAGGCGCCGCGGCGCTGCCGAAGATTGAAAGCCTGCGCGGTCATGCGTCGATCTCCGCGCGCAGCGCGGCGAGGCCGGCATCGACGTCATTGCGGCGCGGATGCCAAAGGCCGCGCCGCCGCGCGGCGTCGAGCCGGTCGGCAATTGCGGCCGCGGCTTGCGGATTTTCGCGCAGCAGAAACGCACGTACGGCGGGATCGGCGACATAGGCCTCGTGCAGGAGATCAAACAATTCGCCAGCGACCGCGTCCGTCATTGCGGCGAAGGCGGTAAGCCGGTCGACGGTTTCGGCAAGCTCGGCCGCGCCGCGCGGACCGTGGCGCATCTGCCCGGCGATGAACCGGGGATTGACCGCGCGTCCGCGCACGATGCGCGCCAGCGCCGCCGACAGCGTTCGCGCCCGCGGCCGCTGCGGATCGGTCACATCGAGCATGACCAGATCGACCGCGCGGCCGAGCATTTTGGCGGCCGCGGCAAAGCCGCCGACGAAGGCGGCATCTTCGGCGCCCTCAAGGAGATCGCGGCCGGGATCATCGCCCGAATGGAGGAGAATATCTGTGCTCGCGACGCGCTGGGCGAAGGCGCCGGGCGCCGCGTCGCCTTCTCCTCCGGCGCCGCCGTAGCGGTGCGAAGCGGCGGCGAGATAAGCGGCGCCGACCGCATCGGTGTCGGCATCCCGGCCGAGCAAGTCCTCGACGCCAGCGCCGTAGCTCCCAGGAGCCGTGCCGAAGATGCGATCGAGGCGGGTTCCGCCGGTGGTACGGCGCACGGTAGCGAGCGGATTTTCCCCGTCGTCTTCCTCGCGCGCCGCGACGGCCTGCACGGCGGCGTCAAGGAGCGCAATCTGCGCCGGGAAAAGATCGCGAAACAGGCCGGAAATGCGCCAAGTCACATCGACCCGCGCGCGCCCCATCGCGGCGGTCGGTAGCACTTCGACGCCGGTGACGCGGCCGCTGGCGTGCTCCCAGATCGGCCGGCAGCCCATGAGCGCCAGCCCCTGCGCGATCTCCTCGCCGCCGGTGCGCAAGGTGGCGCTGCCCCAGAGGTCGATGACGACGGCACGTAAAAACTCGCCGTGGGTCTGCTGATGTGCGCGCACGACTTCGTCGGCAGCCAGTCGACCGAGTTCCATTGCGGTCGGTGTCGGCAGCGTGCGCGGATCGGCGGTGAAGAGATTGCGGCCGGTCGGCAGCACGTCGCGCCGTCCGCGTGTCGGCGAGCCGGCCGGGCCCGGCGCGACGCGGCTGCCGTCGAGCGCCGCGATCAAAGCCGCGCGCTCGGCCTCGGCGCTTGTTTGCCACAGCGGATCGTCGCTGTCTGCGAGCGTGCGGCCATAAATATGCAGGCCGTCCTTGACGGCGAGGTCTTTGAGGTCGCACAGCCAGGCATCAATGCGACGCAGGGCGTCGTCGGGCGCGACCGCGCCGCCAATGCCGGCTTCGCGGGCCAATCCAGTGTGCTGCGCTGTCTCCACGATCAGGCGCGCGAGGCGTTCGCGCCGGCGCCGATCAAGCCCATCGGCCTGGGCATATTCGTCGATCAGGCGTTCGAGCTCACGCACATCGCCGGAAAGGCCGCCGGCAACCAGCGGCGGCGGCAGGTGACCGATCGTTACTCCCGCAATGCGCCGCTTGGCCTGCGCCGCCTCGCCTGGATTGCTGACGATGAAGGGATAGATCACCGGCAGCGGGCCGGTGACGATCTCCGGAAAGCACTCCGCGGTGAGCGCGACCGCCTTACCCGGCAGCCATTCCAGCGTGCCATGGGCGCCCATATGCACGAGCGCGTCGACCTTCGCCACGTGTTGCAGCCAAAGGCCAAAGGCGACCAGCGCATGCCGCGGCGGCAACAACGGATCGTGATAGTCGGCGCGCCGCTCTGCGGAGCGGCCACGATCGGGCGGCAGCGCGACCCAAAGCTTGCCGAATTTTTGCACCCGGAAACAAAAGCTGCCGTCGCGCACATTTGGATCGTCAGCAGGCTCGCCCCAGGCTTCGAACAGCCGCGCGACCGCTGCCTTCGGCACGCCCGCAAGCAGATGTTGGTAGCGTTCGACCGTGAGCGTCGAGTCATCGGCGGAAGCCGCCAGCGCATCCAGCAAGTCGCGCGGCGTCCTTGGCGCCTCGCTCACGGAATAGCCGGCGGCTGTGAGGTTGTCGAAGAGCGCGATCACGCTCGCTGGTACGTCGAGTCCGACCGCATAGCCGGTGCGGCCCGGCGCGCCCGGATAATCGGGCATCAGCACGGCGACGTGCCGCTCGCCGCGCGGCAGCGCCCGCAAGCGCACGAGCTTCGCGATGCGGTCCGCGACCATGGCGATGCGGTCCGGCTCGGGCCGGCTTGCGAGCGCGGTGAAGGCCAGTCCCTCCTGCGGCGGCAGCGGGTCCTTGAAGGCGACCGTCCCGGCGAGAATGCGGCCGTCCAGTTCGGGAAGGACGACATGCATCGCCAGATCGGCGGCGCCGAGCCCGCGGACGCTGTCGCGCCAGGCCGCGCGCCTCGTGGTGGCGCTGACGACCTGCAGCACCGGAACATCTGCGTGGTCGAGCGGGGTCGGCTCGCCGATGTTGCCGCCGGCGGCGAATGCGGTCATGGCGACAATGACAGCGGGGTCGAGCCGCGCGAATGCCCGGCGCAGGAAGCCGGCCGCCTCGCCATCCTTCAAGCTGGTAATGACGAGCGCCGCCGGCGCCAGACCGCGTGCCGTCAGCGCCGTGCAGAGCGCATCGATGGGCGCGGTGTCGGCTGCCAGCAGCATCGCCCGGTAGAAGATGATCGGCACGACCGGCTTCCCGGGCTGGAGGTTTGCCGCCAGCCGCTCGAGATCTACCGCACCTACGCCCGGCAGGTAGCCCGCCAGCCGCGGCACCGGCGTGGGCTCAAGCGCTTCGAGGTCGCGCCCGGCGTGGCGCGCCAGCCGCCGCAACAAGGCGCGCAAATTCTCGCGGCCGCCTTCGCGGAAAAACCGCAGCAATGTGTCGAGCTCCGGCGGCGGCAGCGTCGAAGCTGCGGCAAGGCGAGCGTCATCGCGATCCTCGCCCGGCAAGATGGCGAGCGCGATGCGGCGCGCGCGCGCCAGCGACGACAGGCGCTCGATCCCGTATTTCCACCAATCGAGGCCGCCGAGCAGGCGAACCACAATCACCTTGGCGTGGGCGCCGACGCGGTCGATCCACAGATCGACCGACATCGGATGGCGCAGGTCGCGCAGATGGGCAAGCCGAACGCTGGGCAGCGCCGCGCGCTCAACCTCCCACGCGGCGGCAAGGCCGGCGAGGTCGCTGTCGGCGAACGACAGCACGGCGATGTCGCCCGGCGGCTGAGCGAGATCGACCGCTTCGACGATTTCGTCGAGGCTGGTTGACGTCGTCGTCAACAGGTGCATCGCTTAAACCAATTTCAGTTTGCGCATGATGCTGGTGCCTACCCAACGAGCGCGCGCGTCACCGCGGCGCGATCAAGCCCCTTCAGTCCGATCACCACCAGCCGGCCTTGGCGGGTCTCGGCGGCAGCCCACGGCCGGTCGTATTGATGCGTCACCCGCGGTCCGACGGCCTGCACCAGTAGGCGCAGCGGCTTGTCGGCCACCGCGGCAAAACCTTTGACGCGCAGAACATCGAAATTCTCCGCCAGCCCGGCGACGCGCGCGGCGAGTTCGGACGGCTCGGCGATCTCGCCGAGCGGCACGACGAAAGTATCGAAATCGTCGTGGTCGTGCTCCGCCTCCGCATCGTGCCGGGTGCGCCGGTTGGCGATGTCGTCCTCGGTGCCGACGCCGAGCCCGAGCAAAAGCGCCTCGTCAACCTTGCCGTCGGCGACGGCGATCACCTTGACGCTGCGCGGCAGCACGCTGGAGATCGCCGCTTGCGCCTTTTCGATACCGGCCGCGTCGATCAGGTCGCGTTTGTTGAGCACGACGAGATCGGCGCAGGCGATTTGGTCCTCAAAGACCTCTTCGATCGGGTCGTCGTGCGCCAGCGCGGTATCGGCGACCCGCTGCCGCGCCAGCGCGTTGAGATCGTGGGCGACGCGGCCGGCGGCCAACGCGGCGCCGTCGACCACGACGACGACGCCGTCGACGGTCACGCGGCTCTTGATCGCCGGCCAGTGGAACGCCTGCACCAACGGCTTCGGCAGCGCGAGACCCGACGTTTCGATGACAATGTGCTCGATGCCGTCGCGCGCCAGAATGGCGTCGAGCGCCGGCACGAACTCTTCGGCGACTGTGCAGCAGAGGCAACCATTGGCCAGCTCGACGATGTTCTCCTCCGGGCAGGCGGCATCGCCGCAGCCTTTGAGAATTTCGCCGTCGATGCCGACATCGCCGAACTCGTTGACGATGACGGCAAGACGGCGGCCCTGCGCGTTGGCCAGCACGTGGCGAATGAGCGTCGTCTTGCCGGCGCCGAGAAAGCCGGTGATGATCGTGCAGGGCACGCGCGCGAGCGAACCGTTCATACGTCGACCTCATTGAAATCGATGGGGGGAATGCGCGCGATCAGCCCGCGCTTGAGCGGCGCCGGCCGGCCGCGCCACGGCAGGATGCCGTCGGCGGCGCGTGCCAGCATCCGCGCGCCCTCGATCAGCGCCGCCGCGCAGCTTACGTCGAGGCCGCCGAACACATAAGTCCACGAGCCGTTGCTGCGCATGGCGGCGCTCGGGCCGCGCGTGCAGTTGGCGAGGCAGCGGATCGGCCGCACCTCGACTTCGGTGCCGGCGGCGGCATTGGCGGTCGCAGCAGCAAGCTCTGCACCCGGCCGCAAAACAGACTCAGGCTCGCCAACCGGCCTGCACGTGATGCACACGTAAATGATTGGAGCGGCGGTAGAAGCTGCGCTTTTGGCCGAGTCTTCCGTCGCGCTCGTCGCATCGATGCGGTTCACCCGTGCTGCTCCGTGGCGCCAATCAACGGGTGCGATGCGAACCGGCCTGAGCCGAGGCACCCCGCCCGGCGGCGACCGCATCGACGGCAGGTCTCCTGGCTCGCGGTTCGCCGCCCGTCACCGCCTTCCCGGATGCTCCAGTGGCTCTGTGGT
>Ga0208937_1001235_pt1 | contig 11642 bp, 7 predicted proteins | sample June2015DPH_11_5_FD_184705 | JGI IMG/M metagenome (GOLD analysis project Ga0208937, IMG submission 184705) | Peatland microbial communities from SPRUCE experiment site at the Marcell Experimental Forest, Minnesota, USA - June2015DPH_11_40... | ecosystem: Environmental > Terrestrial > Soil >...
AAAGCAGGGGCCACCTGGGCATGACCATAAGGCTTAACGCTGCGACGATCATGCAGGCGAAGAGGCCGCGGCGGCTGAGGCGTGTGAGGAATACTGGAAGGCCGATCTGTGGCTTGGCCATGGTCACGGGCAACAGAAGCGGGAAGAAGGCGCTGGCGGCGATGACGGGAGACCACTGCACCGTGAGCAGTCCGGCCCAATAAGGGTACGCGAGAAATATCAGCAGGCCGCGATAGCCATACCGAGTCAGCCCAAAGGCCAGCGCCGCGGAACTGATTCCGTAGAAGAGACCAGCGGCAATCTCCGGCTGCAGGCGGACGAAGGGCAGCGCGAAAAGACCCGCCGTCAGCGGATATTGTTCCAGCGACGTGTCATAGGGATTCTGCCGGAAAAGCAACCGTTGCGCGATGCGGAGGGCCCAGCGGAAATCGGCGGCATCCTGGTGAAGGTGTTTCATCAGGAACCAGCAGAAGATGCCACTGGCCAAGCCTACGGTGGCCGAAACCACGACGCGCAGCTTCATGAAGAGTCCGTCAGAGCATTAAGTTGTAACATGGACGCCGGGGGAATCGGACATCCGAGTCTGGACGAAAGCCGAAGTCGTAGTGGATTTTCTTCACACACCTTGCGCAAAATTTCTCAACTCGGACTGTTGATTGCGCTGCTTTGCGCGGGCAGTATGTGGTTCTACGTGCAGCGCGTGCTCATCCCCTATGAAAAAGCTGATGCAGCAGCGCACGAGCGTCCGCGGGGGAATCTGTCCGATCTTTATCCGCGCTGGCTGGGAGCGCGCGAACTGCTGCTGCACCACCGAAATCCTTATTCTAACGACATCACGGGGGAAATTCAGAAAGGCTACTACGGACGCGTGCTCGACCCCGCAAGACCAAATGACCCGAGAGACGAGCAAGGGTTTGCTTATCCCCTCTACGTGGTTCTTCTGCTGGCGCCGCTAATTGGTTTTCCCTTTCATGCGGTGCACATATTTTTTTACTGGCTTTTGGCGGGGTTGACGGCGGCAAGCGTATTGCTCTGGCTGGGGGTGATCCAATGGCGATTGCCGCCATTGGCGACTGCCGCGGCTGTGATATTTGCGCTGGGGAGCTTCCCGGCGGTGCAGGGGATCAAACTGCAACAATTGAGCCTGCTGGTGGCGGCTCTGCTGGCGGGATCGGCGGCCTGTGTGGCTAGCGGATTTTTATTTTGCGGGGGCGTGTTGCTGGGGTTGGCAATGATAAAACCGCAGTTGGCGTGGCCTTTGGTAGCGTGGTTTGTGGTGTGGGCAGTGAGCGACTGGAGGGTGCGTCGAAAGTTGGTGGTTGGATTCGGAATGGTGATGGTGCTCTTGCTCGGCGGCGCCGAAATTATTTTGCCAGGGTGGTGGCGAATGTTCGCCGACGCGGTAGGGAAGTATCATCGCTACACCCAGAACCAATCAGTGCTGGACGAACTGGTTCCGTGGGGTTACTCGGGAAAGGTGTTGGCTGCAGTCGCAGTGTTGGCCTGCGCGTTTTTTCTATGGAAGCAACGCGACGAGCCCGCTAATACGGCTGATTTTGGTATCGCGACGGCACTGGTGATGGCCTTAACGGTGATGGTTGTGCCCATGTACGCGCCGTATAACCAGGTTCTCGTTCTGCCTGCAATACTGGCGCTGGCGCGGGATCGAAGATTTTTTCTTTCACGGCCGCGGGGAGTTCGCTTCTTGTACTTTGTCGCGGTTCTTGCGCTGACGTGGCAATGGATCGCAAGTTTGAGCTTGAGCGCCGCTTATTTCGCATCACCAACCTGGGCGCTGGCCCGATGGTGGTGGCCCTTCGTTGCAACTTTTGCCTTTCCGGTGCTCACTTTCTTGCTGATCTTTCTGGAAGTGCAGGCTCTGGGTGCTGGGCGGTTCAGCAAAAGGGAAACAGGAATACCGACAAAGGCTCTTCCCGCCGGGGCATGATTCCTGTCATTATTCTTAACTGCCGCAGTTCCGGAAGGTTTTCGAGGAAGCGGCGTGACCTCATGGTGCTAAATGCGATAGGCCGTCCGCAGTCTTCTGGTTCGGGAGTGTTCCCGGCGCTGGTGTTGGTGCAGGGAAACGAGCAGAAGAATATCGTCCTCAACCGAACTCCGTTCAGCGTGGGCCGCAAAGTGGATAAGGATCTGGTGATTGCCGATCCCCGGGTCTCCCGCGACCACGCGCTTATTGTGCTGGAAGAGGACGGATTCTTTCTTGTCGATCAAGGCAGCAAACACGGCACGTTCGTTAACGGAGAACGGATTCAGCGGCAAAAGCTGGATCGCAATGATCGCCTGGAATTTGGGGCGCGCGATTCGACTTACGCGATTTTCAATCCAGCGCACAGCACCTCGAACACGGCGCGCGAATTTCTGAGCCAGATTTCCGGTATCCAGATTTCGGAGGAAGCGAACGATCTCGAAAAGTTGACGCTGTTTCTGGAAGCGGCGCGCAAACTGAACACGGCGGGCGTGCTCGACGAAATCCTGATGACGATGCTGGAAGTAACGCTCCGGCTCACCCGCGCCGAGCGCGGCTATGTTTTTCTGAAAGACGACGAAGGCAACCTGCGACTGGCCGCGGGGCGGAACAACAAAGGCGAGGCGCTTCTGGATGATAAGACGATTTCGCATTCCGCACTGGACGAGTCGCTGCGGTCGAATTCGGAGTTTTTGCTTACGGACACCGGAAGCTCCGCCGACCTGGCTGGCCGGCAAAGTATTGTGGCCTACGATCTCCGGACAGTGATTTGCATTCCGCTGCGCAAGCGGCAGGTGCAGGCCACGCGCGAGCCGCAGCCGGCGGCGCCGAATGCTGCTACCGAAGTGACGGGAGTGTTGTACGTGGACTCGCGGTTTGCCTCGCGCGAGTTTTCCGGTGTGGGCCATGATATTTTGCGGGCGATCGCGACAGAAGCTGCATCCCTGATCGAGAATGCACGGCTGGTGCAGGCCGAGGAGGAATCGCGGCGCTACCAGCAGGAATTGACTATCGCGGCCAGCATCCAGCAGCGGCTGATGCAGGTGAAGATTCCCGAGGTGCCGTTTGCCAAACTGCGCGGGAAGAATCTGTCTTGTAAAGAAATTGGCGGAGACTTCTTCGATGCCGTCAACACCAAGGAAGGCCTCGCGGTGGTGCTGGCCGACGTGAGTGGCAAGGGAGTTTCCGCGGCGCTGCTGGCTTCCACGCTGCAGGGAATGATTTATTCGCATTTGAGTTCGGGCATGCCGTTGCTGGATGTGGTGACGGCGGTGAATCACTTCTTCACCGAGAAGCTGGTGGGAGAGAAATACGCCACTGTGCTGCTGGCGCGACTGCGCCGGGACGGGGATCTGGAGTATGTGAACTGCGGCCACGTCCAGCCGCTGCTAGTTTGCCGGGGGGAGGTGATGCGGCCGCCGCACGGCAATGTGCCGGTGGGCTTGCTGCCCGACGCGACGTTTGAGAGCGCGCGGTGCCAGCTTAAATCAGGTGACCGCTTCATTCTGGTGACCGATGGGGTAACCGAAGCGGAGAACGCCATGGGCGATTTCTTCGAAGACTCCAGGCTGGAAGCGGCTGCAGCCAAGGCGCCCACTCTCGAAGGCATTTTTTCGGCGGTGTCGGAGTTCTGCGCCGGGAATCCGCTCAACGACGACTGCACCGTTGTGGAGCTCATTTATTCGAACGCGGGCGCGGAAACGTAGGCCGGGCGGGACAGGTATCCGCTCACCCTATTCGACAACCACGGTGTAGTCCGTACCCTCCCAGCGGTTTTCCTGCGGCCAATAGAATGTGAAGACCACCTGGCTACCCACGGGCAGCGAAGCCGTGGGCAGATCCAGAATGTATGTGCCCAGGCCAGTATCGCGGGCATTGGTGTCCTGCGAACTCTTCCATCCGTCAATGCTCCAGTGCACCATTGCGGGAGATAGAAGGACGATGCGCAACTTTTTGTTGCGCGGAACGGAGCGGGCTTTGTTATTAAATCTCCAGCCAAAGATTTGCCGGGTAGGTTTCTCCACCAGATAACGTTGTACGGTTTGCGGAGGCTGGTCGAAGATCTTGCCGTCGCGCAGCGAGCGGCGAAGCTTGATGTACTCGGAATGGGCCCAGACCAGCGGACAGGCCGAGCCGGAGGGTTTGCCACGAAACAATTCCAAGGCGGGGATATCGTTCGCGTCCCAGACTTGTTCGGGAAGCAAGCGGCCGTGACCGCTGGTGCAGTTCTCCATCACGGTTAACAGAGCTTCGGCTTCACTGCGACGGCCTGCGGCAAGTTCGTAGTGAGCGCGCTCCCCGGCGAGCAGCGGCCAAGGGCGGCCGATGCCGCTGCCATCGAAGGCGGAGCCGTCCTGGTGTTCGCCGTATCCGTCACCGTTGTAGCGGTACCAGCACGGGCCCTGCGGCAACTGCACGCGCAACAGAGCGTCGATGACGCGGACCGTATTCAGAATGCGGGGATCGTCTGGGGCGCGTAATCCGAATCGTACCAGAGCCAGCGAGTCAGGGCTGACGATGCGGAAGGCACGTTCCATGCCTTGGCCGGGAGGCCGGTTCTTGATGGGAACGAAGCCCTGCGTCGGTGAAGCTGCGGCATCGGTGATCGGCGGGGCGATGCGGACGTAATAGCCTTCCACGCCGATTTGCTGGGCAAGGTCACCGCCGGTGGCATAGACCCAGCGTTCGATATTGTCGTTCCAGGCATCGGCCACATCGCGAAGGGTCGAGGCAGCGTCGCTATGGCCCGTGAGTTCGGCGACGTCGGCGGCGGCCAGGAGAGCGGAAATTTCCGCCGCCAGGGTGAAGGGAGAATAGCCGCCTTCTTCTTCCCAGCGGTCCTGCTGCGTAACCGGGCCGTTGCGGATTATGAAACTCGCGGCCTGGCGCACCATCGGCCACCAGCGTTCGAGCTTGCCCAAACCTTTCGCCGCTTCACGGCGCAGGAGATCCAGCAGAAGGATGGGGAAGGCGGTTTCGTCCATCTGCACGCCGCCCCAGTAAGGACGCCCGTCGAGCCAGAGATTCTGCGCCCAGTTGCCCGCGGCTTCCTGCGTGGCTTCGAGGTAACGCAGGACTCTAACGGCGTCAGTGACGGCGCCGGCGGCCAGGAGCGCACCCGCAGTCTCGACCAGGTCGCGCGGCCAGATGAGGTGATAACCGCCGAGATCTTCGTCGCCTTTGTTGAAGCCCCAAGGAATAGAAAGGCTGGCGATAATCCCGCCCAGAAAATCTTTGGATTCGTGAGTGCGGACGACGGCGGTGGAGGCACGATAGAGGTCGTACTCTCGCTGCGGTTCATCGAGCTTGACCAATGTATTTTGCCAGTTCCTCCAGTGAAAGACATAATGCCAGCAAAGTTCGTCGTAATCTTCGAGTAAAGTGGAGCGGACTTGCTGTCCGGCCTCGGTTACGATGCCACCGAATCCGAGGGCCAGCACGAACTCTCCGTTACAAGCGTTAAGATCGATCTCACCGGTGCAGGCGATATTGCCGCTCTCGGCGCGCTGGTATTCCCACTCCATCTGAAAGTGAGTTGAAAGGTCCTGCCAGCCGTCGGAGGCGCCGACAAATCCGACGGACATCTTCTTCCAAGGTGCGGAACAAGCCAGAGCTAACGCCGCGCCGTCGTGCTCTGCCAGGAACATGGGCACGCCTTTGTAGTCGCCCACCCAGCCGGTATTGTGGTATCCGCAGTTGGCCAGGTGGGGCGAGAGCAGCGCGTAGAGACGATAGTCCGAGAGTTGGCCTTGCAGGGGTTCGAAGCGAATCTTTTGCAGCACAACGTTGCGGTAAGGGTCGGTGAGGATTTCTTTGTGAATGCGGTAGCGGCTGCCAATCTCAGTGTTGATCAGTTCATAGGCAGGGATGCCGGGCTCGAACGGTTTGTTTTCGAAAGTGCAGTGGCGTTTTTCCTCGGAAAAGAAGTCGCGTCCGTTGGTGACGATGAAGCCGAGGTCGCGGGTGCAAGCTTGGTCAACCCGCGGAAAGTAGACTTCATTCAGAATGCCGTGGCTGAGGGTGAACCAAACCTTGCTATGCTGGTTCAAGGCCGTGCCGGCGGCCGTCTTGGCGCTGGAGGTCCAACGGGGCGGAATTCCAGGCCAGCCGGGGGCATAGCGTATAGAATTGCTCATGAAGTTTTCGTCCTGGGGAGTACAACCAGATTGAGATCCATTTGCGGAACGAGAACCCTCCGGATGCACTCGGGCCACCAGAATGGGATGAGCGCAAGTCCAATTAGTTGCATCGAAGCAGGCGGTACAAAAAGTAATGTTGCGCTTCTCAAGAAACACGTGATAATGAACAGACTCGAACTGATACCCATGCCGTTGATCAAGCAAAACCGGAGTGCCTTAGCTTTGGGTATGGTAGCAGCCCTGTGGCTCGGCTTGGCGTTCTGTGGGTCGGCGCGCGCGGCGGCGGGCCCCGATGCCATTCCAAGCACAGCTTTGGACCGCGGATTTTTGGGGCTCTACAACCTCGATTTCGCGGGCGCTCAGAAAGATTTCTCCGCATGGGAGACGCAGCATCCCGATGATCCGGTGGGGCCGGTCAGCGAGGCGGCTGGATTTCTTTTCTCGGAGTTCAACCGGCTGGGAGTTCTCGAGGGGCAGTTCTACGAGAACGACGGATCCTTTACCGCGCGATCGAAACTAAGCCCCGATCCGGCGATACACAATCAATTCGAGGCGGCACTGGACCACGCGGACCAACTTGCCCACGCTCGCCTCAGCAAAAACGGCAAAGATCAAGACGCATTGTTTGCTCTGACTCTAGGGTCTGGATTGCAGGCCGACTACGCCGCGCTGATTGAGAAGCGAAATCTGGCCTCCTTGCACTACACCAAAGAGGCTTCCACCTGGGCGCAGCAACTGCTGGCGGTTTGTTCGAACTGTTACGACGCACAGTTGGCGACGGGATTCAGCAAGTACATTATCGGCAGTATGGCGGCGCCGGTGCGCTGGCTTATGCGCATGGGCGGATTACCCGGCGACAAACAAGCGGGCATCGCCGACTTGCAGCTGACAGCTCAGCACGGGCACTATCTGGCGCCATTTGCCCGCATCCTGCTGGCGATTGCCTACGTCCGCGACAAAAATAAGCCCCGCGCGCTCGAACTGCTTGCTTCTTTGCGCTCTGAGTTTCCTGGCAACACGCTTTTCCCGCGGGAAATTGCGCGATTGCAAACTAGTATATCGATTCCTAAATAACATATCAACATGATCGGTCATGGCGATGCGACCGATTCTGTGGCCAGCGCCTCCAGTTTGTATTTCCACTTGAAGACCGTTGGCTCTTCGTTCACTTCCTTCAAATACAACTCAATCCGAGTCCGTAACTCCTGCTTCGAGGTCACTCGGATGCCGCGCAGCAGAGTCCGTGCCAATTTCCCGAAGAACGACTCCACCAGATTGAGCCACGACCCATGCTTGGGGGTGAAAACGAACTCGAATCGATTGGGCACGCTCGTCAGGTACGCTCGCGTCTCCCGGGAGACATGCGCCGAGTGATTGTCCAGCACCACGCGAATGCGAGCGCCTAGGGGATAATGCTGGTTGGCCAAACCGAGAAACTCCACAAATTCTTGGCTGCGATGCCGCTCCCGTACCAAACCCAGTACCTCCCCACTCAGCAGATCAATGCCGGCCAGCAGCGACAAGGTACCGTAGCGCTGGTATTCGTGATCCCGTCCCAGGGCGGCGTGGCGGCCCGGGACTGGGGGCAAATCCGGAGCCGTGTTACCGATGGCCTGAATCCCAGGTTTCTCGTCATAGCTCAGCACCCCCACCACCTCCCCGGGAAGGCCCGTCTTTCGCCACACGGCTACCTCCCGGTACACATGTAAGACTTCAATCATCTTGGCTTCGAACTCCGGGTCGCGGCGCTCCAGATAGTACTCGATTTTGTGCGGCCGGACCGGGTGGGCCGCCAGAATCTTCGACACCGTCCCTCGTCCTAGCTTGGCTAAGTTTCCGTGGCCAGCGGGCCGACAATGTTTCCGCACGTGGTTGGCCAGCAACCGTGTCGTCCATAACTCCTGGGCATAGCCCAGATCCTTGGGTTTCTGGCAGGCCAGGTTGACCACCCAGGTCTTGTCTTCCTCGCTGAGGCGCGCCCGCCGACCTCGACCCGGCAAATCTTGCAAGGCTGCCCGCACCCCCAATTGCAGGGCTTTGGAAATGCACCGTTCGACTTTGGGACGATTGGTGTCCAGAGCCGCCGCGATCGCCGACACCGTCTCACCCTGGGCATAGCGGAGCAGAATCTGGGCTCGTTGAACGCGCGCCACCGACTCCGATCGGGACTGTGATAGCTGGCGGAGCCAAGCCTCATCTTCTCGGGCGAGACTCAGTTTGGCACGAGTGCTGACAAAGGGCATCGACAGTCCCCCGACAGGTGGGATATCGATAAGCCTATACCACAATAAGTGGTATTGCAATGTTATTTAGAAATCACACTACTAGCCATTGAAAAGCTTCAACAGGCCGCAAGGTTCTATCCAAGTGCGTCGAAGTGCGCCTCCGTTTTCCCGCCAAATTTCTTTCCACCGATCCCATTCATCAGAAATTTACTCGTTTGTAACCATCCTTTAACACGAAGCCATTAGAACAGAATGTCTATTCTAAGGAGGAATCGTAAGAGTGATGCGAAGAACTACGCTCCTTTTCGTGTGTGCGCTTCTTGCTTTGCCAGCAGTAGCTCAGACCACGCTGAATGGTGCGGGGGCTACATTCCCTTATCCCATGTATTCCAAGTGGTTCAGCGAATATCACAAGCTGCATCCTGACGTTCAAGTCAACTACCAGTCCATCGGCAGCGGTGGAGGAATTCGCCAGGTGACGGAAGGCACAGTGGATTTCGGTGCAAGCGATATGCCGATGACAGATGGGCAGCTCGCCGAAGCTCAAGGCAAGATGAAAACAAAGGTCCTCAACCTTCCCAGCGTGCTGGGCGCAGTAGTGCCGGCCTATAACATTCCGGGAGTGAGCGGGGAAGTGAAGTTTACCCCCGATTCGCTGGCTGGAATCTTTCTGGGGAAGATTACAAAGTGGAATGACAAGGCGATCACGAGTGCAAATCCAGGCGTGAATTTTCCCGACAAAGACATCATCGTGGTTCACCGGTCCGATGGCAGCGGGACCACCTTCATTTGGACCGACTATCTGTCGAAGATCAGCGGCGATTGGAAGAACCAGGTGGGCAGTGGCACTTCCGTGAGGTGGCCGATCGGCCTAGGCGGAAAGGGCAACGAAGGGGTTGCCGGTTCGATCCGGCAGTTACAGGGATCGATCGGCTACGTGGAATTGATTTACGCGGTGCAGAACAACATACCGTTTGGCAGCGTTCGAAATGCGGGAGGTGCTTTCCTGAAGGCGTCGCTGGAGGGAGTGACGGCAGCTGCGGCTACGGCGCCCAAAATGCCGGCGGACTTTCGAGTCTCCATTACGAACGCGCCCGGAAAAGATGCCTATCCGATTTCCAGCTTTACCTGGCTGTTGATTCCTGCGCAATCGAAAGATGCCGCGAAAGGCAAAATCCTGGCGGACTTTCTCAACTGGATGGTGACCGATGGACAAAAAATGACGGCTGCCCTTTCTTATGCGCCACTCCCGGAGAGTGTGGTCCAGAAAGAGAAAGAGGCAATCAAGCAAGTTCGATAGTTCAGCAGGGAAATTTGTCACTCATAGTTTGAAAAACAAGGAGAGTGTGATGAATTCTGTTTGGAAGTGGTGTGCGATTTTGTTTCTGGCTACAACCGTGGTGGCACAAACCAGTACGCCGCCCAAAGCCAAGAAGTCTAAACCCGCGACTTTAACCGCGGCGGATGTGCAGGCATTGAAGGACGCAATTGCCTCACAGCAGGCCGCTCTGGCACAGCAGCAACAGCAGATACAGGAACTGCGGGATGAACTGCATCGCAAGGACCAAGCCGTCACCCAAGCCCAAGTTGCGGCCACCGATGCTGCCAGCAAAGCGGATGCGGCGCAGGCCCAGGCCAGCCAGCAGCAGCAGACCGTGGTGGAGCTCAAGAGCGACGTGACGGACCTCAAAACCAACGTGAACAATACGGCCTTGTCGCTGCAAGAGACGCAAAAGAACGTGAAGGAAGAGATCGAGAGCCCCTTGGCGATTCACTACAAGGGGGTCACGATTACGCCGGGTGGATTCCTGGCGGCAGAATTTGCGCGACGGTCGCGAGCCTTGGGCGCCGATATCAACACGCCCTTCAACTCTCTGACCATGCCGGGAGCTTCGCAAAGCGCCATTTCGGAGTTCTTCGGATCGGGACGTCAGTCTCGTATCTCCATGCTAGTGGAAGGACGGTTGAGAGACGCTAAATTAAGCGGCTATGTCGAGACTGACTTCCTGTCATCCGGCACGACCTCCAACAACAACGAGAGCAACAGCTACACCCTGCGGCAGCGGCAAGCATGGGGGCAGGCGGCGTTGGATAGCGGCTGGTCGGTTACCGGAGGCCAGATGTGGAGCCTGGTTACGGAAACCAAGCATGGCATGGACAACCGCACCGAAGCCGTCCCCATGACCATCGACCCGCAGTATACCGTCGGCTTCAGTTGGGCGCGGCAGTATGGACTGCGGCTAGTAAAGAATTTTGACAACAAAGTTTGGTTCGGCGTGTCAATGGAAAATGCGCAGGCCACAGTTACAAGCCACAACAACGGGAACAATTTTCTGATCGGTTCCGCGGGCGCTGGCGGCGGACTTTACAATGCCGCGATCACCAATTGCACGACTGCCCTCAACTCCACCGACACGGCTGCCACCACCACCTGTACCCTGGCGGCGAGCTATTCCTTCAACCCGGCTCCGGATATCATCGCGAAACTCGTCTTCGAACCGGGGTTCGGACACTACGAGGTATATGGGTTATATGACCGCTTCCGTGACCGCGTCTTTCCCTGCGGCGAAGTAGCCAGCAGCACTACCCTCTGTGGTGGCGATACTACCGCCGGGGCCAACGCCCTGGGAGCATTTAATTCCTCGAAGAACGGCGGCGGTATCGGCGCCAATGCCCGGTGGTCATTTGCCCACAAGCACATCGACTTCGGTTTGCACGGTCTTGGCGGCAGTGGAGTGGGGCGGTACGGGACGGGTGGCCTTCCCGATACCTCGATCCATGCCAACGGAACCTTCGACCTGGTCCGCAGCTTACAGGGGCTGACGACCCTGGAGTGGCACGGGCCAAAGCTGGACATCTACCTCAATGCGGGTGCCGAGTACGCCGCCCGCGCGGCTGATTTTGATCCCATCTCGGGCAAATATGTAGGCTACGGGGCACCCTTGTTCAGCAACACTGGCTGCTACAGCGAAACCGCGCCGAGTCTTAGCGGCGGATTCTTTCCTGGCAGTCTTTCGAGTTGCACGTCTGATACGCGAGCGCTCATAGAGGGTACTGCGGGCTTTTGGCACCGTATCTATAGCGGGCCCAAAGGCCGGCTCCAGTGGGGTGCGCAGTATTCCTACGTGACTCGCCAGACCTGGTCCGGCGTTGGACCGGCAGGAAAGGGAGAACCGGGAGTGGAGCCGGAAGGTCTGGACGGGATGGTTTTCACTTCATTCCGTTACTACCTGCCGTAGACGGATTTACTTTTACGGTTCCATCGGCGCATCGGGGACGGCGAATTTCGCT
>Ga0208937_1001238_pt1 | contig 11606 bp, 6 predicted proteins | sample June2015DPH_11_5_FD_184705 | JGI IMG/M metagenome (GOLD analysis project Ga0208937, IMG submission 184705) | Peatland microbial communities from SPRUCE experiment site at the Marcell Experimental Forest, Minnesota, USA - June2015DPH_11_40... | ecosystem: Environmental > Terrestrial > Soil >...
GTTCGTCTGGGGCTGGACCTGCCAACCGCGCCCAAAGTGATGCAATATGTAGTGGAGAAAAATGGACTGTGACGGCAGAAAACCCCAGTAAATCCCCGCTTTCACTCAATTAACTGACGAACTTGGGTTAACCCGGCGATCTTACCGCCAGCGATCCAAAACCCTTGGTTTACCATCATTATCTGACTCAAAATCCAAAGAGGAAAAGTACCTTACCCAACGCCTATTGCGCGAGAAGGCGATAGAATGCGCAGGGATTGGTCGGCGTCACAGTGAACGGTGAAGCAGCTCCCGCGTTCGTGATCCATGGTCCCGCGAGGTTGGTAGCTTGCAGCAGCAGGCAACCGCTGTTGGTCCAAGTCAACTGCAGGTTTGCTCCGGCGGGCTGGATATTCAACGTCGGTGGAAGTGGGGCTGAAACGATTTGAACGATTTCCACGGCACTGACAAAAGCGCCAGCGCTGTTGAAAGATGAACTGGCGTTATTCGGCGCACTCAAATCGAATGAGTAAGTAGTCCCAGCACCACCGGTCAGACCGCTGAAGCGGACATAATCAGCTCCCATCGTCGGATTTTGCTGGTCGGTTGAAGTCGCTTGCACGTAGCTCGAAGGAACGGTGCCTGCTAGAGCTTCGCTCCCCAAATAATAAGTAGGCCCCGCCGTTACCGACGCGCTGCCGCTAAACAATTGAACGCTGCCTTCCCCAAAGAACCCTGACACGTTTGCGTACGCCGTGGCCAGGACATAAACGTCGAATTGGGCGTAAGGAATATTCCTCAGGGTGATTTGCTGGACGTAGCCGCCATAGGCCGCTTGGGCTGCACCATTGTAAAGCTGTTGGTCTGGGGTGTACCCACCATTGGCCCCGCCAGTAGCGCCATAGCCGGGAGAGTAGGTTGAACCGCCATTGAGCGTAGAAAAACCATAATTATTGAAACCAAACGTGCCGGTGGTGGTGGCGCCAGTATTGTCCACCAAAGTCAGTGGAGTACCAGTATCGGAATGGTTGTAAGGATTGTAGGGAACATAAGCCGTCGGCGGATTGTTCAAATCAACGTTGTTGTTCCATCCGGCTGTAGGCACCGGCCCGGCCACTGCCGTGGAACCGGGCGATTGGCCCGAGGCGCCCCCAACATCAAAGTCTATGCCGATGACAGCCCCGGTGCCGCTGCTGGCCGGATTGATCGTCAAGGTCAGCGTGGCTGAACCGGTGCCGTTGGCGTTGCTGGCACTGATTGTCACTGAACTGGCGCCGGCAGTAGTGGGCGTGCCTGAAATCACGCCGCTGCTGGTGTTCACCGACAAACCCGCCGGAAGTCCGGTGGCATTGTAGTTGGTCGGGCTATTGCTGGCGGTGATCTGATAGCTGAACGCGCTGCCAACCGTCCCGGAAGCAGTGGTAGAGCTGGTAATGGCTGGAGTACCTGCGGCGTTCACAATCAGGGTCAGCGTATTTGAGCCGGTGCCGTTGGCGTTGCTGGCACTGATGATTACTGAATTGGTGCCGGCAGTTGTCGGCGTGCCGGAAATCACGCCGCTGCCGGTATTCACCGACAGACCCGCCGGAAGTCCCGTGGCGTTGTAGCTCGTCGGGCCATTGCTCGCAGTGATCTGATAGCTGAACGCGCTGCCAACCATCCCCGTAGCCGTTGTGGCACTGGTTATCACCGGAGCAGGACCGCCGCCTCCACCCAGGTATGCGATGATGGCATTGGCCCACTGATCCCCCATCCAATTATATCCGACGAGGTTGGGGTGGAGGCCATCAGGCCCAAGACCATTGGCAGGGAAATTCGCATGAAGATCCACAAAATGGAAATTGGGACCAAATGACGAAAGGTTTGCCGCTATCAAAGCGCTATATTGCACCGACGTGCTTTCCGCCCAACTAGCATCCGTTCTCGGCACCAGACTGGCAACGAATATTTGTGCATTGGGAAGATCCGCCTTAAGATCGTCCAGTAGATTTGTAAGCAGCGCATATATCTGGCCGGCTGTTGTTCCATATGCCGAGACGTTGTTCCCTCCGATTTCCAGAAGGATAATTGACGGATTGATGGGGCCCCGGCCTGTTCCGTTCCCCCCGCTGATCCAGAATCCACCATTATTCGCCGACGTGCCATCGTTGGCGGTCAGATTGCCGTCGATTTCCGCAACGGTATAACCATTATGGCCATCATGCGAGGTGTAATTGGCGCCGGCAGCGTAAAGAATGGCTGAAGGATTGTCAGCCGAACTGCCCACGTAGCTGAAGTTGATTCCCGCTGCGATCAGCCGGAGGTAAACCTCGGTTCGGTACCCGCCGCCGGGAGCATCTCCGGGCTGAGGGTCATAGCCATCGGTGATCGAATCACCCAAAGGCCATATCGTTCCGGCCGTCTGCGAGGAGGCGGTGGTGAGGCTCAAGAGAAAAGCCGCGCTCAAAACACAAATCAGTAGGGGGCTGAAAATTGATTGAGTTTGAGGGAAGGACCGCTGGTTCATGGGGTACGACGTTTTCATATACTATAAATAGTTTTTTAGTGTTTAACGGCCTGGCATCACGGATTCTTGACGATTTGGATGCCGTTCATACTTGCGTTTGCCATGAATAACCACCTCGCTACGGCACTGAACTTTCGAACACATGCCATGCTGCGAGTGGCATTGGCGAGAACTAGCAGCGGAGACAGAATGATTTGTTTTCACTGCTGACTCATAGGGTTAAGGGTTGAGGGATAAAAAAAGGTTGGCTTGCGGGTTTGCGCCCTGCCACAAGGCAGGGCATGAAAATGAAAACCACAGTCAAGCCAGCCGGTGACGACGGTCGCTTTCTGGGCCCGCCACAACAAGCCTGTCTGGCGGGCTTTGGCTGATCCTGTGGGACAGCCGCTGTGCCAGAACCATGAATTCTTAAACCGCTTTTTCATCCAGATGTTTGTTTTTCAAGAAATCCGCACAGAAATGTCGCGGCATCTCTCGTTATTGGCCGAAACTGATTTGATTCAATTTGTTCAAAGCAAAGGCGTAGGCGCCCATTGCGACAGCCACGCTGGTGCCGAGGCGGGACACTCCCACGCCAATGCGCTGCAACGGGTCGTATTTAATCTTTTGCCTGCTCTCAGGAACGATAATTTCGCGAACCTCGCCATTAAGAAATTTTCCTATTTGCGCTGGGTCTTCGAGGTTGAATGCGGTGGAGGCCAACCGGTGAAATTTTTTGCCGTCCGGCCCCGTGTAAAATCCGTTGATCTCCGCGAGCAGTGCCGGAAGAAACAATTCATGGCCCTTGGACAACCCGCCGCCAATGACCCCCAAACCGTCGATCAGCGTCAGGGCGTTTCCCATGGCATCTCCCACCACCTCACCCAACCGGCGGTAAGCCTCCACGGCCGCCGCCTGATGGCCTTTGAGCTTCCCCCGCGCAATGGCTTCGATGTCTTTTGGATCGGGTGCCTGATCAAAGGCAATGCCCGCGACTTGAGCATAAACCCGGCGAACCGCCCGGAGGCAGGAACCTTCCTCCGCGTTCATTTCAGGAGCCAGTTTGTTGCGCAAAAGCCAGACTTCACCGGCCATCGAGTTGTCGCCGATGAACAACTCGCCATTGCGCACGATCCCGCCGCCGAATCCGGTGCCCAGTGTGACGCCAAAAAGATTATTGTATCGCTTCGGGCTGCCCGCCTTTTCCAACAGGCCGTTCACATAAGGCAGAAAACCGGCGATGGCCTCTCCATACGCAAACAAGTCGCCGTCGTTGTTGATAAATACCGGGATGCCAAATTTTTCTTGAAGCATCGGCCCCAACGCAACTCCGCCGCGAAAGCAGGGGAGGTTGCCAAGGTCGCCGATGATGCCATTTGGATAATCCGCCGGGCCGGGAAACACAAAGCTGATGGCCACCGGCGGCGCAGGACACATCTCACGCACCTGTAGGAAGCCGGCAACGATCCTGTAAAGGCAGCACTGCAAATCGTTGCCTTCCGAAGACATGGCTACGGTTCGTGTAACTTGTTTTGCACCGCGCATGGCCGAGAAACGGAAATTTGTCCCACCGGCGTCCAAGGTCATCACCACCCGGCTGTCATTATTGCAATTCATATTGGTTTCTGGCGCTGGTTTCGGGTATCGGTTGTTGGACTGTTCTTTTGCCGCCTTTGAGCGAGAGCAGAAGCAGGTAAGCGAAGCACCCGACGGGAATGATGAATGCCATGGATTTCATGCCATTATCCACAAGCCTGCCCATGAGCAGTGGCACAAGCGCGCCGCCGGAAATGGCCATGCACATCAGGCCGCTCAATTCATTGGCGCGTTCGGGCTTCTCTTCGACGGTAATGGAAAACAGCATCGGCCAGATGTTGGCGAAGCCCAGTCCGGCGGCGATGACGCCGGCAATCGCGAACGCTTGAGAGCCGGTCATCAACGCCGCGCCGCCCAGTAGCCCCAATGCAGCCGAGAGGCGAAAACAGGTGCGCGGACTCATCACCATCTGCACAGCGCCACCCAGAAGCCGCCCGATGGTCAGCAGGAGAAAGAAAAGCGCGGGGCCAAAACTGCCGGCGGTCTTTTCGTCCATGCCGATGGATTTCATGGACGGAAACAAAAACCGCCCCATGCTGGCTTCCGCGCCCACATAAAGAAATATGCCCAGCACGGCAAAGAAAAAAACGGGCTGGCCCAGGAGCGCCAGGGAGCCGCCTAGACCTGGTGGTTTGTCCACCTTGCTCTCCTCGACCTTCAGCATCGCCACCGCCACGAAGGCAATGGCCATGAGTATGAAGAAGAGCGGAAAGCTGCTTCGCCAGCCCATGCCCTTGAATAAAACGAAGGCGGTGATGGCTGTAACCAGATAGGTGGACGCCGTACTGCCAAGCCCCTTGATGCCTTGGGCAAAGCTGAGATTGCGGCTGTAATTGCCCTCCGCGCTCACGTCCCGCATGATGGGATTGCCGGCGACCTGCAAAAAAGTGGTGCCGATTCCCAGCAGGAATATGCAGGCCAGCAGCATGGCAAAACCCGGCGACATCAAGCTGGGCACCAACAGCGCCAGGGCGTTGATGCCCAGCCCCAGAAGCAGCAGCTTCTTCTTGCCGATGCGCGACGCCATCAAGCCGCCCGGCACGCTGAAAACAGCGAAGGCGATGTAAACAAAGAATGAGAGCAGCGTGGCCATGACGTTGCTGAGTTGATACTGGTTCTTTACCGCGTCAGACATGGGGCCCATGGCGTCCGCCACGCCCATGAGCAAAAACGCCAGAAAGATCGGCAGGGTTTTTAATTTCATATGTATTGGTCTGGTTTATGTGGGTTGTTAGTTTTGGCGCCGTAAATTTGTAAATACTGGTTTCGAGTCATTGCTTCGGCCCATTCAAAAGCAAATTGTATTCTCTGGCGGCTGTTTGATCCTCGTAAATTGCTTCATCTGGCCGACCTTTCGATGCGGGGCGTCTTCTGGGTCACCCGCGCCAAGGACAACCTGCCATGCCAGGTCGTCCAAAAACTTCAGAACGGAACGTGTGGAAACATTTTGCGCGACTATCTGATCGCCCTGACCGGCCCCGCCGCCAAACATTATCCCGTCGAACTGCGCCGCGTCACCGCCCTCGTCGACGTGGACGTCGAACTCCGCGAAATGGTTTTCCTGACGAGCAACCTCGCATGGAGCGCCCAGACTATTGCCGACTGGGACCTTCCCGACGGTGCGGGTGCCAGTTTCGCGAATGGAGTGCACTGGCCATTTTGCAGCCTTAATGATGTATGCTCAATTATTGACCATTCCTATTGCTGACCGCTCCAATACAGGCGATAGAATTTCTGACCTCCGCCAGCCGGCACAATGTAACCACTGACAGCTCCCGACACTGTGGTGTAGGGTCCGCCGACATTTGTAGCTGATTGAAGGTTAAAGACCGAGTTGGTCCAAGTCAGGGTGGCATTGCCGCCCGCGTAGCTTATGTTCAGTGGAATTGGATTCGGTTCAGAAACCGAAACGATTTGAACGATTTCCACGGCACTGACAAAAGCGCCAGCGCTGTTGAAAGATGAACTGGCGTTATTCGGCGCACTCAAATCGAATGAGTAAGTAGTCCCAGCACCACCGGTCAGACCGCTGAAGCGGACATAATCAGCTCCCATCGTCGGATTTTGCTGGTCGGTTGAAGTCGCTTGCACGTAGCTCGAAGGAACGGTGCCTGCTAGAGCTTCGCTCCCCAAATAATAAGTAGGCCCCGCCGTTACCGACGCGCTGCCGCTAAACAATTGAACGCTGCCTTCCCCAAAGAACCCTGACACGTTTGCGTACGCCGTGGCCAGGACATAAACGTCGAATTGGGCGTAAGGAATATTCCTCAGGGTGATTTGCTGGACGTAGCCGCCATAGGCCGCTTGGGCTGCACCATTGTAAAGCTGTTGGTCTGGGGTGTACCCACCATTGGCCCCGCCAGTAGCGCCATAGCCGGGAGAGTAGGTTGAACCGCCATTGAGCGTAGAAAAACCATAATTATTGAAACCAAACGTGCCGGTGGTGGTGGCGCCAGTATTGTCCACCAAAGTCAGTGGAGTACCAGTATCGGAATGGTTGTAAGGATTGTAGGGAACATAAGCCGTCGGCGGATTGTTCAAATCAACGTTGTTGTTCCATCCGGCTGTAGGCACCGGCCCGGCCACTGCCGTGGAACCGGGCGATTGGCCCGAGGCGCCCCCAACATCAAAGTCTATGCCGATGACAGCCCCGGTGCCGCTGCTGGCCGGATTGATCGTCAAGGTCAGCGTGGCTGAACCGGTGCCGTTGGCGTTGCTGGCACTGATTGTCACTGAACTGGCGCCGGCAGTAGTGGGCGTGCCTGAAATCACGCCGCTGCTGGTGTTCACCGACAAACCCGCCGGAAGTCCGGTGGCATTGTAGTTGGTCGGGCTATTGCTGGCGGTGATCTGATAGCTGAACGCGCTGCCAACCGTCCCGGAAGCAGTGGTAGAGCTGGTAATGGCTGGAGTACCTGCGGCGTTCACAATCAGGGTCAGCGTATTTGAGCCGGTGCCGTTGGCGTTGCTGGCACTGATGATTACTGAATTGGTGCCGGCAGTTGTCGGCGTGCCGGAAATCACGCCGCTGCCGGTATTCACCGACAGACCCGCCGGAAGTCCCGTGGCGTTGTAGCTCGTCGGGCCATTGCTCGCAGTGATCTGATAGCTGAACGCGCTGCCAACCATCCCCGTAGCCGTTGTGGCACTGGTTATCACCGGGGGACCGTTACTTACCAAAGTAAAGGAAAAGACACTATCGGGGCCGCTGCTGACCGCATATTGGATGATGCCAATGCCAGCCTGCGACGAACCATAGGCAATATTCAGCGAAAGGCTGCTGTTGAGGTTGATGACTTCATAGTAGCCACCGCCAATCGAAACTAGTTGCCAGAGCTGATATCCACCGCCGTTATACGTTTCGGTACCGAGCCACGCTCCGTTGACTGGTGAGGCTCCGGGAGCATCCAGGGCCAGGCCGTTGCCCACGCTGATGAGCTCCACCACGTTGTTACCCAGGTTGGTAAGCGTCCATTGCTGGTTGGCCGAACCGGTATAAGGCTCCTGCACCACCGTCGGCGTGACGTTCGCGCCGGTGATGGTCACCGCCATGCCGGTGCCTTTCGACGCAATTTCGTAAGTGCCGTTGGCAAAATACTGGGTGATGGTGGTCCCGGGTGTGGCCGAAACTTCATAGGAATAACTCGAAATGCCGGTGCTGTTGACCGCCGCGACCTTGTAATAATATGTCGTCCCATTGGCCAGGCCCGTGTTGACATAGCTCGTCGCGTTGATGTTGGTGGCCACAGGGATATCGGTTTCGCCAAAAGAATTAGGGGCTTCATAGACGTTGTAGCCGGTGGCGCCGGAAACGGGCGACCAACTGATCGTCACCGAGCCATTGCCCGGCGTGGCGCTCACTCCCATCGGGGAAGCCGGCGGTTGGGCAACGCCCGTGAGAGTGTTGAAGTTGAAGTTCTGCCAGACCGGGGTGCTGCCGCTGCCGCCCAGGCCAATCTGCCCGCTGCTGAAGCTCAGCGTGTCGTTTACATTGAGGATCGTGGCAAACTCCGGAGACACATTTTCACCGGTCGCCCAGTCGGTGAGGAATTGCAGATTCCCCGAACTGGTCACCACCACCCGCCATTGCTGCAGTTGTACGTTCAGGCCAACAGGCACGGCCGCCCCCACCGCTCCAATCCGGGTGATCGTGCCGTTGACGTCCTTTTCAAACCAACTCGCCGAGGGATTGGCGTTGAGCCGATACCAGTTGTTCGCGTTCTGGTAGAAGAAATAAATATACGACGAATTTTCCGTGCCCTCGCCGATGCCGCCCACCATGACGTTGATCGTCAGGTTCTGCCCGTTGATCATCGAATCGTTGCAGAGGGTCACGTGATTGTTGGGGCCATTCGTGACATTGGCATCCAGATCACAGGTCTGATAGTAGTCATACAACGGCAACGCCGAGGGATTTTGGAAATCCGTCTCCGTCCAGCCGCTGTACACCCAGATGTAAGTGGCGGGGGAATTGCCGTAGGCCCCGGTCGCATACACACGGTAGGAGATGTTCTTGGTCGAGGGCGACGTGGTGTCGGCATAGGTGGTGACACCCGCCCCGACCGTGCCGATTTGCGTATAGACGCCGTTGGTGCCGCGCTCGATGACGAAGCCGGTTTCGTTATAGGAATTCCGGGTCCATTGCAGATTCAGCGTGCTGCCGCTGACCGTGACGCGGATGTCGCTCGGCTGGGCCGGCGGAGCCGCCACGCCCGGCGGCTGGATCATGTACAGGGCATTGAGCGCTTCCTGGAGCGGAAACGGGGCTCGCGGGAGCGTGTAGGCCTGGTTATATTCGCCCGGAGTCCCCGTGACCACCCACGTGTTAACACCATTGGTGGCTGCGCTGTTGGTGCCGATATTGAAGAAGTTGAAGATCTGGGCCGACTCCGCGGCGCGGACTCCGAAATAGTCCGCCTGCTGGCCCCAACTCGGATACGCATCCCAGAAGGTCAGTTCCCACCCGGCGCGCGTCGGCTCGTTCAACGGAAGGTTTTGCGCCGCTCCGCCGGTTAAGGCATCCTGACCCATCTGATCGCTGCTGAAAGTTGCCGGCACCGACGTCGGCCAGTGGTTGATCACGTAGTAGGAAGCATCCGGCACGACGGTGAAGTTGAACTCGCCGCCGCTTGGATAGGAACCGCCGGCGCAGGCCAGCAGCTTGACCTTCTGCTCGATCAGTTGCATGCCGGTCAAAGGACTGATGCTGTCCCCGGGCGATTGCATCAGACGCTCCAGCATATTCAAGAAACCGGTCGTGACGATGATCACGCTGTTGCTGGGCGCCGCCGCCAGAACTTGACGATACACAATCAGCCCATCCGGGTAATTGGTCTGCGTATGGGGAAACTCGCTGGCGATGGTAGCAGGGTATCCGCCGGGACCCATCGCATCAGGGTTCGAGCCGCACGGAACGCTGCCGTGGCCGAAATAGGTATTGATACAATCCATGCATTCCGGCGTGGCCGAGTTGGCGGAATCGCAGATGCAGGCGAGGATCTTGCATTCGCCAGTAAGGTATAGGGCATTCAGCACCGTCAGATCCCCCACGTCGTCGTGGTCGCTCGACAAGTCCTGGTCAATAATGACGCCGGGAACCTGGGCGTTGGCCCGCGGCATCCCCAATCCCAAGGCCAGGATGCACAGCGCCACTATTACTGTCTTAAAACAGGATTTTTCCAACAAGAAGAAAATTTTCATTATTCAGAATTATCTAAATTACCGCTTGGTTTAGTTTTTGCCGTCAAGCTTCAAGGTGCGGACGATAAAACGATCCAGAACTTTTTCAAAACCCGGACCTCCAGGATAACCGTGCCCTCCGTTGGCGGTAATCCAATAGGTGGCAGGAGCGCCCACAGCCACGAGATTCTCGTAGAGTTCTTTGCCTTCCAGCCCAGGCACAATTGGGTCTTTCTGACCGTCGCAAATCAGTAACGGGGGGACATCCTTTCGCACTTGGCCAATTGGGCACATTTGCGTGTACAACGCCTTATGCGCTGGCGTGTCGGGCGTGATGCCGTGAAAAAGAATCCGGAAATGCGGACGTGAATCATTGGGGATATTACCATCAGGGCCACGAAAGGATATCTTTCCGTTGCCGTTGGTGATGGCATCATTCGGTCCCTCATTCCAAAAGCGGACAAAATCCGTCGGTGGAACGTAGCTGAAGCTGCCGCACACCTTGGCACTGATGCCCTCAAGTCCGGGCGTTGGTCCACCATCATTAAAATCTCCAGGTACCATCATGGCTACCATCAAACTTAGGTGAGCGCCCGCCGATTCACCGCAAACGTCTATTCTTTCGGGATCAATATTGAAGCGCGCCGCGCTTTTTCGGATGAAGCGGATGGCATTGCGGCAATCGCGGATGTTTTGCGGAAAACCTCCTTCCGCTCCCAAGCGATATCTGATGGAAAAAATGGCCAGCCCATGCCGCATGAACACCTGCCAACCACCCACACCTTTGGGTTGGGTCACCGCGTCACCGCCAAACCACCAGCCGCCATGGATGTCTACGATGGCGGGCACGCGTTTGGTGGCCTTTATTGGTAGGAACGCGTTCAGCGTCTCCGTTTTGCCATCCACCGTGCAGTAAGGAATGTTAAGTTCGTTCTGGTAGGCGGGAAAGAGACGTCCATTATCTTCCTGCGCAGTGACGGATGACGATGCCAGCAAGATAAGCGCAAAAATTTTCAGCAAACTATTTTTCACTCTTCGACGATTCAATGTGATTCAATTGGATGTTACCGAACGAGGCGATCTGATTTCATTTATTGCTCGCTGCCACCGAAAATAGCCGGGTTAACGGACATGGCTGAGGGCGGGAAAGTCGATGGATCAACGCCTGGCTGCTTGTTCGGCATGTTAAATCCACATTTTCGAACGCACCCCATGCCAGCTGCAATCATAAGAACTTGCAACGGAGACCCTGAACGATTCGCCTTCATAAATTTCAGAAAGAAAGTTTCTTAAACGGGTTAAGATTAGATTTTGTCAAGTACCGGCGCAGGAATTTCCAAAGATGTTTTGTTCGTGGTCCCGTGTCGGTTGGCCAGTCGGGAATAAGGCGCATACTATTCATATTAGAATGTAGGGTGTTCCCTGTCAAAAATGAGCAATGTAACATCACACTTTAGCAATGGACGATTTAACTATTATCCCATGGTCAATCCGCATTATTGGGCCTGGACCTGGAGACGGTAAAAGCGATTAGTTTCACCGATCGTATCCGTAGCTGTTTGGACGATGCCGCTTCCTGCAATGGGCCCGCCCAGCGAATTCCAGGCTGCGTCGCTTAAACTGTTTTTGTATTCCACCTGGTACTGAAACCCGCTTTGGGTTGGAAATGTCAGCACCAGGTTGCTTCCGCTCAGGGTTGCGGCTAGGGTCGGAGGCGCGGCCTGGGTCAGTTGGGAGTACACACGAACCCAGTCCACGAGGAGCGACGAGCTGCCGCCGGTGGTGAACGGTGTTCCGTCCAGCGGCCAGCCGCCGCCAAGCGCGTAATCCACCAATATGTAGAATGGAGTCCTCAGATAAGCAGTTG
>Ga0208937_1001240_pt1 | contig 11581 bp, 9 predicted proteins | sample June2015DPH_11_5_FD_184705 | JGI IMG/M metagenome (GOLD analysis project Ga0208937, IMG submission 184705) | Peatland microbial communities from SPRUCE experiment site at the Marcell Experimental Forest, Minnesota, USA - June2015DPH_11_40... | ecosystem: Environmental > Terrestrial > Soil >...
ACCGCAAGATCATCCACCGAGTTGCCCAGCTGGCGCTGGCCATCGTCCTCATCCTCACGGCGAAGCTCATCGCTTGGCGTGACCGCTGGAGCTTCGTGTGAGCCCGCCTATCCGCGCAGCCTCTAAGGCGTTACCAAGCACCCTCACTTGAGACTCACGGCAAGTTCCCGTCGATTCCCAGGAAACCCGCAGGAAACAGCCAGGAGAAGTCAAGCCCGGCGTGTTCCAGTAGGCGCATGATCACTTCGACCAAGGGTCGTCGCCGCGTGATGGTCGTTCTCGCGGCGATCTCTGGGTCTGTGCTGGTGTCATTCGTCCTCGCCGCTCCAGCGTGGGCGGACAACGTCTCGGTAGCGGCCACAGCGGGCGCTCTTCAGACAGCCAAGGTGAATTCCATGTTCGCCACCAATCTCGCGGTGAGCGTCACGGGTTCCGGGGGTTCGCCGGAGGCTGGGGTCGAGGTGACCTTCAGCGCCCCGGGCAGCGGTGCGAGCGGCACGTTCTCCAACACCGGCACCAACACCGTCGTCGTGACAACTGACTCCCAGGGCCAGGCGAACGCTCCGGCGTTCACGGCCAACGGCACAGCAGGAAGCTACGAGGTGACCGCGATCGCCTCCACCGGCCCATCTGGCTCCCCTGTCGTGGACAGCAGCACCACCGCCACCTTCTACCTGACCAACACCGCGACGGGTGTGGCCACCTCGATCACGGCCGTAGCTGGCAACGACCAGTCCAGCGAGGTGGGAACCGCTTTCTCGACGGACCTCGAGGCGAAGGTCACCGACGCAAACGGGAACCCCGTCTCCAACGTCACCGTCAGCTTCGGAGTCCAGGAAGCCAGCAACGGCTCTGGAGGGACATTCGCCACCGGAGGCGCTAACACCTCGGTCAGCACCAACTCCTCGGGGATCGCAGTCGCTCCCGCTCTCTCGGCAAACGACACCCCGGGGAGCTTTCTGGTGGTTGCCAGCCCGGCCGGGAACTCGATCTCAGTGAGCTTCAGCCTCACCATCACCGCCGGGGCCTCGCACACGATGACGCCCGGTGTCGGCAGGGTCCAATCGACGCCAGCCGGGAGCGCGTTCGCGATCCCGCTGTCTGTCACGGTCACGGATTCCTACAAGAACGGCGTTTCCGGGGCCGCGGTGGCCTTCAGCGCTCCGACGAGCGGCGCCAGCGGCACCTTCTCGACTACAGGCTCTGCGAGCGTCACGGTCACGACGGACTCGAACGGCATCGCGGTAGCACCGACCTTCACTGCCAACAGCGTTGCCGGCGGCTACATCGTCACCGCCACGACGTCAGGGGTAAACGCGGTCGCCTTCGCACTCGTCAACGAGGCCACCCCGCTGGTAAGCACCTGTGCCTCAGAGACCGCGAACGCCGCCTTTATCTGTTCGGCGTATGAGGTCCTGCTCGGGAGAGCGCCGGATTCTTCGGGGGCGGCCTTCTGGAACGCGCAGCTGGCCGGCGGCGCGAGCCGGAGCGCGGTGGCCTACGGCATCGTGACCTCCTCCGAGTACAGAAGCGACCTCGTAAACGACTACTACGAGACCTTCCTGGGGCGTGCCCCTGACTCAGCGGGGCTTTCGTTCTGGATGGCCCAGCTGAGTACCGGGGTATCTGACAACTCGGTCCTTTCGGGCATCTTGGGCTCGGACGAGTTCTACACCGACTCGGATAACATTCCTGCTGGCTTTGTCACCGCTTTGTACACGATGCTCTTGGGGCGCGCCCCTGACTCAGCGGGGCTTTCGTTCTGGGAGAGCCAGCTCTCATCTGGAACGAGCCAAAGCGGGGTCGCATACGCGATCCTCTCTTCATCTGAGTACCGCAGCGACTTCGTCGAGGCCCAGTACCTCCACCTGCTCGGCCGCCGAGCTGACTCAGGGGGGCTTTCCTACTGGGTGTCCCAGCTAGCAGGTGGCGCCTCCAACGAGTCGGTCATGGCCGGCATCGTGGGATCGGCCGAGTTCTACCTTCGGTGACGCCAACTTCTACGGCTCAGAAGGTTGATCGACACCAGAGGAGATGTGCTGCAATGTCCGTGAAACCTGCAAAGCTTCTTTCGGGCCTGCGAGCAAGGATGCGCGGGATGGTGCTGCTCAACACCATTCTTGCGTGCGCAGTGCTCGTGGCAGCTTTTGTGGCCTACCTGCTCGTGTCCGGAGGTGGCACGAGCGCCGCGAGTACGACCACGACCACTGTTCAGCGAGGGACCGTGCTGCAAACGGTCTCCGCCTCGGGAAACCTCCAGCCGGTCAACGAAGTGGACCTCAGTTTCTCGACGAGCGGAACGGTGACGGCCGTTGACGTGAGCGTCGGTCAGCACGTGACGGCCGGACAGGTGCTGGCCTCGATCGACCCCACCTCAGCGAAGTCACAGCTCGAGACCGCCGAGGCCAGCCTCGCCGGCGCCGAGGAGAACCTGAGTAAGGCTGAACAGCCTCTGACCCAGGAGCAGGAGGCCGCCCAACAGGCACAGCTAGCGCAGTCACAGTTGCAAGTCCAAGAGGCGCAGAACGCCCTCGCACAGGCACAGCAGAGCGCCACGACGCAGACCCAAGAAGACGCGAGCACAGTGAGCAGCGACCAGACGACGCTCGACAACGACGAGTCGCAGCTTTCTGCTGACGAGCAGGCCGAGCAGTTGGATTGCTCCGGCACGGGGTCGGCAAGCACGAGCTCTGGGTCCACAGGCGGCTCGTCGAGTAGCTCGTCCTCTGGCTCCTCGAGCGCCTGCTCGCAGGATGAGTCCTCGGTGGCCTCTGACCAGCAGGCGGTCCACAAGGACCAGTCGACGTTGCAGAGCGCGCAGCAAGCCCAGCAGAGCGACGCGCAGAAGAACCAGCAGACCATCCAAAGCGACCAGATGTCGATCGAGTCGGCCCAGGACTCTTACCAATCACAGATCGCCACCGACGCTGAGAACGCCGCGGCACAGCCGTCCGCCACGATCCAGGAGGACGAGGCACAAATCGCCGCCGCCCAACTCACGGTCACAGAGGACCAGAACACCCTGAACGGCACCACCATCACCGCACCAATGTCGGGCACGGTCGCATCCATCTCCGGGTCCGTAGGAGAGACCGTCTCGGGCAGCTCTTCCTCGGGCAGCTCTTCCTCGGGCAGCTCTTCCTCGGGCAGCTCTTCCTCGGGCAGCTCTTCCTCGGGCGGCTCTTCCTCGGGCGGCTCATCGTCGGGCGGCTCATCGTCGGGTGGCTCTTCCTCGGGCGGCAGTGGAGGCTCCGATCCGAGCAGCAGCTCCGGGTCTAGCAGCAGCTCCAGCAGCGCGTTCATCGTCCTCGACGACCTGTCCACATACGAGGTGACTGCTGACTTCCCCGAGGTCGACGCCGTCAACCTGGCTGACGGCCAGGGAGCAGTCGTGACGATGAAAGCGTTGTCGAACGTGTCCATCAATGCATGGGTGAGTTCGGTTTCACCAGTGTCCACGGTGGTTTCCAACGTCGTCGAGTATCCCGTCACGGTGGTTCTCGATAACGCTTCTTCGGGACTCAAGCCCGGGCAGACTGCCAACGTCGAGGTGGTTGTCGCCGAAGCGGACAACGCCCTCTACGTCTCGTCGAGTGCGGTCACGACCCGAGGTGGGACGAGCACTGTCACCACCCTGGTCCAGGGAAAGCAACAGACAGTCACTGTCACGACTGGTGTGGTTGGCACCAGCACCACCCAGATCACGAGCGGTCTGTACCAGGGCGAGAAGGTCGTGCTGGCCTCCAGCAGTAGTTCTTCGAGTTCTTCGGGCTTCCCGGGCGTCGGAGGCTTTGGTGGTGGAGGCATCGGAGGTCTCGGCGGAAGCGGGTCGTTGAGTGGGGGTGGTGGCCGATGACCACACGTCCAAAGGAAGTGGGGGCGGACCGCCCTGTCATCTCGTTGCGGGATCTATGCAAGGAGTACGGCGTTAGTGACTTGGCCGTGCACGCATTGCGTGGCGTCGACCTCGAGGTCGAACGGGGCGACTACCTCGCGGTCCTTGGGGCCTCGGGGTCGGGCAAGACCACGTTCATGAACATCATCGGATGTCTGGACGTCCCCACGTCTGGCCGCTACCTGCTCGATGGCATCGACGTCAGCTTCCTCGACGAGTCACAGCTCGCTCTCGTGAGGCGCCGCAAGATCGGTTTCGTCTTCCAGTCGTTCAACTTGATCCCGCGTATGACGGCACTGGCGAACGTCGAGCTCCCCCTTGCTTACGCGGGCATACGAGGCGACCAGCGTCGCCAGCGCGCCATGGCCGCGTTGAGCCTCGTCGGGTTGGCCGACCGGAGCAACCATATGCCGAATCAAGTCTCCGGTGGCGAGCAGCAACGCCTTGCCATAGCCCGGGCTCTCGTCACGAGTCCCACCATCGTCCTTGCTGACGAGCCCACCGGCAACCTGGACACAGCAGCCAGTGCTGACGTGTTGGCTGTGCTCGACAGGCTCAGCGCCGCGGGCCGAACCATAGTGATGATCACTCACGAGCACGATATCGCTGCCCATGCCAAGCGGCAGATCCACATGGTGGACGGCCGTATCACCGAGGACAACCGGATCGTCGGCTTGGCTGACCCACCTCCGCTCCTGGCTTCCTCGAAGGTGGCCTCATGAAGGTCGCAGAGATCCTCCGCTTCGCCACACATGGCCTGTCAGCCAACAAATCGCGTTCCGCGCTCACCACGCTTGGCATCCTGATCGGCGTCGGCGCGGTGATCCTCCTCGTGGCGGTGGGAAACGGCTCCTCCAAGCAGATCGAGGCCAACATCGAAAGCCTCGGCAGCAACACCCTGACGGTGTTCTCGGGAGGCTTCGGGCTCGGGTCGTCGTCCGCGAGCGGCACCCAGAGCCAGTCGACGGCTTTGACGCTCCAGGACGCCGAGGGACTCGCCAACAAGACATCTGCGCCCGACGTTTATAGCGTGAGCCCGGAAACGAGCACCTCTGCGACCGCCACCTACGGAGGTTCGAGCACCACGGTGACGGTCACGGGAACATACCCGAGTTACTTTCGAGCGTCGAACAGCCCTGTTCAGAATGGCACGTACTTCACAGCAACCGATGTGAACAAGGCGCACAACGTCGTCGATATCGGAACAACCGTTGCGCAGGATCTGTTCGGGAACAACAGGTCCGCAATCGGTAAGTCCCTTTCGATCGGCAGCACGCCCTTCGAGGTCGTGGGCGTGCTGAAGTCCAAAGGCACCACAGGACCCACTGACTCCAATGCCATCGCTATCGCGCCGTACACCTCGGTGGAGGACGTCCTCACCGGTTACGGGTCGCTCAGCGAGATCCTCGTCCAGGCCACGTCTGCCCAGACCACGAGTGCGGCCGATTCGGAGATCACGGCAATTCTCGACAAGGAGCTGGGAGTGACGTCATCGACGAGCACGGCGAGCGGCACCTCGGGGTCGTCTAGTGGGTCAAGTTCCTCGAGCTCGCAGCCGTTCGAGGTGCTCAATCAGTCTCAGCTTCTCTCCACCAGCACCTCCACCAGTCACACCTTCACCGTGCTGCTGGGCGTTGTGGCGGCCATTTCGCTCTTGGTCGGCGGGATCGGCATAACCAACATCATGCTGGTGACCGTCACCGAGCGCACTCGGGAGATCGGGATCCGCAAGGCTATCGGCGCTCCGAAGGGCGCGATTCTCGGGCAATTCCTCGCGGAATCGGTTCTGCTCTCTGTCTTCGGCGGTGTGCTTGGGGTCCTGGCAGGTTTCATAGGCAGCAAGTTCACCATCGTCGGGGTCAAGCCGGTGATCGTGCCGGCTTCGATCGTGCTGGCAGTGGGCGTTTCAGTTCTCATCGGGCTCTTCTTCGGCAGCTACCCCGCTAACAGGGCCGCGTCGATGCGACCTATCGAAGCACTTCGCTATGAGTGAGGAGTCGATCATGCCGGACACCGAGCCGACTCAGCAGTTCCCAGAGGGACTGCAAACCAAGTCCCCGTTGGGGGAGGATCTGCTGACGGTCGAGGAGTTCCTGTCGCGCTCTGCCGAGACCGACGACCTCGAGACGATGCTTGCAGTTCGCCCGCCGCGCCGGAAGCTCCCGTTGCCGACGATGCTTCTCGCCAGTGCGATGCTGATCGGAGCAGGAGTCGCGGGGGGCGTCGAGATCCAGAAACACCTCGGGACGTCATCGACGAGCGGTCTTGGCGCTCTGGCTTCCGCTCTGCGCGGCGGAAGTTTGCCCTCGCGTACGTCGAGCGGAATACCGGGCGGGGCCAGTGGGCTCTTCGGAGGTTCCGGGTCAGGGAGCACGACCGTCGGTACCGTCACGTTGGTCGATGGCTCGACGATCTATGTGACGACATCGAGTGGTGGCATCGTCAAGGTCAAGATGACCCCGTCTACGACCGTCCAAGTCACGCAGAGCGGTAGCGTCTCCGATCTCAAACCCGGGAGCACCGTGGTCATCACCGGTTCGGGATCGGGCGGCACGATGACCGCCAAGTCGGTCTCACAGAGCGCGGGCAGCGGCTGAGTCCATCGAATATGAGGGCGAGGAATCAAATGAAGGTGCAAGACATCCACGGGGGGACAGCCATCCTTGGCGGAAGCCGTCTGCTGTTCAAGAGCGCTCTCGTGTTGGTATTTGCGGCAGGCCTCGGTGCGTGCGGGGGGGCGGCCAAGTCGAACAGCACGGCCTCTAACTCGCGGTCATCGGCGCTTGCCGCGTATTCGAATTGCTTGAAGGAGCACGGCGTGACGTTGCCGGCCAACTTCGCCAAGACACCGCGAAACGGTTCGGTCCCATCGGGTTCGCTTCCGGAAGGCTCGCTCCCAACAGGTTCGGTTCCCCAGGGGAACGCTCCCTCCGGAGTGAATAGCAGTAAGTTCCAGGCGGCGGAGGCCGCGTGCCGGTCCAAGTTGCCCAGTGGCGGCTTCGGCGGCGCGCCTGGCGGCGGAACGCCGGGCAGCGGTTCGCTGAGCAACTTCGCCGCTTTCTCCAGCTGCATGTCCGACAACGGGGTGAAACTCAAAGGCACTGGGCCGAGCGCGCTGGCGAGTCTCAACCAGAACGATCCTGCCGTGCAGTCCGCGATGAAGAAGTGCAGTCCACTGCTTCAGTCTGGATCCACGTCAACCACTATGACCGGCTAGCGCACAGGCATCGCTTGGAGTGGGGTTGGCGTCGTCAGTCGCGTCATCGAGAGTGGAGATGCCTGATCGAGGGAGCGGTGTGGCCTATGAGTGTTGTAGTGGTCGACGAACACAGCGAGCACGACCTCAAGCTGGCGTCGGTTGGAGATCAACACCCGGTCGAGACACTCGCGGCGGACGGTGCCGACGAAGCATTCGGCAGAGGCATTCGCCCGCGGAATTCGCACCGGCGTACGGATGAATCAGTATGCGAACGAAGGCGACATATGGGAAGAACAGCGCCACAGCCCATCTTCACCGCCGACTTCACCTTGGAGAAACTCCAGGTGGAGACCTTGGATGGGGTTCGCGGCGCCCACATGTTGCGGGCATGGCTTCGTCGTGGTTGTCAGCGTTGTTTATCAGACAACTCATATGCTGATCACAGTAGGACCACAGGTCGATCTTTGAGACTGAGGCCCATGACCGACGCGGCCGTCGTCAGCGGATCCTGCTCGGTAGCGGGGGTGACCGGCTCGGAGCTGGCGGTCGTGGACAGTGCTCCCACGTGCCCGCAGATCGATGTCGTGATCCCGGTCTACAACGAGGCGGCGACGCTCGAACGAAGCATCCGCCGCCTGCACGACTACCTCGAACGTGAATTGCCCTTTCGGTTCCGTGTCACGATCGCTGACAACGCCAGCACCGACGACACCCTGGCGATCGCGACTCGGTTGGCCGAGGAACTCACCCCCGTGGTCGTGGTCCATCTCGACCAGAAAGGTCGCGGTCGCACCTTGCATCAGGTGTGGGCCTCGAGCGATGCCGCGGTGCTTGTCTACATGGACGTCGACCTGTCGACCGACCTGTCTGCCTTGCTCCCCCTGGTCGCTCCCTTGCTGTCGGGACACAGCGATGTGGCCATCGGAACCCGACTCGCCGACCGGGCGCGCGTGGTGCGGGGCGCGAAGCGCGAGATTATCTCGCGCTGCTACAACGCGTTGCTGCACGCGATGCTCAAGGCGCGCTTCTCGGACGCCCAGTGCGGGTTCAAAGCCATCCGAGCCGACCGGGCTAAGCAGTTGCTGCCACTGATCAAAGACACCGGTTGGTTCTTCGATACCGAGCTGTTGATACTCGCAGAGCGAACGGGTATGCGGATCTACGAGGTGCCGGTCGACTGGGTCGACGACCCTGACTCGCGCGTCGACATTGTCGCGACCGCGATCGCGGATCTCAAAGGGGTGGCCCGTCTGGCACGGGCTCTCGCGACAGGTCGGCTTCCGTTCGCAGCCTTGAGCCAGACCGCCAGCGCGGAGGAGGTAGTACAGGCACCGGCCGGTCTCATCGGTCAGCTCCTCTGGTTCATAGCAGTTGGCGTTATCAGCACCGGCGCGTACGTCGTGTTGTACCTGCTCCTTCGGTCGACATTTCCTCCTCAGGCGGCCAACGCCGTTGCCTTGTTGGTCACAGCCCTGGGAAACACCGCTGTCAACCGGCGCCTGACCTTCGGGGTCCGCACCCGCGTCCGGCACCTTCACCACCAACTGCAGGGTCTGGTCGCCTTCGCCATCGGGCTCGTCCTTACGAGCGGTGCCTTGTGGGCGCTCGCCGTCCTGTCGCCTGATGCGGGGCGCGGCGCCGAGGTCGCCGTGGCCGTGTCCGCCAATGTGGTGGCCGCGGTGGTGCGGTTCTTGCTGTTTCGGTCCTGGATCTTTCCCCGGACAGCGTCCTCGGCATCGCCGCCGCCGGCGAGCCCGGCCTCTTCCCTGGGGAGCCGGCGTTGACCACCGACACCCTTCCCTTCGACCCGACCCGGTTGATCGCCCCGCCGCGTGAGGACGAGCAGCCCATGGAACCGGCGTCATCAGGGCCGTCGCGCGTCAACAGGATCACCCGACTGTGGCGAGGTCGCCCAGACGACGCGCCATGGGTCCGGCCTTCGCTGCTGGCGCTCCTCACGCTCGTCGCCGTGCTGTACGTGTGGGGCCTGGGCGCATCGGGCTGGGCGAACACCTTCTACTCCGCAGCAGTACAGGCGGGCAGCAAGAGCTGGAAGGCGTTCTTCTTCGGATCATTCGATGCCTCCAACTTCATCACCGTCGACAAGCCGCCGGCGTCTCTGTGGGTTATGGGCTTGTCGGCTCGGGTCTTCGGCGTGAGCGCCTGGTCGATCCTGGTTCCGCAGGCTCTCATGGGCGTAGCCACAGTCGCCGTCGTCTACGCGACGGTTCGGCGTTGGTTCACCGCCGGCGCCGGGCTGTTGGCGGGCGCCATCGTCGCACTGACCCCCGTCGCGGTGTTGATGTTCCGCTTCAACAACCCCGACACGCTGCTGGTGTTGTTGTTGACGGGGGCGGTTTATGCGACCACCCGTGCGATCGAGAAGGCCTCTACCCGATGGTTGGCCCTCGCCGGCGTGCTGGTCGGGTTCGGTTTTCTCACCAAGATGCTCCAGGCCCTTCTCGTCGTTCCTGCCTTGGCCCTCGTCTACCTGCTGGCCGCACCCACCCCGTTTTGGCGGAGGGTCCGCCAGCTTGCAGCTGCAGCGGCTGCCCTCGTGGTGTCGGGTGGTTGGTGGGTCGCCGTCGTTGAGATCTGGCCGGCCGCCAGTCGCCCGTACATCGGAGGGTCCCAGAACAACAGCCTTCTCAACCTCATCTTCAGTTACAACGGCTTCGGACGCCTGATCGGAAGCGAAACCGGCAGCGTCACGGGCGGAGGCGCGGCGGGCACCGGGACTGGAGTGTGGGGTCCCACCGGGTGGAGCCGGTTGTTCAACTCGCAGTTCGGTGGACAGACAGCCTGGCTGCTGCCGGCCGCGGCAGCTTTCTTTGTCGTCTTGCTGCTCATGACGTGGCGTTCGCCTCGCCATGACCGCACCAAGGTCGCCACCTTGCTGTGGGGCGGGTCGTTGTTCGCGACTGCTGCGGTAATCAGCTTCAGCCAGGGCATCATCCATCCCTATTACACGGTTGCGCTTGCACCGGGCATCGGTGCGCTTGTCGGGATCGGCGCTACGACCATGTGGGCGCGACGCTCTCATCTCGTTGCGCGCGCCGTGTTGGCCGTCGTGTTGGCTGGCACGGCGTTGTGGTCGTACGTCCTGCTCGACCGGACTCCGACGTGGCATCCGTGGGTGCGAGCCGCGGTGTTGATCACTGGTTCGGTGGCAGTGCTCGGCCTGCTCATCGGCCGCCGACTCGGGCGCATCGGCCTGATCATCACGGCAGCCGTCGGGATCATTGCCGGACTGCTCGGGCCGGGCGCGTACTCGATTGCCACCGCAGCTCAGCCCCACTCCGGAGCGATTCCATCGGCCGGGCCGGCCCTTGCCGGTGCCGCCGGGCTCGGTGGCGCTCCCGGTGGAGGACGGGGCTTCGGCGGCGGCTTCCCCGGTTCCTCCGCGGGCCGATTCCCCGGTAGCTCCACAGAGCGGTTGCCCGGCGCGTTCTCAGGCCGCCAGGAGACGGGCGCCCTACCCCAAGGGTTCACCGTCCCCGGTCGCGGCAGCCAAGTCGGTCCGTCGGGCACTGGCCTCGGCGGCTTCGGTGGCTTCGGCGGTGCCCAGGGTCAGCTGCCGAGGACCGGAGGGTACGGAGGTGTTGGCGGAGGCGGGGGACTTCTCGGAAGCAGCCAGCCGAGCACAGCCGTCGTTCGCGCATTGGAGAAAAACGCGTCGCGCTACACGTGGGTGGCCGCCGCCGTCGGTGCCAACAACGCGGCCGGTTACCAACTGGCCACCGATGACCCGGTCATGGCCATCGGCGGGTTCAACGGAACCGATCCAGCCCCCACCTTGCGCCAATTTCAGGACGACGTCCGGGCCGGCAAGGTGCACTACTTCATTGCCAGTGGCGGGACCGGCGTCGCCAACGGGGGCCGCTCGGACGCCCAACAGATCACGACCTGGGTCGAATCGCACTTCAAGTCAACGTCGGTCGGCGGCGTGACCCTCTACGACCTCACCACTTCGAGCAGCTCCTCGCTCTCGTCATAGGCTCAGACGCTCAGACGTCGAACAGTAGGGATCCCTGCTGAAGCGGCTCTGCAACTTGCGGAGGCGTTCAGTATCGTTGCAAAGGGAGTTCCTGTGGGTGCTGAGAATCCCATCCAATGCCTCTACCTGGACTTTATGTTGGGGTGGCCGCCCTCAGCTTCAGGCCACAACGCCATCTCGATCAGGGGAGAGGTTCTGTCGCGGCCATGGCAGTCGCGTACGGGGACGCCCAGGTTGGTCAACGCCCGACGTACCGTTCCCGGATCCACACCGAGCATCCTGCCGATGGTGGCAAAGGAGTCGCCGGACTGATACAGGCCTGCAGCCTTGGTGATGTCGTCAGGAGCGAGCCGGGGATGACGCCTCGGGACGCGCTGCCGGCGCATGTGTCCTTAGAGGCCGCGCGGATAGGCACAGAGTGACCGCGTCGCGACCGAGCGCGAAGAGGGACCCGTGAACGGGTCCCTGACGCGACCATCCACCAGTCGTT
>Ga0208937_1001241_pt1 | contig 11578 bp, 9 predicted proteins | sample June2015DPH_11_5_FD_184705 | JGI IMG/M metagenome (GOLD analysis project Ga0208937, IMG submission 184705) | Peatland microbial communities from SPRUCE experiment site at the Marcell Experimental Forest, Minnesota, USA - June2015DPH_11_40... | ecosystem: Environmental > Terrestrial > Soil >...
CAGGCTAGCTGTAAAACCCCGCACGAAAGCCGAGCGGTTCTTCATGGACAACCTTAGGGAACGGAATCGGACGGGACCAGAGGTGAAAGTCTCGGAATTCTAGCACTTCTAGGTTTTCAGATCAAGGGAGCGTATCGAGCCATGCTAAATGTAACCGGAGTGGAGGCCGTCGAGACACGTAGGATGTAACCCGACTCAAGAGAGAATTTGAGGAGGGGTTGGATTGGGACACAAGGCGAAGTGGGAGTATTTCCGGGCAGTGTATGAGCGCTATCACAAGGCGGGGCGGGAAGCGAAGCAAATGATGCTGAACGAATTTTGTCTGAACACCGGCTACCACCGGAAATACGCGATTCGTCTTCTGAACGGAGCTCCCCCCGGAAAGCAACCGGAGCGACGGCGGGGTGAACGCCGACCGCGCTATGGCCCGCAAGTGCTCTCGGTGCTGGCGGCGATTTGGGAAGCTGCGGGATATCCCTGGTCGGTGCGACTGAAGGCCTTGCTGCCGAACTGGATGCCCTGGATTCGCAAGCGCTACCGAATGACCCCGGCGATGGAGAAGCAGCTTCTGGGCATCAGTGCTCGGCAAATGGACCGGCGCTTGCGGGCCCAGAAGAGCGAGCGGAAACGGCGTGTCTACGGACGCACCAAGCCGGGCTCGCTGTTGAAGCATCACATCCCGGTGAAGACCGACAGTTGGGACGTAACTTCGCCGGGGTTCAGCGAGATCGACCTGGTGGCGCATTGTGGAAACTCGGGAGAGGGAGAGTTTGCCCATACTCTGAACCTGACCGACATCCATAGCGGCTGGACGGAGTCGCGCGCCCTGCTGGGGAAGAGTCAAGTGGCGGTGCAGCAAGCCCTGGATGAGATCGAAAGCGTGTTGCCCTTCGGTCTTCTGGGGGTGGATTCGGACAACGGATCGGAGTTTATCAACTGGCATCTGAAGCGGTGGTGTGAGCAGAAGCAGATCCAACTGACGCGCCGGCGGCCATACAAGAAAGACGACAATGCGCACGTGGAGCAGAAGAACTGGACGCACGTGCGCAAACTTCTGGGTTGGGAGCGCTACGACTCGACGGCGGTGGTGGAGGCGATCAACGATCTCTATCGTCACGAGCTACGTTTGTGGATGAACTTGTATCTGCCCTCGGTGAAGCTGGTGAAAAAAGTTCGGGTGGGATCGAAAGTGCGGCGCGTCTATGATGCCGCACAAACACCCTTGCAGCGGGTGCTGGCTGGAGCACAAGTCAAGCCGGAGCGGGTGGCCGAACTCAAAAAGCTGCGTCAGAGTTTGGACCCGTTTCAACTGGGGAAGTTGATCGATCAGAAACTGCAACGCATCTACGACCTGGCGAATCGGCGGCTTAGTCCGAAGGTGACCGCGGAGAACCATGCTGGGCAAGAAACACAACGCGGCCGGCGAAACGGCTGTGGAAAAGCCGCTCCGTGGAAAAGTCCCAAACCAGACTTTTCCACCGAGCTTGGAAATCGCACAAAGAACGCGCGATTCCCACTTTCCCCCAGCCGCGGCGACGGCGGGTCTTCGGTTACATTTCCAATGTCTCGACGATCGACCCCAGGGTTACATTTTTAAATGGCTTGACACGGGGAGAATCCCTTCCCCAACACACAATAGGGACAACGGGGTTCCTGCGACCTTTTTCCTGTCAGAGTCAGACACTCCTGCACTCAGTTTGTGCGGCAGAAAAGAGACTACAGAAATCGAGGCTTCGCAGACTGTTCGATGACGAACGAATTCTCTTTTCTTACAGACTCTAACGAGCGCCAGCGAACAGGTACACGAATCCTGCCAGCGAAATGAAAATAAAAACGTACGGCCACAACTCAATGAGGCGATTCGGCACATTTAAAATCCTAGGCCAATAACCCTGATTCAAACCACTAGACGGAGCCGACAGATTACGTTGGTTTGGTGCGGAGTCGTTAGGCTTCATACGGAGGGACGACGTGTGAAACGGAGTGGCACTTGACGCAGAGGGGAAGTGGGATTTCCCAAGTCTGCCCCTCAAAGAAGAATGTGCAATTACGATACTCCACGCTTGATGCGCAGTCAGGGCAAGCGTTCGCAGCCCAATGAGTGCTTGCAGTGTTTAGGAATTCGATTAATGCTTTGGAAACCAGATTGTCGCTCATCGGGCATCCTCTCCCAGACGCCTTGGTGGAGGGTCAGGAGTAGCGTAGCCGTTTGGTGAATTGAGGACTGTGCAATATTGATCAGGCAGGGAATTCTTGTGCGCCCTTGGCGTACTGCGTAGTGCCACGTTCCTTGCGCTACCGTTCCTCGATTGATGTAATCCTACTAGGACTCTAGGCGATAGAGTGCTAGTAGGTTTTCAACATATGGGCAGACACTCTCGTACAGAGGCGAGTAACAGGGAACGTTCACCCTCGGAAGAGGAGACGAGGATCTTGGCCGAGGGCTGACCGCCGGCATCGTCAGAACACAGGCTCTCCATTCACCAGCATTTTTTTCAAGCTAAACTCCTGGAGTATTCGCCGCTGCCCGATTCGGTCGATTTTGGGGTGAATAAATTCCACGCCGAGTTTTTCATCCGGACTGACCTTTTTCGGACGCGGAAAGACGAACTGAAAGGTATCTTCCTCAAAGCTGTAGTCCATTAAGCTCAGCCTCTCTTTGCCGGCATCCAGAAAGACCGACATACTGAGCGTCGGGAGGCTCCGCTGCCCCCAGTACGTACGCAACTGACTCTCATAGTCTTGGACGTTGGTCTTAAAGGTCACGGAAACCACAACGCGGTCGGCGAACTTGACGGCCAGAAACTTGGCCGCATTGGCGTCAACGGCTGTTTTCTGCTCCGCGCTCATCGCATCGTAATGCGAGTTTAGTTCGGAGGAGCGCACCATTGCTTCTCGAATTGGCTCTGCCGACCGAAACTGTAAATTGTAACTGATGGTTGGGTTGGTCTCCATTTCGCCGTAACCCTGGCTAGACGATGTGCCCCGGTGTCCTTGGCTACTCGATGTAGTCGGTGCGTTGCTGCCGGTTAGGACGTCCTCAACGCCGCCCAGCGATAAGGTCGTGGCCCAAGGCGATTCTTCCAGCATGCGGCCCGTCTCTTCCTTAGACCATTGCTGGTATGGTTTCTTTGCCCAGAAATCCGCCCCCAGCGCAGGCACGGCCAAAGAAACCAACAGGACCGAAACAACCAGTCGGTAGAAGACACTTCTCGCCATTAGCACATGAACCTCCTTCTTGCCGCAAGGTCCTGAATTTCCACGAACGGAATGTTAGCCCAACTCCAGGCCCTCGCACAACAAGCATGTTCCCAGCTGTCGAAAAATCCCGATAGCACGCAATTGATAACGGGTTTCGATTTGTGAGCTGGGTTTTGTTTTCATGCCAGTTTCAGTGGTGGAACGGTAGAACCGAACAAGCACTGGGGACCGTCTCATAAACGTGTCCCTGCGGTCGTCATCGAATGCGCCGAGGCCGCCATTCTCGCAGCATTCCTCAGGCACCTCCGCGCGGGCTTTGTTTTCTCGGCAAGTGGTTGATGTCATATGATTTGAAACGAAATCTCGGCCTTCGGCCAACTAATCGGCCGACAGTCAAACGCATTTGCCATTTGAGACAACATAGTGCGTCATATGCTTTCGCCAAGGCCTGTGTCCGATATAGCATGATTCGCCGATTGGGAAAAATCCACGGCCGACGTCTTGGCGACATCGTGTTCCAGTTTCTGACCCAGACCGGAAGAATCATCTGTAAAGATCTGAGCATCGATGCCTGCGCGTGACACCGAAACGTATGCGAAACGTGAATTAATGAGCTGAGGATTGGCGGTGGTATCGATGTTGATCAGCACGCGGTCGGCGGTGAGACCTTGTGAGCCGTAGCTAGTGACGGCATATCCGTGATCAAAATGCGGATGATCGACCGCATTGAACTGGACGGTTCGACCGTCTTCCAGACGCAGGGCGATGTTGCCATTGGAGTCGATCCTCTCGACGGTTCCTAGCTCGCGGTTCGCGATGACGAGTTGCTTATCGGGTGCTGTGAACTGAATACGGTCGCCAACAGAGAATTCTCGTTCCGCTTCGCGATAGACGCTCACTCCTGAGAGACGTTTGGGGTCATACGAGACTTGGTCGCCGGTGGTCTTTTGAATTGTCAAAAAGTTCTCGATTGGGTTAACGGCGACGACGGTGCCATAGCTTCTCGGCTCGACTCCAGCGATCTTGCTTCCTCTCGAATACCGCACCACGTCATCGATTTGATACTGGCTGGCCCATCCGCGGTCTGCCCCTGTCATGTCCTGGCGGGGGATGAGCACCCGAAAAACGTGGTCGTCCGGTTTCAGGTTCCCCGTCGCTTTCAATTCCTGGCGCACGACTCTATTCAATTCTTGTCGTGAGGCGTTGTCGGGAGAGACGATTAGGGTCCGCTCCGGACTAGCAATATAGTTCCGCGCAATTGTCTGAATGCGCTCTTGCGGATCGGTGATCTGCTTAACTCTACCTTGGTCTTTTAATGCCTCGATGGCGGCCGCTGTTTGCCCGTGTGCCAGCATTTCAACTGTCGCCTTTAAGGCCGGGTCTTTCTGCCGGACGACTTCCTCCAGCTTCGCCGTTCTCATACCAGCGTCCTGCAATTGTTGGAAGGGACGGCCTGCTTCTACGCCTTGATGCTGACGGGTGTCTCCGATGAGGAGAACCCGATCACCGGAAGCCATCCGCTGCAGAAATTCCCGCATCTGGTTGGTGCTCGCGAGACTCGATTCATCGATGAAGAAGAAGCGCTTGTGTTGTAGTTCAGTTTCCGTATTTTGAGCTCGTGCTAGAAACCCCTGCAATGTTCCAGAGCGAACACCGGCCTGCTCCAGTTGTTTCGCAGCGCGGGAGGTCGGTGCGAAGCCTGCGACCTGGTAGTGCTCAGCCTCAGCCGCACTGCGGATGATCGCCAGAGTGGTCGTCTTGCCAGCACCCGCCACGCCTTGAATCCCCTGAACACGGTCGGGCGAGCTGAGTACGTCTTCGATGACGGCCTTCTGTCCGGCGTTCAAGTACGAATGCTGGTCCACGGCGATGATCGCGCTTCGGCGCGACATCACGGGCTCCATCCGGCTCTGGCCTTCGCGCATTTGTCTCACAATCTCGCGCTCAGCAGCGATTGTCTTGACCGTTGTGAGGAGACGGCCTGTCTGATGCAGGCTCCTTTGGATACTGACAAATTCTCCAGACGTTTGGCGTTTCTCCAAACTTTCCCGAACCTCCGCATAACTAACCTCGCCCATGCCACGACGAAGGGAATCGCGTACTAAAAGCCGCTCATCCACTACAGCCTCGCGTTCGAAGTTTTTGTCCCGAGCAAACGTGACCGCCTCGTTCGCTCGTTGCACGGAATTGCTCCTTGGCGTCAACTGTTGGGCACGTTCCAGTGCCGCCCTGACCACAGCCTCCGGCTGATTTCCGTAGTCGGCCGCGAGCAGTCGGTGCGCGGCTAAGACCTTTCGTGGGGACAGTATCCCTTTGCGATCCCGCGTCGAATGGGCGGCGATTTCTGCCGATTCCTTGCTGCTGTGTCCGGTCTTTTCGAGGTATTCGCGAATCTGTTGACTCCTCGGGCTGGAAGCGTCGAGGTACTCCAGTGTGTATCCCCTGATCTCCGGAGCACCGCTCCGCCCGCGCTCGATTTCATAGCCAAGGTCACGTAGACGGTAGGTCAGTTCGGCCTGATAAATCGCAGTCGCGAATTGCTGGGATTGAAAGAGCCCATGCGCCTGCAGAGCTCGCGTTTCTCCATTGTTGCGCTCGGTAACATTAAAAATGACTGCGTGAGTGTGAAGCTGAGGGGCTGCATACCCATTCACTGGCCGTGCTGTGTCATGTTCAAACTTTGCAGCGGCAAACTTCCCGGTCGTTTCAGCTGGATGGTTCCCCCCGATCCGCGCCTGGACGTAGCGTTCCAGTTCGTCAAGCGCGATGCGCACGCTTTCACGGTACGCTTCGCGTATTCGCTGATCGCCTCCGACAAGAGCAGTAAGCGAAACGGATTTCGCAGCAGAAAACGTGGCGTCCCAGCCTGCTCGGTGCTCCATCGTCTTGATGGTGTTACCGTTCTCGTCTTTGTATTCGTGCGCCATGCGGTGCTGAACAAGTTGCTCACCTGTCTGCGGGTGCTGTCCCTGGCTTAACTTGGCGAAATCTTCCGCATTCACCGCACCGACCAAGCCATATTGCGCGGCCAAGCGGCCTTGCCACTCACCTTGGACAGCATTGCCTCGCGACCAGTAGCTCTGTTCCTTGGCGGTGAATTCCTTCTGATGGTACGCTTGTGCTTGTCCGGCGGATAAGGGTTTTGAGATTGTCAGCACGGGGCTATTCCATCCCTTCATCAATGCCCGAATGCTCTCCGATGTTTTCGGGAACTAGAGCGTGGCCTGGCTGCGGTTCAGGCTCTGCTGGTGGGAATGTGCTGGACACAATCAAGTCGTCCATGTCGCGTTCGACGTACCCCGGATGCTTCTCCTCAAGAGCAATGAAGGGGAAGGAGAAGCGCGCTACGTGGTTGCCATACTTCAGGAATCCTCGCAGGTCGTCGAGGCCGGAGATCTCTGACGGCATGACTAAGGGCTCCGTCTGTCGATCGAGGGCAAAGTTTTTCCCCGCACGAGAGCCTTCATAATGCGTTTCACGGAGGCGCTCGATCTCAATCTCGCCGATGGCGTCACTTACCCATTTCGCGGCCCGTGGCTCGGTGGTGCGCAAGAAGATTTTTGTGGCCGGTTGCGACAGCATGGCCTCAGCATCATCACCGTATCTGGCTTCCATCTGGCTACGCCCCTGAAACCCGAGGATGACTGGGTTTTGCGACTTGCGATTCTCGGTAATAGCAGTGTGGAGTTGAGGCAATCGCTGTAAGCTAGCCAGTTCGTCGATCACGAACCACACCGGCTTCTGCTTCTGTGTCGGTTCATTCAGGAGACGCAGAACAAGCAGGTCTATCCACAAACTGATGAGTGGACGGAGAGCCTCACGCATGGTCGGGCGCGACGTAATGAAGATCCAACCCTGCCGAGTCTCGGCCCATTTTGTCGCAGTCCAAGTGGCGGGAACTTCCTCACGGCTTGGTAACAAGCGGAGGCTGTCGGCGCTCATGTTTAAAGAGCCGAGGACACCCGTTCGCTGGTGCGGAGCTTTCGTGTCAATCAACATCCAATACTCGGTTCCCTTGATTCGCCTGTCAATTTCTGCCGGATTGGACATCCACGAAACGAGCTGTTCGGGAGTCGGAAGATAGGTCATCAAGTGAGCGAAAATCTTCTGCGGCGCTTCTACAAAGAACCGGTTTGTCACGCCCTCCGGTTGGTAGAGGGAGACGGCCAGGGCCTTAGCCTCGGCCTTGCGCCGTAGCTCATCCGAGGGATTCCAATAAGGCATGCGAGCATCGAGGGGATTGAGTACGATGTCGCCTCTTCGTTCGTCATAGAACTGCTTCACAAACTCACAGGCTGGATCGTAGACAATGGCGCTGTCACCTCTGTCTGCCACCTGATAAAGCATCTGCCGGATGATGCTTGACTTGCCTGAGCCCGTATCACCGACAACGAGAAAATGCTTGTTCTCAGCGTTACGCGGCACACGCAGCGGGCGGCTGTCATCGTTCGTGGTGATGCCGATGCCGTCGCCGGCGACGGCATTCGCGAACTGGCGCGGGCTTACGATGATCGGCCCCTTCAGCCGCCTTCCATACCGAAGTTCTTTGCGCCTCCGGATATCCCTGTGGATGGAAAATGGGAGCTGCAGGGTGAGGGCCAAGATTCCGCAATACAGCGGCGTGGCGAAGATCCCAGTAGGGGATGTGTCGGCGTATATCCAGTGGGCGATCCAGGTATGCAATCCCCTGTTCTGATACGGGCGCATCGGCTCGCGCGCGAGGTAGCGGAAGCCCTGTGCGAGGGCTGCTGCCGAGAGCACGAAGGGCAATGGTCGGCCTGCCAATTGTGGCGTCTCGCCAGCTCGAACATCGGCATCGAGCGCGATCCGGGTGCGCGATTGTCCGTCGGTAACGTATACGAGCTGGTACATGCTCGCCGGGTGCGTGAGGCCCGCGGTCTCTGTCCGCAGATAGTAGGGCAGGTAATACTGTTGCAGCGACGACAGGGCGAATTCGAAGTGGACATAGCTCAGGAATCCGGTAGCCACGATGGCCAGAAAGATCGCGCCATAGGTGTAATAGAAGCCCCGCGGAGGCCAGATGATGGACTCCTTTCTGCCCCATTGCTGCACTGCCGTCATATCCTTCGCTCCTCCGTGCTCAGTCGCCTCGTCAGGAGTTCCTGTGCCTTTCTTGCTTTTGCGGATTGCACCTGTCTGAGCACCGCGTCTAGCTGTTTTGCTGTCAGGCGTTCGCCGCGAAGGAGAGGCCCCAGAGTGTTCATCAAGAGCAACTGAATGCCGACGAGTTCAGTAAAGAGGTGTTGATCAAGAGAACCGACGCCGTGCAACCCTGGCCGTCCCAATATCTGATCACGTGCCCAATCGGCCACCGTTTTCCCCGCTTTCCACGCCTCGGCCTCAAGAGCAAGGTATTCCGGCTCTGTAAATCGAACTCCAATGGTCCTTGTCCTGGGAATGCGCCTTCCCGTTTTTTCGAGCACCTGCGTTGATGCACTGGTTCCCATCTGTCACCTCGAACAATTTCAACGAGCTAACGAACGCAAGCGTCCGCTAACGGTTGTAAACGGACTATTCCGCAACGGCCGCGTTTTCAATACGCTAGCGATTGCAAACAATCGCTAGCGAACGTCAGCCCTTTCAGGGGTGGAGTGTCACAATTCTTCCGGTGCGAAGCACCGTTCTTGCACTGGCACGAAATCGAATGCAGGATCACGCTTTCACCGCCCGCACAGAAGTCGTGGACTCCGCCCCGGATGCAGGCTTCTTTGCAGGTTGCTCCGCCGCACCATTGCTCGGGCCTTTACGTACACGCAACGTCGACCTAACATCCTTGGCCAGTGGCGTCTTCAAGAACTCCTGGAAGTCACGGTCCTTTGAGAAGACATAGTTCAGCGCCTTGTCCACCACATCGTCCGCGCACGCGTGGATGAAGGCGGCGTACTGATCGACCTGCGTGGCGGTGGCCTCATCTAGCCGAACAGAAGCACAAATGTGTCGGATCTGGTTGATCTCAAGTAGTGGCATTGTGGTTCTCCTTTTATAAGTGGTGGCATCAAGCAATCTTTACTTCGTAAAATGGATGAGAAATTCGGCGGCGGCGTGAGCCGCTAACCTGTGTCTAGGCTGCGCATGTTGCCCCTCGAACAGCGACTCAATCAGGAAGCGTTTCGCGTCGCGATCGTACCCACGAAGCGCCAGCACCTCGCGGATGACACGGCGGCCCGGTTGGCGCTCAACATGGACGACAACATCAACGGCTTCGCCGATCTCCGCCTCGGTGTCGGAGAAGGTGGTCTGGGCGTGGTTGCGCATGACCAGATTGGCGAAACGACGGAGAGCTTTTTCTGCTGAATTAGCATGAATCGTCGCCAGTGATCCCGCATGACCCGTGTTGAAGGAATCGAGCAACGTCCGCGCTTCGATTCCGCGCACTTCGCCCAGGATAATCCGGTCCGGTCGCCAGCGGAGAGCCGACTTCAAAAGGTCGTCGAAAGAGATGTTGGCCTTGAACGTGTCGGTCTGGCATTCGACCGCCAGAATGTTCGGCTTCTGGATGTGAAGTTCGGAAGTGTCCTCGATGACAACGATGCGATCCTGTTCGGGAATGAAGTCCGCCAGTATCCGCAAGAGTGTGGTCTTGCCGGTGCCGGTACCACCGCTGATAAGCAGCGTCTTTCCGCTGCGAATCTGTTCTGCTAAGAAGTCCGCAAGTGGCCGTGTCAGCATGCCGCGGGCGATAAGGTCATCGACGGTGTAGTGACGGCTGGTGAACTTCCTTATGATCAGGGCCGGCGAAGGACGCACAACCGGAGGGATCACTGCAGCCAGGCGGCTTCCATCGGGTAGCTGGGCATTCAAGACTGGGTTATCTTCGTCAAGTTTTTTGCCGAGCTGATTGGCGATGACTTCGAGGCCAGTGCGGAGCTTGCCAGCGTCGAAGGAGATGGTCTCTTCCCGCCGCATGATTCCCTCGCGTTCGTACCACCATGAGGCATCGGGATTGCCCATGATTTCGCTGATGCTGTCGTCCACGAGCAGTGGCTCTATAGGCCTAAGAAATGGCAGGATCAATTCGAAGCTCATAGTGGGAACCTCTCGAGCGATGGAAGCCCAGCGGTTAGCCGGGCTTCCGAGAGTGAAAAGCAAGGGCCTATGCGGCCGTTTCCTCCTGGGGCGCATCGTCGTGCTGCTGATCTTCCGTCTGGTCTTCCGGGACGGCCTTTTCAGCGCGGTCAAGCTTCAGAATCGAAGCGACTCGAATCTCCCAGACGCGCCGTTTGGCGTCCGTTTTCTTGCTGTCGTATTCGCGGCTGCGCAGCTCGCCTTCCACCTGGATATGTGCTCCCTTGGTGAGCGTCTTGGCGAACTCCGAGAGCTTGCCGAAGACGACGCAACGGTGCCATTCGGTGTGCGAGATGTACTGGTCGTCCTTCTTGTAGGAGGACTTGGTCGCCAGCGAAAGCGTGGTAAAGCTGCCATTGCTGTTGGTGCGCACTTCTGCGTTGCTGCCGAGAAAGCCAATGAGGGTTACTTTGTTCTGGTACATGATTGTCTCCGTTTGTTGAATTTCCCGATCTTGATCGGGGCACCATTGAGCGAGTGGGCCGTGCTCCCAAGTGCCGAAGCTCTGCATTTACCGAGGCTCCGGAGAAATCTTTTCGGCGTTCTTTGCGAAGAAGATTTGGAGGGAAACCGTAACCCGCAGGGCGGCTCAGCCGAAGCAGAAGAGCGAGTTGCCGCAGGGCGCATGACAAGCCCCGAAGCGGTGCCCGAACAAAGGCGGAATACACAACGGCAGACAGGCTCCAGAGCAGAGTCCTCATCCGCACACTGGCTGCGGAAGTTCCGCGCAATTGCACCTCGAATCGGGCCGGCATTTCCGTCAAGAGAAGGGTGCAGTCCGCCACCGCCGTTGCATGTCTGGAGGCTGTTATTCGCCTGCTCCACAAGGCACGGGAACAGGTGAGAAGAGCCGGCCGGATTCGCAGCATGAAAGGTCATGAATAAGCCTCTGGTCAGGTCGATAGATCCTTAGCGGAACGCCTGGTCGGCCCGGAAGCGCACGATGGTCAGGCCGAGGGGGTTGACGGCAAGCTCGTTGTTCTTCACATTCTCGCGGAATACATAGGTGACGCTGGCTGTCCATCGCTCCCGCTTGAGCTCGGTATGATCCGCCGGGTTGGTGTACACCTTCTCGAACTCGATGCGTGCCGAATATGGCGATTGTCGCAGGTCGTCAAGGATGACGTTCTTGATCTCCACATCGACATACGGCAAGCTGCTGTCTTTGACATAGTTCTGAATGCTGTTGTCCTTGCGCTCCTGGTCGATGACGGCACGTTGCACATCGCTATTAAGGAAGTAAAGGGAGTTCGTTTGATCCCGTTCAATGGTGAAACGGTTGCGGCTGAAA
>Ga0208937_1001242_pt1 | contig 11570 bp, 8 predicted proteins | sample June2015DPH_11_5_FD_184705 | JGI IMG/M metagenome (GOLD analysis project Ga0208937, IMG submission 184705) | Peatland microbial communities from SPRUCE experiment site at the Marcell Experimental Forest, Minnesota, USA - June2015DPH_11_40... | ecosystem: Environmental > Terrestrial > Soil >...
AAGGCGCGCACAAAAGAAGCCCTTGATCAGGCCATCACCGAACTGCTGCCCCAGATCACCGCAGAGAACGCTCAAGCTTGGTTCCGGCTCCCCTTCAAAACTCTACAGTGATACAAAAAATGCTCTAAGGAGCGCATCATGAGTCGTAATTGTCTGACGAGACCCACTCGACTGATTGCGGGGCTGCTGACTGGCCTGCTGTTCGCGATCCTGGCGGTTCCACCCGGTGCCCATGCGGCACCCGTTTCCCGTGTTGGACGCGGCTTTGGTCCCGTCTACAACGCGGCGCATGAAACTACTCTCAACGGAACCATCGAGAAAGTCGTTACTAAGCACGTGGTGGGCAGTCCGGCAGGGATGCACCTGCTGGTGGCTGGCCCGCAGGGCGTAGTGGATACCCACGTCGGACCTTTCCTGAGCAAGGAGACAAGAGAAGCCCTGCAAGCAGGAACGCCGGTCCAGATCGTCGGGGCCATGGCGTCACTGCGCGGGAAGAATTATCTGCTGGCCCGCGAACTGACCGTCGGCGGCAGCACCGTCACGGTGCGCAGTAAACACGGAGCTCTTCTGCGTGTGCACTCCACTCGCGCGGAGCGTTCCAGAACCGACAAGACGTCCGACGGAGGTGCCCGATGACATTCCGCAAATCGATTCTTCTTCTGATCACCCTGGGCATGATTGCCGCGCTGGTTGCATGCAGCAGTTCCACGCACGCCCCCATCACGGTCACATTGAGCACTGTTCCGAGCACTCTGACCGTCAACAGCCAAACCTCCATCACCGCAACCGTCGCCAACGACTCGGCAAACGGGGGCGTGACGTGGAGTTGCAGCGGGGCCACCCCCTGCGGCACGTTTAGTGCCGCCACCTCGGCCAGCGGCACCGCCGTCACTTACACGGCACCGGCCGTCATCGCGTCCAGTGTCACAATCACCGCAACCTCGGTGACCACGACCACGATAAGCGCCACCGCCACCACCGCAATCACTGCGGCCACCTTGGCCAATGGCAACTACGCATTCTCTCTGTCTGGAGAGGACGCAAACGGAATCTACCATGTCGTCGGGGCCTTCACCGTCGCTAGCGGGGCGATCACCGCCGGCGAGCAGGACTTCGTCGACATAAAAAATCCTGACCTCTTCGACCAGATCAACCCCACCGGCAGCACCGTGGCGACCACCACTGACGGCAACCTGCAGATCATTCTGACAACGTGCCTCGGGACGACCTGCACCTCCGCAGACACCGCCGTCGGCGTAGCTGGCGTCGAGACTCTCAATGGTACGGTGCTTCCGCTTAGCACTACCGGCAGGACCTTCATTAACGAGTTCGACGCTTCGGCTTCTGGCAGCGGAGAGTTAAACTCGCAAACGACCGTCGCCACTAGCCCTCTGGCAACAGGCGGCTACGCGTTCGTCGTTGGCGGCCTCGACACGGGTGGCGATCCACTCGCTATCGGCGGCGTCATCAACGTCGACAACCTTTCCGGCGCCGGGACAATCTCGGGAGCGGGCAGCATTTTCGACATGAACGATGACATGTCCGGCACCACTCTCCAGGGTCAGACTTTAGGCGCCAGCACAGTCACTGCAACGCCTGACGCTTTCGGCAAGGTCACGTTCAGACTAAACCCCACGGGCCCAACGGTCACCGACGAGATCACTCTGCTGGGCTACATCGTCGATGCCAATCACATCCGGTTGGTGGAAGGCAACGGTGATGGGCTTGGTGGCACCACGGGCGGCGTCGCCCTCACCCAGACCGGGACCGGAACCTTCAGTTCCACTTCCATCGCTGGTAACACCTAAGTAGTCGGCATGGCCGGGATTGATACCACTGGAGTGTTGCAGGTTGTCAGCCAAATCAGTCTCAGTTCCACCGGCACAACCGTCAGCGGTTTCGCCGACTTCAACGATCTCGTCCTGGTAGAGCCCGCGAGTCCGGACCCCGTGACTGCTGCGGCTTACACGGTGGATTCCGCCGGCGCCGGAGATGTGACGATAGCCGGCTTAGCCGACAGCGCCACCCCCCCTGTCGCCAACTATAACGTCCAGCTCTATTTGGACGGGAACGGCCATGCGCTGGCGATTACGCTGGACACTACTGATGTCATTGGCGGTAGTGGATTCCAGCAAGCCGCAGGCGCCTCATTCACCGCTGCGTCTTTCGCCGGCCCCTACGGCTTCGGTGCCGCCGGCGTGGATATGACCAACGAGAACGAGTTCGACGCCGTCGGTCCGGTTATGGCTGACGGAGTCGGAAGCATCTCCGGATTCGCTGACCTCAACTGGTTTACTTCAACACCGGAAGAAGTTGCGAATGCGCCCGTTACCGGCACGTTCGTCACTACTGGTAGCGCTGCTGCCAACGGCATCTTTTCCGCTGGCAGCATCACCGGCGTGGATGTCACGAGCTGTGTCCTGTTCACCTCAACCGGCCCCGACTGCACGGCCGACGTATTCAGCTACTACCTCATCGACGCGACAGGAGACAACATAGCGATCGAAACCGACGCCAACCAGCTAACCCTTGGAGTCTTCGCTCAACAGTAGCCGAGGAGCAGGTTTTACCAATTCGTGTTCAACTCAGTGGCGCACTCCGGTGTGCCACTTTTTTCTTGCCTGAGAAACATCCAGAAGCGGCCTTCGCGCCGGAAAACCGCGTCCTCTCGTCCCGTTTGCCCTGTTACGGGGGTGTAGGAATTTTCCCGCCCCTATAGCTATCCCCGCCCGATCCTTGACACCCTTGCCAACGCTCCCTAGAATTCATTAGAGAGTGGTGGAGACTTAATCTAAGCCACTGCATCTAAAGAATTTACAGGGAGCGGGTTCGCTCCTAGAGTTGGGTTGATATGCCGGCAGGGCCAGCGGGTGGACGGGAACGGGAAATCCTGACCGCCATCGTCGAGACATTCATTGCCAGCGGAGAGCCGGTGGGGTCGCGCACGCTTGCGCGCTCCAGCCGCGAAGGGCTGAGTGCGGCCACGATCCGCAACGTGATGGCCGACCTTGCCGATGCGGGATTTCTGGAGCAGCCGCACGCTTCGGCGGGGCGCGTGCCGACGGCGGAAGCTTATCGCTACTACGTCGAGCAGCTTAGTGGTGAAGTCCATCTCTCGCACGAGAACCAGAGCATCATCCAGGACACGCTGACCGGGGTTACGGACGTGGAGGAGTTCATGGAGCGCACTTCGCATGTGCTCTCCCTGATCTCGCACAGCGTCGGGGTTACCGTTGCCACTGCCGGGCCGCGCAACGCGCTCGAGCATGTTTACTTCTCGCGCCTGGGCGATCAGAAAGTGCTGGCAGTCGTGGTCACGCGTTCGGGGGTGGTGCGCGACCGCGTGCTGCGGCTCGATATCCCGCAATCGGATCTCGATCTGGCGGCGCGCTACATCAATGACAATTTTCGCGGCTGGACGATGGGCGACATGCGTGCGGAGCTGGCCCGCCGCCTGGAACAGGAACGCAGCGAGTACGACCGGCTGATGAAGTCGATCGAGCGGCTCTACCAGCAGGGGGCGCTCGCTTCGAGCGACGACACGCAAGCGGTGTTCGTGGAAGGCGCTGCGAACCTGGTTACGAACAGTGTGACTGGCCAGGAAGATCGGCAGCGCCTGCAAGAAATGCTGCGGACGCTTGAGGAGAAGGAAAAAGTTGTGAAGCTGCTCGGCGCTTATCTCGACACGCGGCAGGAAGCGGTGCGCGTGGTCATTGGGCTCGACGAGGCGCTGCCGTCGATGCGGAACTTTGTCCTCATTGGCGCTCCCGCCCGCGTGGGTGGCGAAGTGATGGGGTCGCTGGCCGTGATTGGGCCGACGCGACTGGATTATCAACACACCATGTCGGCGGTGTCGTACATCGCGCGGCTATTCGACAAACTTTTGAACGAATCGGAGTGATGCAGCGGTATGCGCAAAGGAAACGGAAAGACCGATGCGCGCTTTGATCTGAAGCGCGAGGATCTGGAGCGCGAGCTTCCGGCCGCGGAGGGCGGAGAAGAGGCCGCGCCTGCCGCGGTCGCGGCCAAACCAGCGGAGGTTGGTGCGGCATCGGAAGTGGAAAAGCTCAAGGCGGAGCGCGACGCGCTGCTTGACCGTCTTGCCCGTCTGCAGGCGGAATTCGACAATGCCCGCAAGCGCACGGCGCGTGAACAGCAGGATTTCCGCGAGTTTGCCGCCGCCGACGTCATCAAGAATTTTCTGCCGATTCTCGACGGTCTCGAGCGCGCATTAAAGGCTGCGAGCCCGGACCCTACCGACTTTCGCAACGGCATTGAGCTCATCTACCGTCAGTTTCAGGATGCGCTGCAGAAAATCGGAGTGCAGCCGATTCTTGCGATAGGGCAGCCTTTCGATCCACGGGTTCACGAAGCCGTCGAAATGGTGGATAGCACCGAAGTCCCAGATCACCACGTTTTCGACGAACTACAGCGCGGCTACAAATACAAGGACCGCCTGCTGCGTCCCGCGATGGTGCGGGTCGCTCGCAACGCCAGCGGTTGACGGACCCCTCAGGGGCTAAAGCCCTCGTTTTTGTTGGCTCTGGGCGGCACGGCTGAAGCCGTGCCCTACCCAAAACGATTTGCGACACAGATTGGATTTACTTTGCTAATTTGCTCAACTGATTTATCCGACTAACGAGTGGGGGGAGTTTCTGGCCGCCAATACAAAACGCGATTATTACGAGGTCCTCGGCGTCACCCGCACGGCCACCGACGTTGAAATCAAGAGCGCTTACCGCAAGCTCGCGATGACCTACCATCCCGACCGCAACCCCAACAATCCCGATGCAGAAGAGAAATTCAAGGAGATCACCGAAGCGTACGCCATCCTGGCCGATGGCGAGAAGCGATCTCTGTATGACCGCTTCGGGCACGCGGGGGTGAGCGGCAGCACCGGAGGGCCGGCCGGATTCGATCCTGCCATCTTCCAGGATTTCGGCGACATCTTCGGCGACATCTTCGGTTTCGGCGACATGTTCGGCCAGAGCAGCCGTCGTCGCAGCCGCGCCCAGCGCGGAGCCGACCTTCGCGAAGACTTGCATCTCGAATTTGATGAAGCGGTGTTCGGCATCGAGAAGCAAGTGAATGTCCGGCGCCATGAGACTTGCGACGCGTGCCGCGGAACCGGCGCAGCGCCGGGTAAAGCTCCGGTCACGTGCCGGTCGTGCAATGGACGAGGCCAGGTGCGGTACCAGCAAGGCTTCTTCAGCATTGCTCGAACCTGCCCAACCTGCCAGGGCGCGGGCAGCGTAATCACCGATCCCTGCCCGAAGTGCAAAGGCGAAGGCCGCTTGCTGCGCGAGCGCGTGGTCGAAGCCAAGGTGCCTGCGGGAGTGGAGGACGGCACGCGAATTCGTTTCACCGGTCTGGGCGAAGCGGGCGCGTTCGGCGGGCCAGCCGGCGATTTGTATGTTGTGCTGCACGTCAAAGAGCACGCTTTCTTTGAGCGCGAGGGCAACGACCTCCACTGCGTGGTTCCGATCTCGTTTCCGCAAGCTGCCCTCGGGATCGAGATTACGGTTCCGACGCTGGAGGGAGAACACAAGCTGAAAATTCCTGAAGGCACGCAGTCGGGAACCTCGTTTCGCATCCGTAACAAAGGCGTGCCGGTGCTCAATGGGCGCGGCAAGGGCGATCTTTTCGTCGAGGTGCGAATACAAACGCCTGGGAAGCTGGGTAAACGGCAGCGCGAACTGTTGGTCGAACTGGGAGAACTGTCCCCAGTGGAAAACAAGCCGCAGCGCCGGTCGCTATTGGGACGCGTGAAGGACATGTTTGGGTAGAGCAGCCATCAGCCGTCAGCCATCAGGAAAGGCGCATTCGTTCGAACGATATCAGTAGGGCGCTTTTACCGATAGCTGAAAGCTGAACTCATGACACGCCGCCGCTGGATTGCCGACGAAGTAACTGGAGACACCGCTGCTCTAGTGGGCGAACATGCGGCGCATCTTGCCCGCGTGCTGCGTGCTGAAATCGGGCAGGAGTTCGACATCGCAACAGGAGAAGAAATTCGCCGCGGAACCATCACCACGATCTCCTATGATCGCATTGAGTTCGCGCTCGGCAAGAAGCAATACCGTACGCCAAGGTCCAAGCCGTTTGACGCTCCGAAGATTACGCTGGCGCTCGCCATCTTCAAGTTCGATCGCATGGAATGGGCGATCGAGAAGTGCACGGAGATTGGGGTCGCTCGCATCATTCCCGTAATCGCCCGCCGTAGCGATGCTCATCTGGCTGCCGCAGCGGTGAAGCGCCACGAGCGCTGGCAGCGCATCGTTCGTCAGGCGGCCGAACAGTCGCGCAGGGCTGCGCCGCCGGAGATTACAGCTCCGGTCAAATTGAAGGATCTTGATGACGCCGGCGTCTTGCCCGAAAGCGTACAGACCCGCGTCGTTCTTGCCGAGTCTCTCGTAGGGTCTGAAGAGGACATTCGGCTGCGAGAAATTTTGGGATCCCGGTCAACCGAAGTTGAAGTGGCGCTCGCCGTGGGGCCCGAAGGCGGATGGGCCGACGGGGAACTCGCGTGGTTTTACGAAATGGGATGGGCTGCGGCCTCCCTTGGCGACACCGTCCTGCGAGCGGAAACCGCGGCGATTGTCGCCACTGCTCTTGCCCTTGAAGCGCTGCGGTGATTCCCTAGCAGGTTGGTGAAAAAGTCGTGATGCGCCTCGCAGCTGCCCTCAGCGGCTAAAGCCGCATTCAAAACAATGCAGCTATTGCAGCGCTGAAGCGCTGCGCCACCCAAAATCGAGCGCAGCATCGATTTTTTCGGCAAGTTCTGAAGTCGTGCCCTACCCAAAACCTGCTCGAATTGAAGTTTTTCCGCAGCCTGACAGAGCCTTCCACGACGACCTCTGATATTCTCCGGCTAGTGACTGCGACCGCCTCACCTGCGACGAAGATCGTTCCCGATGAATGCCAGCAGCAAGCCATTGGACACGTTCATGGCCCGATGCTGGTGATTGCTGGCGCGGGGACGGGGAAGACCACTGTGCTGACGCAGCGCGTCGCCAGCCTGATTCGCGAAGGGCACGCTCGGCCCGGCGAGATTCTTGCGCTTACTTATACCGAAAACGCCGCCGACGAGATGAATCGGCGCGTCCGCGCAGAACTCCAGGGCTGGAACTGCGACGGTCTCCAGGCCTGCACATTTCATGCGTGGTGCTATGGATTGTTGCAGCGTCGCGGTGCCGCTTTTGGTGTGCTCGACGACAAAGACCTTTGGGTGTACTTGCGCCGCCGTATTCGCGACCTGCGTCTCAAACATTTCGTGCGCGCCGCTAACGTCGGTCAATTTCTCGACAGCCTGCTCGACTTCATGCGTCGTTGCCAGGACGAACTGGTCGGCCCCGCCGAATACGCGCGCTATGTCGAACGGCTGGAACGCGGCGAGGTCCCGTTACCGCGCGTGGCCAAATCGAAACAGCAGGGAGATTTGGAAAAGACGGAGATTGTGGAGCGCTGCCAGGAAATCGCTCGCGTTTTCGCCACCGTGGAAAACATGCTCCGCGAAAAAAACCTGGGCACGTTCGGCCACATGATTACCAAGGCCTATCGGTTGCTGAAGGACGATCCCACGTTGCTCGAAGAAGAACGGCGCCGGACTCGCTTCCTGCTGGTGGATGAATTCCAGGACGCGAATTTTGCCCAGGTCGAGATCCTCTCATTGCTTGCGGGACCGGCGGCGAACGTTTTTGCCGTGGGCGATCCGGACCAGGCGATCTACCAGTTCCGCGGCGCATCGAGCGAAGCATTCACGCTGTTCGTAAGGAATTTTCCCGCGGCGCGAGTCGTTGTGCTTGGAAAGAATCGGCGCTCGCTCTCGCCGATCCTGCGCTGCGCTTTTGGCATGGTGAATGACAACCCGCCGGTGTTCGCACAAACGCCCGCACAAAAGGGAACTTCAATTTCCTACCAGCGTGCGCCGCTGGAATCACTGCGTGAGGAGGAGGCGAAGCAAAGAGGAGAGACCGCGGCCGCGCAGCCCGTCGAAATTGTTACTTGGGGCGATAAACAAGTCGAGGCCGCCGACCTCACCCGCCGGATCCAGAAGAAGCGGGATGAGGAAAGCTGTGAGTGGGGAAAATTTGCGGTGCTCTATCGCTTGCACAACCATCGCAATGAGATTGTCCACGAACTTGCCGAGCGGGGCATTCCATTCGCCATCGAAGGACTGGACGTCCTCGACACACCCGAGGTCCGCGACGTAGTGGCTTGCCTGACCGCCGCTGTGTCCCCAAACGACTCCACTAGTTTGTTTCGCGTGGCGGCGCTGCCGCAATTCGGCATCAACCCAATGGAATTGCGGGCAGCGATGAAGGCTGTGCGGCGGGAGGAACTCGATCTTCGCGCGGTTTTGGGAAGGCTCGCGGGTGGTGCAGCGGTGCTGGAAAGAGTGGAGAAAGCGCGCCGCGACGTGGAGAAAGATGGAGTTCGCGCGGACGATGCGGTGAACGTTGTGATCCGGCATTTCGACCTGCAGCGATCGGATTTGGTACTTGCGTTTCTGAAGTTCGTAGAAGCGTGGCACAAGAAACCCATTGCCGAAACTGAGGGCGCTTCCGAGTTTATCGACTACCTCGATTATTTTGGACAGGCGCGAGGAACAATCCCGCTTCCGCCCATCGATGACGATGGTGTGCGCCTGCTGACCGCGCACGCCGCCAAGGGACTCGAGTTTCAGCACGTGGCCATCATTCGCGGCTCGTCCAACAACTGGTTCCCAACTCCATACGGGGAGCCGCTCATTGCTTTTCCGGCGGAACTGCGCAGGCGGGACGCGTCTTCCAATGACGACAAAACACTGCACGAAGAGGAAGAGCGCCGTCTCTTTTACGTGGCCATGACGCGCGCCAAGGACACACTTGCGATTTACGCGCACCAGGGCAAGGGCAAAAAGGATCCGAAGCCAACCCAGTTTCTGCGGGAGTTCATGGCGAACCCGGCCTACAAGAAATTCTGGGTCGCTCGCCCAGCGGAGTTTACGCAGGACATTGCTGCCGGGGAAGAACAGAGAACTGCCGTGCAGCAATCGAATGTTGCCGCGTGGCTGCTGATGCCGCCGTCGGCGAGCTTCGTTGCCGGGCTGAGCGCGTCGGCCATTGAAATTTATGAAGAGTGTCCGCTGCGCTTCAAGCTTGAAAGGGAGTGGAACCTGCCGCGCGAGGTGCCAGCGTCGCTGCAGTACGGAGCGGCGATGCACCGCGTGTTGCGTACGTTCTACGATGCGCTGCGCTACGGCCGCGAGATTGGCGACGATGAGTTGCTTGAACAGTTCCGGTCCGGCTTGGCTGCGGCGGGCATCGCCGACCGCTATCAGTACGAGCTGTATCTGCGGCAGGGAATCGAGCAATTGCGGCAGTTCTTCGAGGCTGCTCGCAGCGCACCGCCGCCCGAGGTCATCGAAACCGAACGCGGATTTGAACTGCAAGTGGGCTCGGCAAAGTTGGCTGGACGGGTGGACCGTATCGATCGGACTGGCCCGGACACTGTTGCCATCGTGGATTACAAGACTGGCAAGCCGAAGTCGCAAGAGGATGCCGACGAGAGCCTGCAACTCTCCCTGTATGCGCTTGCGGCCAGGGAGACGTGGGGAAAGCGCGCCGACCGCCTGGTCTTCCATAACCTCGAAGACAACACGCCCGTCTACACCACGCGGACCGACGCCGAGTTGGAAGCGGCGAAAGTGCGCGTGCAGGAAGTGGCGGAGGGAATCGCGCAGGGAGAGTTCCAACCAAAGCTTGGGTATCACTGCGCGTTTTGTCCCTATCGCAATCTTTGTCCCGCGACCGAGAAGATCGTTGCGGCTTCGCGGAGGAGGTCGGCGTCTAGCGTTAACTAGCACTGGTTCCATAAATAGTTCTGGGGAAATTCCTGAGGAGGCCACGGCTTCAGAGGTTGGTTGCCGCGCGGGGAGTGTGGCCTCAACGGCTAAAGCCGCATTCAAGACAATGCAATTACCGCAGCGCTGAAGCGCTCCACCCCATCACGCCAAAACCGGGCGTGCTGGGGACCCCGGCGCCGCGCCACCCAAAATCCAGTGCTACGGGGCTGGGGAATCTGGAAGGCGCCGCAAAAAACTTTGGGGACGCTCATCGCGTCCCCTTTGTCGTTGCCTGTTGCACGTTCTTAGTGCTTCTTGGTGGTTTTCTTCTTTGCTTTCTTTTTGGTTGCCATGGATCTATTCTCCCTTTCCATTCTTCATGGAATTTCGCAACGGTGTTTTGTTGCAACTGATTGATGTATAGAGTCAACGCAGAACGAAGTCAAGAGAAAAATGATTGAAACGGGAGCGTGCAACGCTGTACCAAAGTCACCTGCGCGTCTCGCACGCGACGAAAAAGTCGAGTGACATCACAACTGGCTTTCACCTGTTCTCCCCTCGCGTTGTTTCTGCCGCGCGGTTTCAACCGAACGCGCCGTCGTCGTTGCGATGCCGGCGCGGTTGCGCGTCGAGAAAGTTCGCGAAGCTTGCCACGCTCTATGATGGGAGACGATTTTCAAGCGACGCAGGGGCCAGCGGAGCCCGTGTGCTCGTCACCTTGATTTATGAAATGATTCGCCGCGACGTGCACCGCGTGATTGCGGTGCTGTGCTTGGGCGGGGGGAACGCTGTCGCGATGGCGGTGGAGCGGTAGGATGGTCTAGGACCCGGTTTTGAGATCGCGGTCGGGACGATCGTCGCTGAATTTGTAGATCTCACTGTCTTCGCTGGCACAAAGTTCGCTTTCTTGGAGAAAACGCTTCAGTGTCACAAGCAAGGCTCTGTAGAGCTGCTCCTTACGATTCACTATCAGGTTATTGACGATGCTCGACGAAGAACAGATGTCGACGAATACCACAAGTTTTTCTGTTGTAAGTTTTCCTTCAAGATTGGAATCGCCTTTGAGTCCATTTCGACAATTAATGGCACACTAGCCTCACTCCCGTCTACGCGCAGCGATTGTCAAGAGGCGGCCGCAACAGTTGGGCGTCCAGTATTCGAAAAAAGAAGCCGGACGCCCGTTTAATTTTCCACGGAATCCACGCCTCTGCATCAGTAGGCCTTCCCTGCCTCCAATGCGGCCTCCAGCAAGAGGGTTCGATCCAGCCTCGCTCAATTTGTCGAAATGGTGAAGTTCACCGTGATGCGGGCCTGAGTTTCCACGGGCTGCCCGTTTTGCAGGTAGGGCTTGAAGTGCCACTGCTTCACCGCCTCGCGAGCTGCGGTTGCCAGAATGCCCGGGCCACTGAGAATCTGCAACTCCTGGATGGTGCCGTCCCGCGAGATGAGCGCCATCAAACTGACGGCGCCCTGCACCTTCATCTGCCGCGCCAGCAAAGGATAATTAGGTGGCACCGAAATGCTCACACTCTGCGTCGTTTGCGGGGAAAGCTGCACGCGATCGCCGGCACTCACCAGCCCACTCGTCGCCGACGCGGGAGTGGCGGATGCGGAAGAGGTCTCGCCCGAGTTCACATCCAGATGGATGGCATTGCTTTTCGCGGGTATGGTGATGTGGCGGTTTCCGGCTACCACCTCCACCTCCAGCGGTGGCAGCACTGCGCGCTCGGTGGTTGCCGCAAAG
>Ga0208937_1001249_pt1 | contig 11460 bp, 8 predicted proteins | sample June2015DPH_11_5_FD_184705 | JGI IMG/M metagenome (GOLD analysis project Ga0208937, IMG submission 184705) | Peatland microbial communities from SPRUCE experiment site at the Marcell Experimental Forest, Minnesota, USA - June2015DPH_11_40... | ecosystem: Environmental > Terrestrial > Soil >...
GGCGTGACTCTCAGGACCGTTCGTGCCCACGTCACGGTTCGGCTCCGGCACGAAACCGGGTCCCGGCGTCGACAACGGGCGGATCTGAGCTGCCGAGCCCTTGCTCATCGCGCTCCAGGTCGCTCGTCTTCTCTCGCGCTCCAGGTCGCTCATCTTCCTGTCACCCCCAGGTGTTCACGCGGTGCATCATCGGAGACGCGCGCAAGTGATTCGACGGCCGCACGCTGTGCCTGGTTGAGCTTCTTCGGTACCGCCACCTCCACGGTGACGAGCAAGTCGCCGCCTCGCCGGCCAGTGCCGGGGACCCCCCGGCCTTTCACCCGGAAGGTCTGTCCCGAAGCGGTGCCGGGCGGCACGCGCAAGGTGACGGGGTCGTCGAGCGTGGGCACGGTGATCGTCGTGCCGAGCGCCGCTTCGGCGAACGTGACCGGAACGTTCAAAGTGAGGTTCTTGCCTCTGCGACCGAAGAACGGGTGGGTCCCCACATGCGCTACCACGTACAGGTCGCCTGCCGGGCCGTTGGCGCGCCCAGGGGCTCCGCGGCCTTTCACCCGGATTCGCTGGCCGTCTTCGACCCCGGCGGGGATACGCACCTTCACTTCGCGCGTCCTGCGGATCACCCCGCTTCCGCGGCAGGTCGCACACGGCTTCTCCACGACAATCCCTCGCCCTGCACAGGTCGGACAGATCCGGCTCAACGAGAAGAGTCCCTGGTTGTCCTCGAGCGCACCGGTGCCGTGGCACGTCGTGCAGGTGACTGGCGACGTGCCAGGTGTGGCACCCGATCCGCCGCAGGTCTCACATCGCGCCTCTCCGGCCACGTGCACCGACGTGGTCACACCCCGCACAGCGTCCTGGAACGACAGGTGCAGCTCTGTCTCGACGTCCGATCCACGGCGCGGTCCCGAGGCACGCCCTCGACGTCCACCGAAGACACCTCCGAGACCACCGAACAAGTCGCCCAGGTCACCGAGGTCATCGATCCTGAACCTCGCTCCACCTGGACCGCCAGCGCCGCCTTGCCCGAACCCCACCGCCCCGAGCCGCCGTACTTCGTCGTACTCCTTGCGCTTGCCGGCGTCCCCGAGGACGTCATATGCGGCGGTGATCTCCTTGAAGCGGTCCTCGGACCCCGGATTGGCGTCAGGGTGGTACTGCTTGGCCAGCTTCCTGTAAGCGCGCGTGATCTCCTTGTCCGTCGCGCTCAACGGAATCCCGAGTATCTGGTAGTAGTCCTTCTCGAGCCACTCCCGCTGCGCTACCACGGTTCAGCTCCTGGTTCTCTGCACGCCGGTCTTCTGCACGCCGGTCTTTATCCCCGCACTCGCACCATCGCCGGTCGAATCACCCTGCCTTTCCACCGGTACCCCACTCGCAGGACCGCCACCACCACGGGCCCCGCCGCCTCGGCGTCGTCTTCGGCCTTGGCTTCACCCTGGGTGACACCTCCACCGGTCGCCTCAGAGGTCTCGTGATCCACCGGCTCATGCTCGACAGCCTCGTGCGCCGTGGGGTCGAAGGGTGCGTCGGTGTCACTCACGCGCTCGAGGCCCTCCTTGGACAACGTGTCGAACAACAATGCCGCGGCCTGCACCAGCGCCTTTCCTTCCGGGGAAGGGTTCGTGGCGTCGCCCAGGTGGGCGCGCGCCAAGTCAAAGGCATCGAGAACCGGGAGGAGGCTCACGACCAGTCCTTGCGCGGCTCGTTCGAGCAGATCCGTCTGCTGGCGCAGCATGCGCTTCTTGTAGTTCTCAAAGTCGGCCTGCAAGCGACGCAACATCTCGAAGTACTCGTCGCGTTCGCGCCGTGAAAGCGTCAGCGCCGCCTCGAGATCCTCCTGCGCGACCTCGGCCGACACTTCGGATCGTTTGCCGGTCTCCGTTGGCCTGGTCCCGGCCTCCGCCTGCCCTGTATTCACGTCTTCCTCCTCCACGTGCTCAGGCTCGGTCGGCGCGCTGACGGGGGCAGGCCCGAAACCGGGACCAATCCCGGAATGCTGACGCGAGCGCGAGCCGTCGGAGGCATCTCGCCGCGGGCTCATGCTCCAGGCTCGTCGACGATCTCAGCGTCGACCACCTCGTCCTCAGATGGCTCACCCGACTCCCCGCCAGTGCTACCGGAAGACGTGGCCGCGCCCTGGGAGCTCTTGGCAGCCTCCTCGTAGAGCCGCTGGGTGAAACCGTGACTTGCGCTCATGAGCGCCTCGGTGGCGTCTTTGATCTTCGCGACGTCGCTACTACCAAGCGCCTCCTTCAAGGTCCCCAGAGCAGACTCCACCTTTCCTTTCTCGTCACCTTGGAACTTCTCACCCTGCTCGCGAAGGAGCTTCTCCGTCTGGTACACGAGGGTGTCGGCGTTGTTGCGGATCTCTGCCTCCTCGTGCCGGCGCCGATCGTCCTCGGCGTGAGCCTCGGCGTCGCGCACCATGCGATCGATCTCGTCTTTCGGCAGGGAGGACTGGCCGGTGATCGTCATTGACTGCTGCTTGCCCGTAGCTGTGTCGCGGGCCAAAACATGGACAATCCCGTTCGCGTCGATGTCGAACGTCACCTCGATCTGAGGCACGCCGCGCGGGGCGGGAGGCAATTCCACGAGCTGGAACTTGCCCAACGTCTTGTTGTACATGGCCATTTCGCGCTCACCCTGAAGAACATGGATCTCCACCGAAGGCTGGTTGTCCTCCGCGGTGGTGAACACCTCGGACCTCTTGGTCGGGATGGTGGTATTGCGCTCGATCAGACGGTGCATGACAGCACCTTTGGTCTCGATGCCGAGGCTCAGCGGGGTCACGTCGAGCAAGAGGATGTCCTTCACCTCGCCCTTCAGTACGCCGGCCTGGATGGCGGCGCCCACAGCCACGACCTCGTCGGGGTTGACCCCTTTGTGCGGCTCCTTGCCCGTGAGACCCTGAACCAGCTCCTGGATGGCAGGGATTCGGGTCGAACCGCCCACCAACACGACGTGGTCGATGTCCGACTTGGGTATCCCGGCGTCCCCTACGGCCTGCTCGAACGGGCCCCGGCAGGCCTCGACCAGGTCCGCCGTCAGCTCGGTGAACTTGGCACGCGAGAGCTTCATGTCAAGGTGCTTCGGTCCCTCGGAGGTGGCCGTGATGAACGGCAGGTTGATGGTCGTCTCTTGCACGGAGGAAAGCTCGATCTTCGCCTTCTCGGCAGCCTCCTTCAGACGTTGGAGCGCCATCTTGTCGGCGGAGAGGTCCACGCCCTCAGTGTTCTTGAACTCGGTCACGAGCCAGTCGATGATCCGCTGGTCCCAGTCGTCACCGCCCAGGTGCGTGTTCCCAGAGGTGGACTTCACCTCGAACACTCCGTCGCCGATCTCGAGAACCGACACGTCGAACGTCCCACCGCCCAGGTCGAAGACGAGGACCGTCTGCTCCTTAACCTCCTTGTCCAAGCCATAGGCAAGAGCAGCAGCAGTCGGCTCGTTGATGATGCGAAGCACCTCGAGCCCGGCGATCTGGCCAGCCTCCTTGGTGGCGGTGCGCTGCGCGTCGTCGAAGTACGCAGGCACGGTGATCACTGCCTGGGTCACGGTCTCGCCCAGGTACGACTCAGCATCCCTCTTCAGCTTCTGCAGGATGCGGGCGGAGATCTCCTGGGACGTGTACTTCTTACCGTCGATGTCGATGCTCCAGGAGGTGCCCATGTCGCGCTTGACCGAGCGGACGGTGCGGTCGGGGTTGGTGACAGCCTGGCGCTTGGCCACCTCGCCCACGAGGACCTCACCGCCCGACTTCGAGAACGCGACGATCGACGGCGTGGTCCGGCCCCCTTCCGCGTTGGGAATCACGACCGGGTCCCCGGCCTCCAAGACGCTCACCACGGAGTTGGTGGTCCCGAGGTCGATTCCGACAGGCTTGGGCATGTTCGTGTCCTCCAAATCTCGTGGCTGGTGCCCGGCGACCCTCACCCGGCCTCACCAGCCCTGTGCTTGACTGATATGAGTATAGCGAACTTGAGTGCTTCTGTATCAGGTTAGTTCCAGCTGAAGGCTTTGCACCAAAACCCCAGGTTGCACCCCAAATGGGCGGTCTGCACCATGAAGACTCTCGCGGATGGCTGGGCCTGGTGCGGGCCAGGATTTGCTCGTGCGGTGGGTGCTGGGTCTGATAACGGCTTTCGCGGTAGGAGCCGGAGTATCGCTCCTCTTCCGCCTGTTTCTCGGCCAGCATCTCTGGAACAGCGCGACGGGGCTACTTGTGGGCATGGGTAGCGCCTTCGTTCTCGGCAGGTTGGTATCCCTGCCTTGGGCGCGGTGTAAGGCGTGAAAACCCTGCCGTGAGTAGGATCTACACCGTTCGGCCCCCGTGGCCCGATCCCGTGAACATCGTTCCCGAAATTTCCTTGACAAAAAGCTAAAGGTCGGGCCCCGACCTGCCGATAAGGGTGGCGGATATTTCTATGTCCGACAATGACCCCGTTCCCCGACGGGGTCATTGCGCGTCCGGCAACGAACTCCTCCCGGCCTCTGCGCCAGATACAAAGCCCTGCTGAGGGGCCTTTTTGCCTTTCGTGGAGAAACGCTCGGGCTAGGCTCGAGATGTGGCCGAGCTGGTTCTCCTTCGGCACGGCGAGTCCACTTGGAACGCCGAGAACCTCTTCACGGGGTGGACCGACGTCGACCTGACCCCTGCCGGGGAGGCCGAGGCGGTCGAGGCGGGCCGACTTCTCGCTGTCGAGCAGGGCCGTGGCCTCGACCTGCGGGTAGTGCACACCTCGGTGCTCACCAGGGCCGTGCGCACGGCCAATCTGACCCTCGACGAGCTCGGCCGGTCCTGGCTGCCGGTGAGGCGGCATTGGCGGTTGAACGAACGCCACTACGGGGCTCTACAAGGAAAGAACAAGAAGGAGACGGCCGAGGAATTCGGACTGGAGAAGGTGAAGATGTGGCGGCGCGGCTACGTGACGCCGCCTCCACCCTTGCCCCCCGAGGACGAACGCCACCCGCTGCACGACCTGCGCTATCGCGACGTGCCCACAAGCGCGCTCCCTGACAGCGAGTGCCTGGCCGATGTCGTGGCCCGCCTCTTGCCCTATTGGGAAGACGTCATGGTCCCGGACTTACGCGCCTTCGGGAGCGTGCTCGTCGTCGCCCACGGCAACTCGATACGCGCTCTGGTCAAGCACCTGAAGTCCATATCTGACAACGACATCGTCAGGCTCGAGGTGCCTACCGGCGTGCCCTGGGTGTTCGCCTTGAACGAGTCCCTGACGGTGTCAGACGACCGTTTCCTCGGCGACCCCGCCTCGGTGGCAGAAGCCGCTGCGGCCGTCGCCCGCCAAGCGGGCTGAGAGCGTCATCGACACAGGCGCTGGTTCCTACAGGGCGTCCTTCCCGCGCTCGCCCGTGCGCACGCGCACCACGGCGTCGACCGGCAACACCCACACCTTCCCGTCACCGATCTTTCCGGTGGCAGCGTTGCCCACCACGGAATCGACCACCTCGTCTACTTGCGCGTCGTCCACGAGGACCTCGACGCGGATCTTCGGGACGAAATCAACCTCGTACTCCGCGCCCCGGTAGACTTCGGTGTGGCCTCGCTGGCGGCCGAAGCCCTGGGCCTCGGTGATCGTCATGCCCTGCACGCCGAGCGTCTTCAACGCCTCCTTCACCTCGTCGAGCTTGAAAGGCTTGAGGACTGCCACCACCAACTTCATGTCGTGCTCCGTTTCGTCAGCTCGCTCTGTCTACGGGTTCGCGTCACTACGGTGCATCCATTCCCGAGGGTGGAGACGGATCCCCGACGGTGAGGCCGGCCATTTCGAACGCACCAACTCGTTCGGCGAACCTCTCCTCGGGGTAGGCCTCTTCGTCGTGGATGGCGACGTCGCCGATCTCGAGATCCTCGGCCTTCTCCCGCAGTCCACGAGTTATGAGCCTCACGATCTGAAGCAGAATGAAGGTCATCACCCCAGTGAAACAGATCACCCAGACAGCGGTTATCAGCTGCCAATTGAATTGGTGCCAACCACCACCGTAGAAGAGCCCGGTCACGCTGAACGACCCCTTGCAGTTCGACAGCTTGGTGAAATTCGAGCCCGAGCAGCCGTATTCCACCATGCCGGGATCTGCGAAGAATCCAACTAGCAGCCCTCCCGTGAGTCCCGCGATCCCATGGGTGTAGACGACACCCAGAGCGTCGTCGACCCGGCTGAAGGGCCTGACCTTCGAGAGGTAGTTCCACGCCACCCAGACGATAGCCGCGGCGATCAGGCCCTCGAGGAGCGCACCGTATCCGTTCACCCAGCCGGCTCCCGGAGTGATGCACACCAGGCCGACGATCATGCCGTTCACCGCGCCCAGGAACGTCGGCTTGCGCTGCTTGAGAAACAACATGTCCATGAACACCCATGTCATCAGCGCAGCGGCGGTGCAAAGGTTCGTGTTCAGCACCGCAGACGCCGCGTCGGTTCCCGCGTAGAACGGGTCGCCGCCGTTGAACCCGTTCCAGCCCAGCCACAGGATGCCCGCTCCCACCGCGATCATCGGCAGGTTGTTCGGGACGCCGTGCAGGCGGTCACGCCGGAGTCGAGGCCCGACAACCCAAGCGGCCACGAAACCGGTCACGCCGGCGGCGAGGTGGATGACGTACCCACCGGAGTAGTCCACGGCGCCCTTCTGTGCCCACCAGCCGAAGCCCCAGATGAGGAAGGCGTTCACCGTGTACACGAAGAAGATCCACAGCGGCACGAAAAGCAACCAGGCCTTGAACTTCATCCTGCTCACGACGCTCCCCAGGAACAGGAGGGGGGTGATGGCAGCGAACACGAACTGGAAGTAGGCGTATGTCGCAGTCGGGAAGTGGAACGGGATGGATGTTCCTTCGGGGAGCACCGCCTGGTTCTGTTCGCCGAAATGGCTCACGATCGGTTGGAAGGGTTGCCCCCAGAGATTGTGGAAGAAGCCGGCGATCCCTGTGCCTCCGCCACCCCCGATCGGGTTGCCGAACCCTTGGTTGAACCCCGTGAGGACCCACACGATCAGGACGAGGCTGAAGCCCGCGAACACCATCAACATGGTGTTGACGGCCCACTTCTTCTGAACCAGGCCCCCGTAGAGGACAGCGATGCCTGGAAGGCTCATCAGCCCTACGAGCGTGGCCGTCACGAGCTGCCACGTGTTGTCAGCGGGATTCAGCCAATGGGGATACGGGATCGGCACCGGGTCTGCTCCTCTCAGTTCGCCTGTCAGAAAGTCGTCCCGTGCCGAACGCGGCCCGCGGACGGGTGCGCGACGGGTGGGGCTCTCCCTGACGCCGGTAGTATTTCTGGCCCCGATTTCCAGACAGTCACGCGCGTGTTACCGGCGCGTGAACTCGTAGGCCAGTGCGCAAATGAGAGCTGCCGGTGCGCGCCGATGGGGGGCCGGAGTAGGACCCCGTTCGATGTAGCTCTAGTCCCTCGTGCCACCAACCGGAGGCACAGTCGGGAGTTGCCGGCTTCAGCCTCCGGCGCTAACCGACGGTGCCTCGGCGGTGGTCGCTCCGAACGACTCCTCCACCACCTGCGACAGGTCGAGTACCCGCACCTCGTCCTCGCGCTGGCGGTCCTTCACCGCGTCGTCGATCATGATGAAGCAGTAAGGACACGCCGTCGAGATCACGTCCGCCCCGGTGGACAGCGCTTCGTCGGTGCGCTCGAGGTTGATCCTCTTGCCCAGGTTCTCCTCCATCCACATGCGTGCGCCACCGGCTCCGCAACAGAACCCCTTCTCGCGGTGCCGGCGCATCTCGATCTGCCGGATCCCAGGCACCGCGTCGAGAACGTTCCGAGGCTCGTCAAAAACCCTGTTGTGCCGGCCGAGATAGCAGGGATCGTGGTAGGTGACTGACGCCTCCATCGACCCTGGCGCCAGGCGCCCCTCGTTGACCAGGTGGCTGAGCAGCTGGGAATGGTGGATGACCTGGAAGTTCCCACCGAGGTCGGGGTACTCGCGTGCCAGGGTATTGAAGCAGTGGGGGCAGGAAGCCACGATCTTCTTGGCGCCCACCTCCTCGAGGGTGGCGATGTTCGCCTTCGCGATCTCCTGGTACAGGTACTCGTTCCCGAGCCTTCGTGCGGGATCACCGGTGCAGGTCTCGCGCGGCCCCAGGATGGCGAAGCGCACCCCGGCACGGTGCAGAAGACGTGCGGTGGCTTGAGTCGTCTTGCGGGCGCGTTCATCGAGAGCACCGGCGCAGCCCACCCAGTACAAGTACTCGATGTCCTGGGGAATGGTCCCGGAGACGACGGGCACTTCGAACTCGAGGCCCTCTGTCCATTCGGTGCGCTTGGAACCGCCGAGTCCCCAGGGGTCTCCCTGGTTCTCGATGTTGCGGAGCATGATCCCGGCCTCACTCGGAAAGCGCGACTCCATCAGCACCTCGTAGCGGCGCATCTCGACGATGGTGTCCACGTGCTCGATGTCCACCGGACACTGCTCGACGCACGCCCCACAGGTCACGCATGACCACAGGACGTCCGGTTCGATCGTGTGCGGCACAAGCGTCGGCGCCTCGCCCTGTGCCTCGACCCCAGCTTTGGCGGAGTCGCCGTCGGTGCCATTTCCTGTGTGAGCCTTGGAGGCCATGAGACGCGGCGCCGACTCGAAGAGGTTGTCACGCAGTCCCATGATCAAGAGCTTGGGGTTGAGCGGCTTGCCGGTGTTCCATGCGGGGCAAGCGTCCTGGCACCTCCCGCATTCTGTGCAAGTGAGCGTGTCGACGAGCTGCTTCCAGGTCAGGTTCTCGATGTGCCCGGCACCGAACACGGTGTCCTCAGAGACGTTCTCCATGTCCATGTCAGGCGTGCTGTAAAGCGGTCCAAGGGCTCGCGGCCGGCGCGATGTCGCCACGTTGATCGGCGCCGTAAAAATGTGCAGGTGCTTCGTGTACGAAACGACGACCAAGAACCCCATGACGATCACGACGTTCAGGATCAACATGGCCGTCTCGATGTTCTGAGCAGCACCGGGGGAAAGCCCGGCGAAGGCTCGTCCGATCCCGTGCGAAGCGAAGGCCCACCAGCCGTAGGGGAAGTCGCCGCTGCGGGTTTGTGCTGCCCTGTAGAGCAACAGCGTGACCACGACTCCGGCAATCATGGCCAGGGCGATCCAGGCGGCACCGAGGTGCGAACCATAGAAACGTGAGGCGCGATCACGGCGAGCCGGGGAGTTCGTAAGGCGGATGATGGTGAAGACGGCGAGGGCGATGAGCACGGCGCAGGAGAAGAGATCCTCGAAGAACCCCAGAACAGCCGTGTGCCCGACCAAGGGAATGTGGAACGTCTTCTGGAACAGATCGCCGTAGGTCTCGATGATCGTGAGAAGAAGAACCATGAAGCCCCAGAAAGTGAAGGCATGGGCGAAGCCCGGAACTGTCCTCTTGAACAACTTCTTCTGCCCAACCACCTCTACGAGCTCAGCCCAGATGTGCCCGGGAATGTCGCGAAAGCGCGCCGGGTCGGGGCGCCCGACGCGCACAAGCCTGAAGAGGAAGAAAAAGCGTTGGCCAGTGATCGCAAAGCCGATAGCGGTCACAGCCAGGCCGAGGACGATCCGGATCGTCACCTTTCGCTCCTAGAGGTCCTTCTCGTAGCGAGTGTCCACATGGGTTCTCCTAAGTGAATGGCCGGTAAGTGAAACTTAGAACATGCACGGATTCGCATGCCAAAGGGCCGGCCGGTGAGACAGGCCGATCTCCTCGCGACATGAGAGACCGACGGGCGACAGCGATCGTCGGTTGTCACCGTTCCCGCGATGGGTCGTTGGGCCTGGTCGATCTCGCCCGCGCTGATCTTCGGCTCCTCGGCTCTACGCGTAAAGCGGTGATGGGAACACCCTCTGTGGCTGCCCATAGGCGGCGCCGTGTCGCGTCCTGGGAGCGGTTGCGACCGCCTGGCTGCCTCTCGCGATCCGCTAGATGCCGAGCGCTTCGACGAGGGCAATCCAGAAGGATCACAGCGAGCACGATAGTGTGACCGCCCACAGCGGGCGTAGTTCAGCGGCAGAACATCAGCTTCCCAAGCTGAGAACGGGAGTTCGATTCTCCTCGCCCGCTCTCAAAAGTCCTGGTCTTGGGTCTGTTCGTCTTCGGAGTCGGCTCCATGTTGCTCGTCGATGACGCGTCCATGGCGCGCCGCGCGTCATCCTCTTCTCCAAGCCGCCGTGTGAGCATCAAGTGAGCTCACATTTGCGTCTTTGAACGCCAATCCACCAACACCGTTGGGTGCGACCCTGAAACCTCTCGAACGACGACCGTGCACGTGGTATCGCTGTTCAGGCAAGTGCGACATGTATCGGTCGCGTGGAACCGGAAGACGGGTGGCGTCCGGCAAAGTAGACCTCTTCCTCATCGATGTCGATGTCTGGCCCGATCGGGCCGAGTTCCTCTCTGTCGAATCGCTCGCGGGCCATTGCTCTCGGCTACCTCCTTCGATATGCGGTGCACGACGTCTCCGACTATGACGTTGCAATCGTGCTTGTATCCTCGTGCATCCGCTCAAGCTCGCGCGCGACGTACTCCTCGTGCTTACGTCCATCCTCGCGCGCGCGCCGCGGGCTCCAGCGTCCCTTCATCACGAACACGAACGGTATGAAGAAGACGACGCAGCCGAAGGTGACCCACAGCCAGTGCTGCCACTGCGCCGGGGAAGCGGCGGCGGCCTTCTGGAGTGCCAACAGGTGGCCCTGGTACTTTTGGAGGAACTCAAGCTGAGGCTTTATGGCGTTGATGCGAAGCAGCGTGCCTGCATTTCCGTTCACGTCGTGGAGGAGCCTCTCGTAGAGCGCCTGGTGCTGGGTGAGGAGCTGCGTCTCGGTCAAGGAGGTCGCCGCGGTGAAGTCCTTCTGGTGGTGCTGGATGACCGCAACCAGAGGACCGTAGCGTTGCTCGATCGCCAGGGCGTGCGGCACATACCTCTGATAGGGGGAGTTGTTGACCACGTCGTTGATCGAGGTGAGGACGAACGGCGCGATGATGAACGATATCGCGGCCGAGAAGCGCAGCAGGCCTCCCCAGATCGAGAGTCCCGTCGCCGTGAGTGCCGGGTTGCGCTCTTCCACGGTCTCGGTGAAGCTTGCCATCCAGGTCGAGAACACCATCCCCAAGAAGAAGAACACCCCCGACCCCACCCATACCATCGTGTAGTAGCTCGAGTTCGCATGCCCCGTGTGGGATATGAGCAACAGCATGAACACCAGCATGCCCAGCGCGCCCACGATCATGAACGGCTTTCTGACCCGAAGGAGATCGCTCAGGACCCCGAATAGGATCAGGCTCCCGCACGTCACCCCCCATATCCAGGTGTCGATCCCATTGGCCTGGGGCAGGGTGAAGAACCCCCGAGCGGTGTGGAACACCGTCTGCCAGTAGGCGACGAAGAAGCCCGAAGCCGTGTAGAACAAGACGAGCAGCACGCTCAGCGCGACCGCAGGCACCACCACGTCGGCGCGCGCCAT
>Ga0208937_1001251_pt1 | contig 11430 bp, 10 predicted proteins | sample June2015DPH_11_5_FD_184705 | JGI IMG/M metagenome (GOLD analysis project Ga0208937, IMG submission 184705) | Peatland microbial communities from SPRUCE experiment site at the Marcell Experimental Forest, Minnesota, USA - June2015DPH_11_40... | ecosystem: Environmental > Terrestrial > Soil >...
TCGCAGGCAAGCTACCGTGGAGACGGTGACCGCCCTTCTTCAGAATCCGTCGATGATGTTGATCGTCGGCATAATCACGCTGGCCGCTGGGCTGGCGGTGGTTCTCGCGCACAATATCTGGTCGGGGGGTGCGCTCGTGGTTGTGGTCACCCTCGTCGGTTGGATAACGCTCATCAAGAGCCTATTCTTTTTATTCCTGCCGCCTGAGATGGAAGCCGGACTTTTCCTTGGGCAGCTTCACTACCGACAACTCTTCTACCTGTACACAGCTATCTCGCTAGTCCTCGGCGTCTACCTGACCTATGGCGGATTCAAATCACGATCCAGTTAGCCAGTATCTCCCTCACTGGATTGTGTTCTCTTCTGGTTCGCCGAGCGAGCTTCGGTTTTTCCCGATTACACGCACTTCCTTGCCACGGAGACCTGCGTACTTGATCGCCATGCCGAGGAGCGTGTATTCGTCCTCTTGGTAGTCGGCGGCAAAGGCGTCTTGGTGAAGTAACACCAGTTCCGCGTCATCCGCGCACGCTTTCGCGAATTCAGGAAGCTCCTTTATGATGGTTGCGATCAGGCTGGACTCCCGCTGCATCCGTTCGTCATCGGTCATAATGCTATGAGAATAGCCGATTTTGAGTTTGGGCAAGCTCCACAGGGCGAGAGCACCCTTCGTCATCATTCGCCACGGAATTGATCCGGCTGCTCACGGGATAGCACCGCATCAGCCGTGCATCGTAGGGCTTCAACAGTTCGGACGCCGCAGCCACATCCCTCATCCCCGGATCGAGCCATAGGCCACAGGTAGCGGTAGCCGGGCGTGAAACAACATTACCCCTGTAACTACCTGTAACTATTAATTCCAAATCTTACGGCCCACACTTGTCGAATAGCGTAACGACTTGGAAAAAGGTATGTCCACCCCGGTTGAACCAATGGAGCTTATGAGAGCGGAGGAATATCTGAAGCGGCTCGGTGCTGGCGCTCCGGCACTTAGCAAGTACTTGAATTTCATCACGCAAACTCAGCCGCCATCTTCAAGGGAAGGATTACCCAGGCGACACGCGCACCACATCGTTCCACGGTGCATGGACGACAACCACGAATTCGAGACTCAACTGGCGTATCTGGGCATCGCCGAGCACTTTCGTGCCCACCACCTTCTTTTTCTGGTTCTGTGCAGGAATCTGACAGGGTCGCAATTCTAGCGGGGTTGGCTTTCCGGCCAAACCGGGTAACCGTCGTCGTAGTCGCAGTGGGAATGTGGAAACCAGCGTTTGGTGCGGGTTTCCAAGCTCCGTGGGACGGACAACAAATCTTCGGCAAAGATTCCGCCATAGGTTCCACGGAGCGTCATTTCCACAGCGAGCCCGCAATTCTGCCCCATTTTGGTGCAAATGTCGTCGTTGGGTGCTGCGCAAGACCAAAATCCTGGTTTCCAGAAAGCCGCGTAGAATGCACACTTTTACAGATTCTCGTTCAGAGCCCTTTTTCTATCCCTGCCCGCCCATCCCAAGGCGGCCCAGATTCTTTCAAACATGACCGTCAAAGCACTGCCCCTCTGCGTGATGTTATCTAAGGGCTACTCGCCGGACGCCCATTTCTGGGCCGATTGTGATGAGACTGTCATTCGGCAAATTGCGGCGACTTACGAGAGGTGTTGGCGTTTTGAATTATTAGATAGACCGTTCAAGGCCCGACGCGATCGGTTGGCAAAGATCGAGGCAAAGATCGAGGAACTGTTGGGATGATCGATGAGCCTCGGCAAGCTCCACGGGTGCGGAACACGCTTCGTCGTCGCTCGCCACGCGATTGATCCGACTGCTTTTCAGCCCAACTCGACGCCAACCGCAACATCGAATTTCGAATAATATTTCTTCACGTCCTTTGCCCCGTACTTCTCACGAAATTTCTCGATCACCGACTCCACGGCTTTGGCATCGGTGATGGGAGCCGCTTGGAACTTCGCCCCGCAGCTAGTGAAGGCTAGCGCCTCGCTGTTACTATGGCGACTCTGGCGTGGCGCGTGGAAAGGATGGGCTGGCGGGACGCACTTGAAGATAGGGGATTTCTCCGGGTGATTAGTCCATCATCGTCGTTCACCTGTTGGCTTTTTTGTTTACCGTTGGGCCAACTCTGTAAGGATTCCGCAAGGGTGCTTCCAACCAGTTGCTCTAAGTTTACATTGTCTTGGTCGCACTCGCGACCATCTAGCTGCCTTCCACGATCCATTTCTCCACTTCGTTTGCCACTGAGAACTGAGTTGCAGGATTCAGGTCAAACCGACCGCCAAGCGTATACGCATTGACTTCCAAAGGAATCGCCTCGTAGCTCCCGCCGCTCAGAAACCCGCGTACGTAAAGGTCAGAGAAACGCTGGATGCCGAGGTGCCGATACTGTTCCACATGGACGAGTTCGTGAAACAGGAGACCGTCGTAGAACGGTTCATGGGAAACCACGACATCGCAGAATGTGATTGCTCCCATTCGAGATTGGTCAGGAGGTTCTTAAACCCCAAGCCTTTGAGCATTGAGTAAAAGTCGGGGTTGGCGACTCGTTCCCCTCGCAGCACGAGCGCGCGAGTGCTCTCCAGAAGTTGCGATGAGAAGAACGAGTCCAAAGCCGCCCTCTGTTGCGCGGATAGCGGCACAGCACGGGAGACGTATTTCTCCCGCTGCGAGGCGATGTATTGGGCTACGAGCCCTGAAACTTGATTGATTTGGTCAGGCGTGAGTCTTGGGGTTGCCATTTGGCTCCTTAGACTTAGAGTCTTGGATCAACGGGTTCGCTTTCCAAAGCCAACACGCCGAATACGCATTCATGGACACGTCGAAGCGGTTCACGTTCGACGAAACGATGCAATGCTTCGATACCCAACGCAAACTCTCGCAGAGCTAGTGATCGCTTGGTGCCAAGACCTCTTGCGCGAAGGCGTTCAAGGTGCTCTGGTGCTGTGTACTCCGGTCCGTAGATGATGCGAAGGTATTCTCGACCACGGCATTTTATAGCTGGCTGGATCAATCCCCGTCGATTCCTACCAATGAACTGCAAGGGCTTTACGACCATGCCCTCGCCTCCTGAAGCGGTCAGTTCTTCCCACCAAGTAATACCTTCCTGTAGGCTGCGGTCGTCGCTCAGGCTAACAACTCTGTAAGGTGTTGCCAGAAGTAGTCCGGCATCAGCAGCGCAAAGGCGAGCCAGCGTCGTCATGTGCCACACGTGGTCTTTGTCCGTGTGAACCGCCCGCTCGCTTGCCAGCAAATGAAAGGGCGCGACCTTTAGGTCATCCAATGAGTGAACCGTCCAGCAGTAGCGGCGATATGCCTCGATGTATTGCTCTGCCATCACCCGGCGTTCCTCGAAGCGTCCTGCGAGTTCACAGGCTTCCGGTACACGCTTGCTGGTTGTTCGCAACGCAGCTATCGAGGCTGCGAGACCAGCGCGAGCAGCCGCTCCAGTCGGAGCATACTGTTGGCGAAGCAAGTCCTGTGCCTTCGATGACCACGGCATCAACTCGCAATCGAGACACAGCCAATCGCTCGCAATCTCATCCCACATACCCGACTTCGTTGCGGCTGCCTGAATGCGAAGTAGGAATTCTAGCTCTAACGCCCGTTCGTTGAAGAAGCGCCTGCCTGTCCTCGTATAGCAAACGCCAATCTCGTCCTGTTCGACCCCAAATCGACGCAACGCTGCATCGCGGTCGCGGCAAACGATCACAACAGCCCTCGAACCCATGTGTTTCTGCTCGCAGATGACCTCCACCGCGTGCTCTTTCTGGTAGTACGCAAACGCTTCAGAGGGGTGCTCCAACAAGTCCGGTTGCTTCGTGGTCTCGCTAGGGGACATAGTTGGCGGCAGGTAGATTAGCCACTTTGGATTCGTAGCGAATCGGCTCATCACTTCCAGCGCAGCGATGGCGTTTTCTTCTCGGACGGTGAGATTCCCGTAAAGCCGCGTTTCGATGATCCGCTTCCCGATGACATCGTCAATATCAAGAACATCGTCTTGCTCGTGCTGTTGAGACAAAGCATTTGTTGCTTGCGCGGTCACCAGCGGTTTCGCTGGCTCATAGTAGGTCCGATGGGCTGCTACTGAGACGAATTCCTTTTCTGGGTAACGAAGTGCAGTCAACTTGCCGCCGAACACGCATCCCGTGTCGATGTTGACCGTTTTGTTCAACCATTGCGGCTCGGCGATTGGGGTGTGCCCGTACACAACAGACGCCTTCCCGCGATAGTCCGCCGCCCAGTTGTAGCGAACGGGAAGCCCGAATTCGTCTGTTTCTCCGGTGGTCTCTCCGAATAAGGCAAACGACCGAATTGCTCCCGAACCGCGCCCTTGCATCTCTTCCTTCATCCCAGCGTGAGCCACAACCAGTTTGCCGTCGTCGAGGACATAGTGGCTAATCAGACCATCGAGGAAATCAGACACCTTGCTCTTGAATTCAGGTAGCTCTGCCTCAAGTTGCGCGATTGAATCGGCAAGGCCGTGCGCGATCTTCACATCCTTGCCGCGCAACTTCTGGAGCAGCTTCATGTCATGGTTGCCGGGAACACAGAGTGCTGCCCCCGCTTCGACCATACTCATTACGAGTTTTAGGACTTCAGGAATTTTCGGCCCGCGATCAACCAAATCACCGAGGAAGACTGCCTTTCGGCCTTCAGGTGTTACGACTCGAAGCCCCTCCCCGTTCCTCTGTATCGAGTAGCCAAGGGTCGTCATCAGTTCCCGCAGTTCATCGAAGCAACCATGAACATCGCCGATGATGTCGAAGGGGCCGTGCTCGCTCCGGCGATTCGTCCACATCGGCTGGCGTTCGATTTCGAGGCCGTTCAATTCCTCTGGAGACTTGAAGACGTGGACTCCCCTAAAGCCCTCGCGTTCGAGTCCTCGTAGAGATCGTCGTAACTGTTGCGCTTGATTGCGCACCACGTGAGGGCCGAAGTCGCGATTGGGGCGGCTACGATTCCGCTCTAGGCAGACCTTCTCCGGAAAGTCGAAAACGATGGCCATGGGCAGCACGTGGAACTCGCGTGCTAAGGCGACGAGTGGCTTCCGCGAGTCTGGCTGGACATTCGTGGCGTCGATGACGGTCAATCGTCCCGCAGCCAAACGCTTCCGGGCGATGAAATGGAGGACCTCGAACGCTTCTTTGGTTGAAGTCTGGTCGTTTTCGTCGTCCGATACCAACCCCCGACAATAGTCGGATGACAGAACCTCGGTCGGCTTGAAATGCTGACGGGCAAACGTGGATTTCCCACAGCCGGATGGCCCGACGAGCAAGACTAGGGAAAGTTCGGGCACAGTGATCTTCATTGCCGGAAGACCCCCATCTGCGTTGGCGCTCCAACATTTTGATCCTCTTCGCCCACGGATTTGAACTGGACGCTGTACCCGAATCGCTTGCCGATTCTGTTTGCCCACTTCTGAAACTGCTCACGTGTCCACTCAAAACGATGGTCGCGATGGCGAAACTGTCCAGCGGGGAGAGTGTCGAACTTCACGTTGTACTCGGCATTCGGGGTCGTCAGCACCGCCATTTGCGGACGTGCAAACTCGAACAGCACCCGCTCGAACGCCGCCAACCGGGGCTCATCCAGATGCTCGATGACCTCCACAACGGCGGCGGCATCGAATCCAGCCAATCGCTTGTCGCGATACATGAGCGAGCCCTGAATCAGCTTTATCCGCTCCTTCTGTTTTGGAGGCAGAGTGTCTAGATGTAGACGTTCTCCTGCTACTTCGAGGGTTCGGTACGACACATCCATTCCGACAATCTCCTCGAACTGTTTATCCTTTAGCAGTTCGCGAATGAGTTTGCCTTCGCCGCAGCCAAGATCGAGAATCCGCTTCGCACCGTTCGCTTTGAGTTCCGATGCAACCAGACCGAGACGGACATCATGGACACGAAGTGGGGCTTCAATCGCCTTTTCCTGTTCCTCCTTCGTTTCCTGCTCAGCGTCGGGGTCGAGGGATTCATCCTCAGTGAGTCGCGCCAGTGCTTCCCGTGTCAGTTTTCGGAATCCGCGTAGGTAGCGGCTTACGATTGCCTCACGCTCAGGATGTGACTGTAGCCATCCCTCGCCGTGGCGAAGCAGCTTTTCGACTTCATCCTGCCCGACCCAATAATGTTTGTCGGCATCGAGCACCGGGATCAAAACGTAGAGATGGGTAAGCAAGTCTTGCAATGTAACTTCCTTGGCGATCTCTACGGTGTAGTAGGAGCTTTCGCCCCACTCGGGAAACTTCTCGTCGAGGGGATGGTGCTCTGCGGTCACACGATAGCCGAGCGGTTCGAACAGTTGGCGCAGGAAAGCTTCACCACCACGGCAAGGCAGCACGGCGATTCGCGCTGAAAGAGGCAATGGCGTGTTGACGAGTTCGGGGCGACTTTTGCTGCTGCCCGCCAGCGCGGAGTTGAAGATTCGGGCAATGGCAACACTCATGAACGACGAAGCCACATAGGGACGGTCGTTGACGTACTGATCGAGCATGCCGCCCTCACCGGAAGGCCCCCGCCGCGAGCGAACCAGCCCAACCGGATCAACGTCTAGGAGCAGCGTAGCAGTGCACCGATCAGATGACGCCTCCGGATAGAAAACGTGCGCCTTCCCGAACGACAACTCGAAGGATTGCACGCGACTTGGGTTCTTGTGGAGTAGGTAGCCCAAATCCGTCGCCGGAGACTTTGAATTCGTGATCGTCAGGAGCATGGCCGAAGAGCCATTATGCCTGAACGAAAGCGGCATTTCGCTTCAGCGTACTTATGCGAACCATGCGCATACAATGACGCCATGAAGGACCTCAGGGATCGAGTTGCTCTTGTAACTGGCGGCAGTCGCGGAATCGGTGCCGCAGTTGCCATCGCACTGGCTAAGGCTGGTGCGGATGTCGCCGTTAACTACCGTGAGCGGTCCGACGCCGCGAATGCGGTGTGTGCCGAAATCGCCGGGATGGGACGGAAGGCAGTCGCGGTTCGGGCCGATGTGTCGGTCGCCACCGACGTGAAGCGCATGGTCGCAGAGGTCGAAGCGCAACTTGGTGCCATCGACATCCTCGTCAACAATGCGGGGATTGCCCATCCTCGCAAAATGGACGAGATCACGGAAGCAGAATGGGACGAAGTGCTCACGATCAATCTCAAGTCTGTGTTCTTGGTGACGCAAACGGTGATCGGCGGTATGCGACAAAGAAAATGGGGACGGGTCATCAATATGTCCTCCGTGGCCGCGCAGACGGGCGGGGCTGTGGGGGCGCACTACGCGGCGTCCAAGGCGGGGATTATAGGGCTGACCCACTCCTGCGCCTCATCATTCGTTCGAGACGGAATCACCGTGAACGCCATTGCTCCGGCGCTGATTGAGACAGACATGGTGACCAGCAACCCCAACGCCAACCCGAATCTTATTCCGATGGGGCATTTTGGCTCGGTGGACGATGTCGCGTCGGTGGCTGTGATGCTGGCAACGAGTGACTACATGACTGGGCAGACAGTCTCGGTCAATGGTGGCTGGTACATGAGCTAGTCAGTCGAGCAGCCGAGAATTAGCCGGAGAAATGACTTCCAAACAGAGAAGCGGCCCATGCATTTACACGGTTCCCAACGGACTCTGCACGGGCTCGTTTCCCCTGCACCCGAAAGAACACTACCTTCCCGCTGGACTTGGAAACTTCAAGAACGACACTCGTCTCAAGAACTATACCGGTGTGCCCGATTCCAGCGGGTATCACGGCTCGCACAAGTTCCCGCCGAACGCCGCCCGTGTAGGAATACGGAAGCCTTCCGAGTTTGATGGGACTAGCGAAAATCCAGTCCTCAGCTCGCGAAAATTCGGAACGCTGCTTACATGATTTGAGCCGGTCCAGCAATTCGCTCGCAAGGTGAACGTCTTCGCCGAGCCTTCGGTCTTCACGTCATCCACAATCTGCTCAACAATGCTCCCGGTATCGGTTTTGCCGGTTAGGAAAGTTGGCGATATAGATTTCCGATCTCGGCTCAAGCGGACGGATGCTTCAGAACGTCTGCCAGTGCATGTATCCGCATTGAGTCGGCCGGGGTCTTCGCGGTTGCTGCGCTCTTTTCCAACGAAGGCACCATGCCCTTCAATTTCGCCATGTTGCTCTTGCTCATGTGCGACCTCTCTGCGCTTTTGATCGCCTTCTGCAGCTCTGCGATTCGGCTTGCAGGCAGAGCCTGCGACCTCGACAACTGGTCCACGTACGCTTTCGCCACGACCAACTTTGCAGGCCACTCGATCTTTTGCTGGTTCTGTACATTCAGGTCAGCCAGCAGAACCGTCTTGGCTGCGTCGATTTCGTTCTGCGTCAGAAACCTGGTCGGCATCAGTTGAAACACGTCCAATCCGCGCGCAATCTCCGAGCCGTATATGTAGCCGTTGTACCAATACGCGGACCAATCGCCTCCGAGCACCAACATTTTCGGATCAATGGGGCCGCGATCGAAGTAGGCAATCTCGAAGGGGTTCGCGGGATCGGTGAAGTCCATCACTGAGATCCCGCCCTGGTACCATGCCTGCACTAGAATATCTCGGCCGGGAACCGGAATCAGAGAGCCGTTGTGGGCCACGCAGTTCTCGGTGTCGCCCTGCGCGGCTGGCAGCTTGTAGTAGTTCGCGAAACTCAGCTTGTCGTCCTTTAGACGGAAGATCGCATCGGCACCCCACTTGTTCGGGTCGTTCGGACGGCAGCGCGCCCCTAGGCCACCGCCCCACTCGTCGGTGAACACGACTTTGCTGCCATCGTTCGAGAACGAAGCCGAATGCCAGTAGGAGTAGTTCGGATCATTCACGGCATCCACACGCTTCGGATGTACCGGGTCCTTGATGTCAAGCAAAATTCCGTTCCCGGAGCACGCGCCCGCTGCTAACCCGATCGCTGAGTACACGGTGATGTCGTGGCACTGGTTGGTGTCTGCCGGCTTCTCCGAGCCCTTCTTGCCATGGGTGCCGCCGTTATTCAGGCCGTTGATCGCGCCCGTGCGCGCATCGATAAATACCCGCGGACTCGATACGACCTTCGCGTCCTGCGGCGCAGCCACTGGAACTTTGATCACATCGATGCGAAACAGCGCCGTATTCGGATCTTTGTCCGGTTTTTCCCCGGAGCATCCGGCCAGTTCTTCCGGCTGACGCACAAACGAGGTCCCCGACACGTAGATGTAGACATTCTCCTTGTCGTTCGGATCGAACACGAGGGTATGCGTGTGGGATCCGCGGCACGTCTGCACCGCTGCGACCTGCTTTGGATTCTTGATGTCGGAAATGTCGAAGATTCGTACGCCGCGGAAACGGTCCTTTTGCGCTACCGGGATGTGGCGCTTTTTTTCTTTGTCTTTGTCCTCGCCTGCGGGTGGGGGAGGTTCCGGCGGAAATCCCTCAACGCCGCAATCCAGACGTCCATTCGGCATCTCTACGGACATAAACATCAGATTTTTGTATACCGACACATCACCCTGTCCGCCCGGGCAGACCATCGACGTCAGCAATTTCGTGTTCGCCGGATTGGAGATGTCGTAGATGCTCATGCCATAAAAATTTCCCTGGAACAGGTGGTTGCCTTGGAAGGCAAGGTCCGAGTTGGCAAAAGCAAGTTGCGCGATCAGCAAATGCGCTGGCTTTGGGATCTTTTTGTTGTTCCCCATGCCGAGCCGCCCGACCATCGTCTCCACCTTCGGATCATCGGGATCCGTGGCTCCGAGTTGAAACGCGTCCGGCTTCTTGAGCAGCAGGAGGTGCTCGATGCCCATCGAAGTTTCACCCGCGTTATACAGTCCTGGTGCCAGCTGGGCGCGCGGATCGTTCGCATCCGACCCCGCCATCCCCGGTGGCAGCGTTGGGGCAGGCTCTGGAGCGAATGGATTCTCCTCTTCGTCCTCAGCGTCCTTCTCGGAGTCGGACGGCGGGCTCGCGGGCTTTTGCGCCTGTTCCGGTGGCGGGGCCGCGGGCGGCGCCGCTTGTGCCTGCGTTCGGTTTACAGCGAAACAAAAGATAAGAGCGACCCCCCCCACACACAGGGCAAGGCTGGGCAATCGGTTCATCGTTTCTCCTCTAGTGTCTCTTTCTTCAACATGGTCTCCATGATCCGTATCTCGGCTCGTTGCGTATTGTCCGCATCCGTCGCGAAGTTGAACAACTCGGCGTCCTGTCCGGCTCCTGCGGTGTCGAATAGATCTTTCACCATGGTCAACGCGCCGTTGTGATGTTGAATCATCCCCACCAAAAATAAGTGGTCAAACTCGACGCCATTCGCCTTCTGCAGCGCTTCCATCTGCTGGGGCGTAAGCATTCCGGGCATCCGTGCCATCGGCTCGTGCGACATATCCATGCCCGGCATTTTCGGCATCGCCTTCGGAACTGATTCGCCCCGGGACGCCAGCCAGCGCTTCATGAACTTGATTTCGTCCGACTGCGAGCTACTGATACGTGCCCCCAATGAACGCAGGTCTTTGTTCTGCGTATGCGACGGAATCATCGCCGTCATCTCCACCGCTTGTGCATGATGCAGGATCATGCCCTGCATGAACCCCACGTCCGCTGCCGACCGTGGCGGCAGGATTGCCCGCGTCGAAGACGGTAGCGTTTTGCTCGGCGCGCCCGGCGCACCCGGTTGCACCACCACAGGCTTCGCCGGATCAGCCTGCTGTGCGCGCGCAGCGGGGGAGAAGAAAACTGCGGAAACGCTCGCGGCGAGCAATGCACGCATTACACCTCCTCGCGCGGAGCCAGGCTTGGGCTTGCGCTCGCGGCGAAAACTAACCTGCCTCCAGTTGGGCGTGAGAGGGAAGATCTTCATTTAGACGAGGACGAAATCTTGTCACGAAATAGGAAATTTTCAAAGAGGAAAAGATGAGCGAGAGCCGGACTGGTGCGAGCTCGGACACTGTTGGTCAAGATAGCACGCGGACTCGCGAGGTCATATATGGAGAGAGTTCACATCCACTCATCGGCAGGAGCTCCCAGGTGATGTGGTGGGCGAAATAACGCCATCGCACTCACTTGAAGGCCTGTTCTGAACAGTTACTTCCGAATGCCCGTCATCCGCCCATAATTCTCGGCAAGCATCTCGTGGAACTGCCGCTTGCGACGATCATCGGTGAACGGTGAGCGACTTTTTTCTGCGACCCTTCGCTATTGTAGTTGTGCGTACTCTGCCTTCTCTCGCTTCGGCAAAGGTCGCTCGCCGCAAGAATGGTGGAGGCTAAGATAAAGAGTTCCTTTGCTTCAATCCTTCCACGAGATAGAGGTCTGACAGGATGCGGTGATAGCCATACAGGCATGACTTACCGTCCATCGTAAGAAGGATGGGACCAATGCGGCTTACGCCCGCTGAGTCGGAGGGCATGAGATCTTTCCACAGAATCTTGTGGCCGGTCGACAAATCCAGTCGATAGACTTTGGCTGGCAGATCTTCCGG
>Ga0208937_1001252_pt1 | contig 11428 bp, 10 predicted proteins | sample June2015DPH_11_5_FD_184705 | JGI IMG/M metagenome (GOLD analysis project Ga0208937, IMG submission 184705) | Peatland microbial communities from SPRUCE experiment site at the Marcell Experimental Forest, Minnesota, USA - June2015DPH_11_40... | ecosystem: Environmental > Terrestrial > Soil >...
GCTGCGGGATGGCACAAGGGGCGCAATCTTGAGATTGACTATCGGTGGGCCGCGTCTGACCCCGAGCGTTTCGCTCGCGCTGCCGAGGAATTGGTGCGCGCGGCGCCGGACGTACTTCTGGCATTTGCGACGCCGGCTCTGATACCGCTGAAAAAAAGCGCCACGAGTATTCCCATCGTGTTTTCGGCGGTGTCAGATCCAATCGGGCAGGGCTTCGTGACCAACCTAGCCCATCCAGGCGGGAACATGACCGGTTTTTCCAACTACGATCCGGACATCGGCGGTAAATGGTTGCAATTGCTCAAGGAGGTCGCCCCATTAGCGACGAACGTCACAGTGATGTTCAATCCGCAGACATCGCCGTACAACGTCTTGTGGATGCGTTCAACCGGTATTCGCCGGATGACTACAGCGCAATCGCCTCAGATTGAACATCGGCGCTCTAATATCTTAGCGCACCGCCGGCGTGAGTGCGTCGGCGGTCTTCAGGGCGTGTTGCCGCGCATGGAAGCGGGATGGCCCGGCAATTTGAGTACTTTGCCGGTGTCGCTCACATTGGCGCCCTCGATTTTGTAGACCTGCAAGTCGCCGTCTGTGAAGTTGGCGACGTAGAGATATTGGCCCTCCGGGCTGAAAGCTATTCCTTCGGCAAGCCGGCCGGCTTTCGCAGTCCCCACCTTGCGGACATGTCCGCCGTCGGTCGATAGCACGTCGAGGATCGAGTTCGGCGCCGCAAACCATGCGTCTTTGGGGGCCGCGCCGCTGCCGTTTATGGCCACTGCGATTGCGAGCGGCGCCGTTGGGCTCACAGCCAAGCCCTCGGGCAGTGGTCCGACGCTGACGTAATCCACCAGATGCGGCGGATTGGCCTTGAGGTCGATGACGCTGACCGAGCCGGCGCCGCCGTCCGCTGCACCGCCGTTCCCTTGGTTGACGGTCAAGGCGAAATGGCCGTCCGCGGTAATCTGTACGTTATAGGGCCAGACGCCGACAGCGATGTCGTTCTTGCCGTAGGACACTTTCTGCCCGTCGATATCGAGCCACGCCACCTTGTTCGCCGCGTGCTTGGTGACGAGGGCGTGCCGGCCATCCGGCGTTATGGCGACCGCCGACACGGTATCGCCGAGCGCGATCGTGTCGATCGGTTTCACCTCCTTGCCGCTGATCGTCAAAACGCTGACGGAATTGTCGGCGCGGTTGGCAATCAGCGCCAAGTCGCCGCGCCGATTGATCGCTATACCCGACGGCTGCTTGCCGACTTCCAGCGTGGACATCAGCTTGGGCGGGGTCGCCTTCAAATCGATCACATACACCTTGTTGTCGGGCGCCGGCTTCCAGCCGTTGCCGTTCGGCTGATAGCTCAGCGAATTGGCGACCAAGGCCAGACTCTCGTCCGGGGTGATGGCAAGATTGGTCGGCGGCCCGATCACGGTATTGGCGAGCGGCAGTGATGCGGCGATGGTCGGCGACTCGCGATTCCTGATATCGACGATGACGACTTCGTCTTTGCCAGGTTCGCTGAAAACCGGCTTGCCGGCATCGTTCCATTCCAGCTTGTTGTCGTCGCCGATGACCAGGAATTGCGCGTTACCGGAGGCGGCAAATCCGAACAACAGACCGGCCACCATCCCTGCCTGCACAAAAAATCTCGCTTGTCGTCGCATGATCGTTTCCTCCTCGTCCGGAACTCGCCATCTGCCTCGTTCATTCTGCTGGCCTGACAGACGTGATCACACGATGTCTGCGGCAAGCCGACAAGCTGCAATGCGCACCGGGCAGTCAGCGCGTTCGCCTCGACCAATGTCTCGCTCCGCGGTTGCCTTGCGATCCGCCGAATTCGTGACGCGGTCATTGGATTCAGCCGGGATTCCCCGGATGACTGCCGATCTGCCATGAATATTCGCGTTTTTTCGGCCTTACTGCAAGACAGACGCGAGCTGCAGACGGCTACTGACACCTCGGGTATCCAGAACGGTGGTCGAGTGGCTAATCTGGCTATTCTCGCTGGCATTTGGGCGCACTGCTCCCGTCGATTGCTTGTGAACGCATGACAATCGCGCGCCTCACGCTGGCGCTGGTGGTGGCTGCGGCCGTAGTTCCGCAATCAGCCGCAAAATCTCTTGGAACATCTGCCGTGGGATGGCGACCTCCGCCCGCCCGAGCCGATCAAGCACTGGTCGCTGACGAGCTTGAAGGAGAAGCTGATCAAAATCGGCGCCAAGGTCGTGCGCCACGGACGCTATGTTGCCAACGCTATGCTGACGTTCCTGCGGCTGCCCTCTTATCAGTGCTTTGTCGCCGTGCCCATCTCCTGAAGGATGACCGGAACCTCGTCAGCGATCAGCATGCTTCTGCCTCTTTTCGAACTGGCCGCGGCAACGGCTGCCGTCTCGGTCCGGGCGTGCCTACGACAGCTCGATCAAAATACTTGACTTGCGGTCGCCTGATCACCGTCCGAAGCGTGCCGCTTCCCAAGCGAGTCAGTCTCCCTGAGGATTGGCATCAGCTTCCAGAAGTGCGTTGGCGATCAATGTAATTCTCAAGGCTGCGACGGTATGCCCCCTCAAACTGCGAGAGCTTCCTGCATCTCATCTTCAATCGCATCGCCAGCGGTCGGGGATCTGTCACTACTTTGACGCGATTTTCAGATCGGAGCTAACGGGGGCGGCGTCGCACGCCGGGCGTTACAACCATCCGCGCTCACCGAATGCAGAAAGATCAACTCCAGGTGGGGCATACCATCCACCCGAGTGATAGCGGGCGGCACCCATCTTCCCGAAGGACTTTTGGTCGAATCAAACGCTGATCTTTCAATGCCGCCGGTTTGGCGATACCCCGTACCTCCCAGCGCGCGCCCGGCGCCGCGGCGGCCGCATGATCGATCGTTCGCCGCGAACGCCCGAGCTCCAGCGTTCGCCCCCAAGGGGAATATCGCGAAAACGAAATCGGCGAAGCGCCGCCCAGCCGGCTCGAGCGGGTCGGGTCGGTCTGATCGCGGGTCGCTCTGCTGACCACCTGAATGTGGGTCGCTCTGCTGACCGACGTCGCTGGCTCGGCGCGCCCCTCGCGCACGAGGAATTCGGCGAGAAGAGGCTAATGCGGGTCGCCGCGAACGCCCGAGCTCCAGCGTTCGCCCCCAACCCAAATACAAGGAATCGGCGACGGCGGCCAACCGCCGCCCAGGCGACGCCGGCGGGTCGCTCTGTTTGCGGGTGGCTCTGCCGACCGACGTCGCTCAGGTCGGCGCGGCCAGCGCGGCCCTCGCACACGCGAGAATTCGGAGCGAGAAAGCCTAACGCGGGCCACCGCGCAGCAGCGTGCGACCAACACGTCGCACACCACCCCCTAGCTCGTGGCCGCTGACTGCGCTTGGTTTCGCTCGCGCCCCGAAAATCGCCAGGCGCTGATTTTAAACATTCCGCCGCTGAATGTTCTGCAAGAGTGACGTCGAGACGGCGGCCAAGCCGGCAAACGTCTCGACAGGCCACGGCGGCGTGTATATCACCGGATACCGCAAGCTGTGGAGGCTGCAATAGGCGCGGCAAGGACTGTCGAGGACGAAGACCGCGCAGCGGCGGCTTCGATCCTGAGTATCTCGAATCTGTCGAAGAATTTCGGCGGCGTTCGCGCGCTCGATCGGGTGGACCTGTCGGTTGCCCCCGGCGAAGTGCACGGGCTGCTCGGTCAGAACGGTTCCGGCAAGTCGACGCTTATCAAAATATTATCGGGATTCTACGATCCCGACCCCGGCGCTCAGTTGTGGATTGAGGGACGCGAAGTCGGCTTTCCAGTAACGTCCGCCGCGCTGCGTAAGCACGGCGTCAGTTTCGTGCATCAGAATCTCGGCTTGGTGGCGTCGCTGACGGTACTTGAGAATCTCATGGCATACGATCTCGCCGCCAACGATAGCTGGGCGATCAATTGGCGCGCGGAAACGCAACGGGCGCGCGAGCTGTTCGAGCGCAACCATATCGACCTTGATCCGCTGGTAACGGTCTCACGGCTATCGCCGGTCGAACGGGCCCAGCTCGCGATCGTGCGCGCCTTTGATTGGCTGCGGCGAAAGCGCCGGGCCGAAGGCGCGAGCGGCCTTTTGGTGCTTGACGAGCCAACACCATTCCTACCCGCCTACGACGTCGATGCGCTGTTTCGGCTGGTTCGCGACATCATCCGCGACGGCACCAGCGTGATCTTCGTGTCACACGACATCGACGAGGTTCTGGAGATCACCAGCAGGGCGACCGTACTGCGCGACGGACGCGTCGCTGGCACATTCCAGACTGCGGCCATGAACAAGCAGGCCATTATCCAAATGATCGTCGGTGAGCACGTCGACCTGGAGTCCATGCGGCCGCCGTCAAAGACCCTCGGCGGTCGCGCTGCGGCCATCCGCAACCTGCAAGGCGAAACGATTCGCATCTTTTCTGCCGAGTTCTCTCGCGGCGAGGTCGTCGGCCTTACCGGCCTTATCGGATCCGGCTATGACGAAATCGTCTACGCGATGTTCGGCGCGGTGCGCGCGGTCGCCGGCACCCTTGAGCTTGGCGATCGCACAATCGAGCTTGCTGGACTGACGCCGCGCGACGCTATCGAGGCCGGCTGCATCCTCATTCCAGGCAATCGCCAGGAGTCAGGCGCCGTCGCCACGCTCAGCGTCAGCGATAATGTGAACCTTGTGGTGCTTGGCCAAGTCAGCCGCTCCTGGGCGCTGGCCAAATCCAAGCTGGCGGAGAATGCTGCTTTGCTCGCAGGGCGGTTCAACGTCAGGCCTCGCGATCCCTCGCTGCTGTTTGGCGCGCTTTCCGGCGGCAATCAGCAAAAGGCATTGCTTGCCAAATGGTTTCAGATGTCGCCGCGCCTCGTGCTGCTCGATGAGCCGACACAAGGGGTCGACGTGGGCGCCCGCGCGCAAGTATTCTCCGCCATCACCAGCGCTGCAGAGGAAGGGGCAACGGTGCTCTGCGCCAGCTCGGATTACGAACAGCTCACTGCAATCTGCGACCGTGTCCTCGTGTTCAGCCGGGGCGTGGTGGTCGACGAGATTTTGGGTAACCAGATCAGCAAGTCCGCAATCGCTGAAGCCTGCTACCGCAGCGCCTGATCGTTGCGGTAGGGGAGCTGTCCATAAGCTGCGGGCCGGTCCGAGGCGGGCTTGAGCGATAACGACCAGGACGAGACCATGCTGGGGCAGGGCACCGTCGGCATGGAGCTTGATGAGCAGGTCCCGGAAATCGACACACTGCTCGTGTCCGTCGGCGGAGGTGGCTCTCATCGCCGGCGGGATATCCCATCGACGCCGAAGCTGGCGGCTTGGCGGCGGATTCACTTGCGCCGCGCCGAGTAGGCGATCGTGTTTTTCCAATCGTCAAAAGCTACGTGCATAGAGTCGTACTCGTTTCGGACGGCGCAATCAAGAAGGCTCAGAAGACCCAGCAGGTATTGCGGATTGTCGCCGAGCCTGGAGGAGCAGCAGCCTTCTCAGCAATATTATCCGGCGCTTATAAACCTGAAATTCGCGAACAAGTCGGCATCATTATCAGTGGCGGTAATACGACCGCAGTTAACTTCGACGCCTGAGACACGGTCGTCTCTCAGCCGTCTTGCAATAACTGGTTACGTGTTGTCGGGACTTTCGCGGCCCGCTGCGTATCCTGCGTGTGTTGTACTCTGTATATGAAGCGGATATGATGTTTTCTAGGTCGGGCTGCCACAAGAATCTCCTAGCTCGAATAGGTTCGTCTGTTGCGGACGGCCGGGCGGCTGACTTTAACAATGGGAGGATACACATGAACCGCACCATCCTTACTGCCAACCTAGCCGCAGCATTGATGCTGGTCGCGGGCGTAGCCGTGGCGGAAAGCCCAGAGGCGACGCGCGCCCAGGCGCAGCTCGCGCCCTATCGTCAATTGCCGAAATTTGAGCCGGCCGGCGAGCCGTTCGATGCCCGCGCCTGCATGAAGGACAAGTCGATTCTGAGCATCCCGGTTACGAGCTCCGTCCCCTTCCTCAAGGTCATCGAGACGTCGATGGCGGCGGTGGCCAAAGATGTCGGTTTCACCCTGAAGGAATGGGAGAACCAGGGTCAGCCCACGCAGTGGGTGCAGGGCATCGACTACGCGATCAGCAACAAATTCAACCTCATCGATCTGATGGCCGGGGCTGACCCGCGCTTCCTCGAGCCGCAGGTGAAGGCGGCCAAGGATGCCGGCCTAAAGGTTATTGCCTCCCATCTTACCGGCTTCGAGCAGGCGACGCCGGGCGGCGTCGACGGCGTCGTCGCGATCGACTACAAGAAAGGGGGGGCTTTGCTCGCGGACTGGGCGATCTGGAAAACCGATGGCAACGTCAATGCACTCGTGCTTACCGTCAACGACGTGCTGTCCACAGAGTCGATGGTCAACGGTCTCAAGGAGGAGTTTGCGCAGTGTCCGCACTGCAAGGCTAATTACATGAATATACCGCTCCTTGATCTCGCCACGAAAACTCAAATCATCGTGCAATCGGCGCTGATTGCCGATTCCTCAATCAACTATGTCATCCCGGTCTACGACGTGCTGTCGCAATGGGTGGTCCCCGCGATCACGATCGCCGGTGCCGAGGGGAAGACGAAGGTCGTGACCTTCAACGGCACGCCCTTCGCAATCGGTTTCATTCAGCAGGGCAAGGTCGAGATGGATGTTGGCGAGAATCTCGATTGGATCGGCCATGGAGTCATGGACGCCGAGATGCGGGTCGTGTGTGGCCTGCCGATGGTGAAGGATCCGCATATCCCGCTATATATCTTCGACAAGTCAAATGCCGACAGTGCGGGCATTCCGCCCCAGGTCTCGACCGGCTATGGTGACGCCTATATCGCCGGCTATCGAACGGTGTGGAAGATGCCCTGACCGTCGCGTTTGCGCGGAAGGCAAGGGTGAGAATCTATCGAAGACTTTGGGGGAGTCCATGCCTTCGACGGGGGAAGCCTTACTGTCAAACATGGCGAAACCCTTAGTTTGCTCGGCCCGAACGGGTTCAGCAAGTCAACGTAACCAAGATAGTGTTGGGCTTCCAAAAGGGTGACCCCGGTGGGCAATGCCATCACGGTGTTCAGCGTTACTGACAACGTGGGCTTTCCCGCGCTCGACCCCATCAGCCGCGCCGGGGCGCTGTCCATCGATGGCTAAAAGGAGCACCTCCAACTCGGCCGCGCTCGTCGATTGGTTCGAGCGCTTGGGCCTGATCCTCGCATGGGCGCTCATCATCATCGCCTTCGGCGCGTTGCGACCGAACACCTTTCTCACCTGGGCCAATTTTTCGGCAATCCTCGGATCCCAGGCCGTTCTCGTTGTGGCGGCGCTCGGCCTGATCCTTACATTAACTGCTGGCGACTATGATCTGTCCATCGCGAGCGTATTGACCCTTGCCGGCGCGGTCGTCGCAGTACTCAACGTGTGGCATGGAATACCAATCGGCTGGGCGATCGGCGCGGCACTCGCGGTCGGCGCTGCCGTTGGATTCCTCAATGGATTTTTCGCCATCTACTTCCGCATCAACTCGATGATCGTGACGCTCGGCATCGGAACGTTCGCACACGGCATCACGCTCTGGCTCGACAATCAGGAGACGATTGGGGGGGTCTCGTCGAGCTTCGTCAATGTCGTTATTGTTAAACGGCTCCTAGGTGTGCCGCTCAGCTTCTATTATGCGCTCTCGCTTTGCGTGATTATTTGGTACGTTTTCTCGTACACGGTACTGGGCCGCCGTCTGCTGTTCGTGGGTCGCGGCCGCGAAGTAGCGCGACTGAGCGGCATCCGCGTCGATCGATTGCGCTGGGGCTGCTTCGTTGTGTCCGGCCTGATGGGCGCCATCGCCGGCGTGATCTACGTTGGCACGATCGGCGCCGCGGACCCAAACTCGGGTCTCTTATTTCTGTTGCCGGCCTTCGCCGCCGCGTTTCTCGGCGCGACCAGCATAAATCCGGGGCGCTTCAACCCCTGGGGTGCTATGATCAGCGTCTATTTCCTGGTCACCGGAATCACCGGGCTTTCAATTCTCGGCGTCAACACATTCATCCAAGACCTGTTCTATGGCGGCGCGCTGGTGGTGTCCGTGACATTGTCGCAGATTGTACGGGGCCGCGAGGAACGACTGATGTGATCGCAGCGGCGGCCGCGTAATCACAAGCTCTTTCATTCGAAATTGCGATGCAAAGCATAGCCGACACAGCTCGCGGAAATCTTGCGGCGACCCTGTGTTCCGGCAATCAGGTTGGAAGCTAGCGCATGATCCGATCGAGTTGACGCAGTTTCCGCTCATTCCCGCGCAAGCGGGAATCCAGATCGAGAGTGTGTGTTTTGCGGTGCACCCGCTGTGTCCCCGCTTTCGCAGGGGACGAGTGGACGGGAGCAGCCGATTCAATCCGATCTAATTCCACTCTAGCTAGTCTAGTACCTCTGCACAGTGATTATGACTCTTTGGTTTGGGGCTCGCGGACAGCCGCCGGCTTGGGTAAGCGCGGCCCATTTTGGCGCGGGCTTTCTCGGTTGTGAACATCCATTTGACGCGGGCCCCGGAGGCATTGCGCTGTCGTTCCCAGGCTGCGATCTCGGATACGAGTCGCTCCTGGGTGGCAATGCGCCTGTCGAGGCATTGACCGCGCAGCACACCGATCTCGATCTCGAGCATGTTCAACCAGCTGGCGTGCTTGGGAACATAGTGGAACTCCAATCGGCGCAGCACGCGTCGCGATTCTGACGCAGGGAATGCCTGATACAGCGCGCCGGCCGAATGCGTCGACAGATTGTCGAGCACGACCCGGATCCGTTCCGCCGCGGGAAAGTGCACGTCGGTGAGTTCGCGCATGCAGGTGGGCGAAGTCCTCTGCCGCGCGCCGGTTGGCGACCTTCACCTTGCGCCAGGGTCGATGCGCGTCGAGGAAGATGAACAGATTGACCGTCCCATTGCGTTTATACTCGCAATCGTAGCGCTCGAGCTGGCCCGGCTCGGCCAGAATCGGCGGCCGTACCTCGCCGATGAGCTGGGTCGGGCTCTCATCGAAACAAATTACCGGGCGCTTCGGATTGGGCGCTTCGGCATAGAGGTCGAGCACATCCTCCATGCAGGCGATGTATTCGCCATCGACCTGCGGAATACACCACATATCCTTGCGCCACGGCTTGAGGTCATTCTCGGCCAAGCGCCGACGCACGGTCTCCCGGGATATGCTGTCGTGCTCGGTGAGCTTGACCATCGCGCCGGCCAACAGGTCCAGCGTCCAGCGGGCGCGGCCTTCCGGTGGGCTCGAACAGGCAGTTGCCACCAGGAGGGCTTCCTCTTTGCCCAAGAGCTTGCGAGTCGCTCCGGGGCGCGGCTCTTCGGTCAGCGCCGCCTCCAGGTTGCCTTCAACAAAGCAGCGCGTGGTCCATACACGGTCGAGCCGCCAACGCCAACACTGGTCGCGATGATTTCATCGCTCGCCCCAGCATCTGCGGCCAGCAAAATCTGCGCGCGCTTGAGCTTGCGCGCCGCGTGCTTGCCGCCGCTCAGAAGCGCCGTGAGTTTGCTGCGCTCGGCTTGGTTGAGTTCCACCCGGTAGCGTACATTCATCGGTGCCTCCTCATGGTCGAGGCACGAACGAACAGCTGAATCGGATGTCCGAAGTGAACCGCTCTGCAAAAGCCTTTACGCCCAAGCAGGGCCAATATCTGGCGTTTATCTATGCATACACGCGCCTGCACCGCTGGCCTCCGGCCGAAACCGACATGCAGCAATATTTTCGCGTCAGCCCACCTTCAGTTCACCAAATGGTGCTGACGTTTGAACGGTCAGGCTTCATCAGACGACAACCGGGTGTCGCACGCGGTATCGAAATGCTCGTTGATCCAGAACACCTGCCGGTCCTACGATGAACCATGCTCAACCAGTCAAAACCTCTGTGCAGAGGCACTAGCAGTTTGCTGAAAAACCCCTCGCCATAGCGAGAGTATGATGATTCAGTTTTCTATCACGAATCGTCGGAGGTTCGCATGCGGGGTGCATTTGAGGATCAGGGCGGGTTGTTTTCTTACATATCGCCGGAGGCGCGGATTCCGGTGAGCCATCCGCTGCGGAAGATCCGGGAGCTTGTCCGTGAGGTGCTCGGCGAGCTGAACCGCAGCTTGGGGAAGCTCTACGCGAGCGAAGGACGTCCCTCGATCCCTCCGGAACAATTGCTGAGCGCATTGCTGCTCCAGGTGTTCTACGGCATTCGGTCGGAACGACAGCTGATGGAACAATTGGACTACAATTTTTTGTACCGCTGGTTCGTGGGGCTTTCGCCGGACGATCCGGTCTGGGACCGACCACCTTCACGAAGAACCGAGACCGACTGCAGAATGGCGAGGTGTTTACGAAGTTCATGAGCAAGCTTCTGAGCCATCCGCAGGTAAAGCCGCTGTTGTCGGACGAGCATTTTTCGGTGGACGGAACGCTGATCGAGGCCTGGGCTTCACAGAAGAGTTTTCGCCCCAAGGATGGCAGCGGCGACGACGACGGTGCGAACTTTCACGGACAGAAGCGCAAGAACGACACGCATGCGAGTACCAGCGATCCCGATAGCCGTCTTTACCGAAAGGCCGCCGGGCGGGAAGCAAAACTCTCCTATATGGGCCACGCCACCATGGAGAACCGGCATGGGCTGGCGGTGGCCGGTATGGTCACCCACGCCAATGGCACCGCCGAGCGCCGCGCCTCAGAGATCATGCTCAAGGCCAAGAGCAAGGCCGCTGGCCGGCGCATCACGGCCGGTGAGGACAAGGCCTATGACACGGCCAATCATGTGGCCAATCTTCGCGCCAGGAACGTCACACCGCATGTGACGCAGAACAATAGCGTTACCAAAACCGGCAGAAGCCGCGAGAGCGCCATCGACGGACGCACCACGCGGCACGAAGGCTATGGAATATCGCAATCGCGCCGCGCAATGATCGAATGCATCTTCGGTTGGGGTAAGCAGCACGGTACGATGCGCAAGACCAAACATCGCGGCATCCGCGGCGTTACCGCAGACTTCATGCTCAATCTGATCGCCTACAACCTGATCCGCATTCCCAAACTGATTGCGGCGTAGGCAGGCGGCTGTTCCGACCACCAAAAAGCGCCTCGAACAATCGAACACACCAAAAGCAATGACCCTCAAGAGAGAGAAAAACTTCAATTTCCAGGTTTTTCCGCAGACTGCTAGTTTTACTGCGTCATGAATTTCTGCGCCGTGACGGTTTTGCGATTACAGAGTTGCAGCAAGGACATCGCGGCAGGCTTCTTACGAGAGCGCCGATCAGCCGTCGACGCATGGTTGCGATCGAGTTCGGGATGTGACGCTCGGGCCGTAGCGGCGGATCCTCTGGGTCGGTAACCGTCGGGTACGGCAAGTTCCGGGAACAGCGTGGTGGAACGAGGTCCTGAGGGG
>Ga0208937_1001254_pt1 | contig 11401 bp, 8 predicted proteins | sample June2015DPH_11_5_FD_184705 | JGI IMG/M metagenome (GOLD analysis project Ga0208937, IMG submission 184705) | Peatland microbial communities from SPRUCE experiment site at the Marcell Experimental Forest, Minnesota, USA - June2015DPH_11_40... | ecosystem: Environmental > Terrestrial > Soil >...
CGGCCACAACCAGTTGCCGAAAGTCATCATCGGTGTAAAGTTCAACGACGGAATCGAGGTCGTCAAATCGCAAGCTCAAGCCGCTGCCGCCTGACCCCGGTCGTCACCAAGATTCAGCGATAGCTCCAATCAACGTCCGCGAAAGACCTTGGGCTTCCAAACGCCAGCCGATAGACTACAAGCGGTGTTGCACTGACCGGTTGAACGCACAGGGGTAAAGCTGCCGTGACGCGGACATCACGCGATGTCGCAGTTTGACCCATACCGGTCATCGGCGACTAACTTTTGCTGTGATGCACAACGCAATTCTCATTTCGAATTTTTTATCGGCGGTCGTTTCATTCCGCGTTTTGTCGGCCGTCTTTAGGTGCAGTCCATGGCTTGACCCTCAGAGAGCGACCACAACAAAAAGTGACGGTCCTTTTCTTTCGGCGATATGGCCTCTTCGACCACATTCGACCGCAACCGATCGCAACGAGGCCGAAAAGGCGCGCGACATATCCGCGACCATTCGAGTTGTCCAGTCATCAAACAAGAAACGGGACCATGATGACGATTGGCTTGTGTCCAAATGCTAAAACGTCATTTGGCCGAATGGAATGGATAATCAATCGAGAAACAACCATACGCTGAGAATAATGGTTGCGATGGCAGCTATTATCCATCCTCCGAAACGCATAACATGCTTCCCCCGATACATTCTTTCGAGCAGAAGTATGAGGACGACTATTAACATGGCCACGAAGGGCACGAGTGCATGGGCGCCGGGCGTCATCCGTGGAACCAATGCTCCTCCAATTATCCACATCGCGCATTTAGCTTATTTTTGAGCCGCGCTCGACTCCAAAGTGCCATCGCGCGATCAGCATCGCATAAACGTAGTTTAGCCAGTAACGGCGCCAACCGAGTCATTGCAGCCCGCGCCAGCCCGCCAGACATCGATAGCATACCACAACCTGTCGTTGGGGCTTGCAGTCGGGGGGTTAACTCCTTGCCGAGCGGGGAGTTAAGCCGAAGCCGAGCCTATTGCAACGTAAGAAATATCGGTGCAGCATCGATCGTGCGGCGATATCGAGTTACATGCTCTCAGTGAGAGGGTAGTCCGTCACGGCCGATATTGTCGTCATTCGACTGCATCGCGAAGAAAGTTAAATTTGTTCGTTGCGGCTCGCGACACGAGGGGATAGCGGTGCCAGATTTTGCGACCCTAAAGCGACAATGGGGCGAGCTTACCGCCTACGAGCGCTTCGAACGGATCGTCTCGCGCATTGTCATGTTGCTTATATCTTTAGTGATTGTTTACTCGCTGTTTACAGTATCAATAGAGTTATTCAATCAGTTCACGCTGGATCCCGCGTTTGCGGATGTGGCGGCGTTGAAAGATGTATTCGGTTCGATTCTTACCATCCTAATTCTGATCGAGTTCAATCATTCAATTGCATTGGCAATTAACAACAAGTCGGGCGTTTTGCAGGCACGCTATATTGTCCTAATCACAATACTCGTCATCGCGCGAAAGGTGATCCTGCTGGATTTCAGCACTGCGTCATTCGAGAGCCTCATTGGGATTAGTGGCATTACGCTCGCATTCGGCCTGTTGTATTGGCTGATCAGCCTTCGATCCAGCAACGCGCCGGCGGACTCCGAGCCAATGCACAGCGACGTCGACAAATGAACCATGCTGCCCCGTTCGGTATTGTGCTGTGCTCGCCGGAGAACAATTTATCTACTCACCTATAATTTTCTCTATTAGGGCTCAGCGCGCTTTTGCCCGATGGCGACGCGCCGAAAGCGCATTGGTGGAGCCGCTGATACTATGCCATACTCCCAGTGGCATAGAGACTTTGCCCGTACCCTGAGGAAGCGCGTCCCGCATCCGAATACCAAGGGTTCGTTCCATGCCAATTGACCATCAGATGGGGTCAGTAAGCACCAAATTTTGGTGTCACCGTCGCGCACATGCAAGGCTTGGCGCGCCGTTGTTCTGCGGCGCCGCGCTGATTGCCGTTTGCATGACCGGGGTCTCTGTCAATGCGCAGCAAGCCGCGCAACCGGTGGGTACCGTCTACGCCGAGCGCAAACCGATCTCCAAGACTATTGATTTTGTCGGCCGAGTGGAGGCGATCGACCGGGTGGTGATTCAGGCTCGGGTGAAAGGCTATCTAGAGGCAGTCCTCTTCAAGGAAGGAGATTACGTCAAAAAAGGTGATCCGCTCTATCAAATTGAGAAGGGTCAGTACCAGGCCGCAGTCGAACAGGCCGAGGGCGCTTTGGATCGCAGCAAGGCAACAAAGATCCTCGCTGAAGTTGACCTGCAGAGGTCAGAGAAGCTTTTGACGCAAAACTCCATTCCGGCGCAGACCGTCGATACAAATCGCGCAGCCGATAAACGGGCACAAGGATCAATCCTATCCGATCAGGCAAATCTCGACACGGCCAACATCAATCTTGGCTACACAGACATCGTAGCCCCGATTTCCGGCAAGATCAGCAGAACCAACATCACAGCCGGTAACGTGGTGGGGCCTGACAGCGGCCCCTTGACCTTGATCGTCAGCCAGGACCCGATGTATGTCACGTTCCCGGTGAGCCAGCGCGACCTTCTGCAGGCGCAGCTGAGCGGGCGACAAGCTGACATCAAGGACACCAAAGTTCGAATTCGGTTTGCGAATGGTCTAACCTACGATCAGGAAGGTTCGATCAACTTTATCGATGTATCAGTCAACCGCGCCACGGACACAGTGATCGCACGAGCGACAATGCCAAATCCCGCCGGGGTTTTGATCGACGGACAATTGGTGAATGTTTCGCTTGAGGCCGGACAACCCGAACAGAAAGTGGTCGTGCCGCAAGGGGCACTGATTGCCGACCAGGAGGGCATCTATGTCTTCGTGGTGGAAGATGGCAAGGCCATCGTCAGACGCATCAAACCGGGCGGTGAGAGCGGCATAAATGTCGTCGTCGATGAAGGACTAAAAGGGGGCGAGCAGGTTATTGTTGAGGGGCTGCAGAGCATTCGCCCCGGATCGCCGGTCCAGGCAAGCCCGCTACCTGCGAGCATTAATCGAAGTTGAGCCGATGCTATCCTCTATTTTTGTCGATCGGCCGCGGCTCGCAATTGTAATTGCAATCGTTACCGCCATCGGCGGCTTGCTTGCACTTTATGCAATTCCTTTCGCGCAATACCCCGATATCGTGCCGCCACAAGTATCCGTTACTACGTTTTATCCGGGCGCCAGTTCGGCTGTGGTGGAATCAACCGTTGCACAGGTCATCGAGGCGCAGGTCGTCGGCGTCGACAAGATGATCTATATGAAAAGCACCAGCGGCGATGACGGCAGCTACACGCTGACCGCCTCTTTTGAGCTTGGCACCAATCCGGACATCAACACCGTCAACGTCAACAACCGTGTTCAGGTCGCGCTATCAAGCCTACCGCCCGACGTGCAGCGACAGGGCGTTACTGTCAAGAAGAAGTCATCGGCTTTACTCGGCGTCATCGCGGTGTACTCGCCGAAGCATACTTATGATCCTCTGTTCCTTTCCAATTACGTGACGATCAATCTTCTCGATCAAATCAAAAGCACGCCTGGCGTAGGCGACGCGACACTTTGGGGGCCGCAGGACTACGCAATGCGAGCCTGGGTGCGCACGGATCGACTGACGGGCCTCGATCTTACAACGGGCGACATCATAAATGCGATTCAATCCCAGAATATTCAGGCTGCCGTGGGCCGCGTGGGTGCCCGCCCGATCTCCGATGACCAACAACTCCAGCTCAACATCCAGACAAAGGGTCGTCTCGCTTCAATTGCCGATTTTGAGAACATCATTATCCGCACCAATCCCGATGGCTCGGTGCTCCGATTGCGTGATGTTGCCAGGGTTGAGCTCGGTGCCGCGAATCTCGATCGGGACACCCGACTGAACGGCGCACCCGCGGCGGCAATTGCGATCTATCAATCACCGGGTGCTAACGCGATCAATACTCTGAAGGCGGTGCGTGGGCGAATTGAAGCGGTCGAAAAACGCTTTCCCGCCGATTTGGCGTGGAAAATCACCTACGATCCGACGGTTTTCGTCAAAGACACAATCCATGAGGTGCAAAAGACCCTGGTCGAAGCATTCGTTCTTGTGGTCATCGTGGTCTTTCTCTTCCTTGGCAGTATTCGCGCCACCCTCATTCCGACGCTCGCCGTGCCCGTCAGCCTTATCGGAACATTCGTCGCGCTTCTCGTTGTCGGCTATTCGGCAAATACCGTATCGCTCCTGGCGGTAGTGCTGGCGATCGGAATTGTTGTCGACGACGCTATTGTGGTCGTCGAGAACGTCGAACGCGTGATGGAAGAACATCCGGAACTCAGTCCGGGTGAGGCTACCAAGCTAGCGATGACGGAAATTACCGCTCCGATAATCGCCATCACATTGGTCTTGCTCTCCGTTTTCGTGCCGGTCGCCTTCATTCCGGGCATTTCCGGCGAACTCTTTCGTCAATTTGCCGTGACGGTAGCCGTCTCGATGTTCTTGTCAGCCATCAACGCGCTCACGCTTTCGCCGGCGCTTTGTGCCGTTTTGCTGCGGCCCCATCACGGACCCCGCCGCGGCGTGATGGGATACGTCATGCGTTCGATCGATGGGGTGAGGGACGCGTATGGTGCCGTCGTGGCGCGTCTGGTTCGTTTTTCAACAATCGGGCTGGCAATGGTTGCCGTTGCCATGGCCGCGACGGTGGGCTTTGCCAAGATAACGCCCACCGGTTTTCTTCCGGAAGATGACCAAGGTGCGCTGTTCGTCGTCGCGCAATTGCCCGGCGGATCATCGGTTGCGCGAACCACGGACATTATCGAACGTGCCGAGGCGATTCTAAAGGAGGAAGCGGCGGTCGAAGATGTCACCTCCGTTATCGGTTTGAACTTCATCGATAACTACTCGCAATCGAATGCCGCATTCATGGTCGTTACGCTAAAACCTTTTGAAGAACGGAAAGATCGGAATCTCGGCGTACCCGCACTTGTTGCCAGGCTCAGCGCAAAATTTCGCGAGATTCGAGGCGCCACCGTAATACCCCTACCACCACCGCCAATCCTTGGTCTCGGCACCGGGGGCGGCTTTACCTATGTTTTACAGGACCTGCGCGGTGCCGATCCCAAGGCGCTGGCTCAGGCATTGCGGGGACTTCTCGTGGCCGCAAACCAGGACCCGAAACTCAACCGCGTATTCAGCACGTTTTCGGCGACAAATCCCTCTGTCTTTCTCGATATCGACCGCGAAAAGGTACAGATTTTAGGCGTTCCATTGAGCAGCGTCTTTCAGGCCCTTCAGGCCTCGCTTGGCGGTTATTACGTCAATAACATGAATTTGTTCGGCCGCACTTGGCAGGTGCAAGTGCAAGCCGAGGCCGCTGATCGCTCAAGCATCAATGACATTTACCGTATCAATGTGCGGAACAATGACGGCAAGATGATTCCGCTGCGAAGCTTGGCAGAGGTTCGAATTGTCGTCGGTCCGCCGGCGTTGATCCGCTACAACAATCTTCGCGCCGTGACGGTGCAAGGGGGTCCCGCAGCGGGCGTTTCATCAGGTCAGGCCTTGGAGGCGATGAGCGCCGTCGCGGCGCGCACTCTGCCGGCTGGCTACGCCGGAGAATGGACCGACACGGCGTTTCAAGAGAAACGCGCCGAGGGGAAAACCACGATCATTCTCGGCTTCGCCATACTGTTCGCCTACCTGTTCCTTGTCGCACTTTATGAAAGTTGGACTATCCCGGTGCCGGTCTTGCTGTCTGTGACCATCGGAATTGTCGGATCTTTCTTGGCAATTGTTCTGGCGGGTTTGACACTTGATCTCTATGCGCAGATCGGCATGGTCGTGTTGATCGGTTTGGCCGCGAAGAACGGCATCCTCATCGTTGAATTTGCAAAAGAGCAGAGGGAAAAAGGGGTGCCCTTGCTTGAAGCCGCAACCGAAGGCGCACGTCTGCGGTTCCGGCCGGTCATGATGACCTCATTTGCCTTCATACTCGGGCTGCTTCCCTTGGTAATCGCAAGCGGTGCCTCCCAACTTGCTAGGCGCGACGTCGGTACGCCGGTTTTTGGCGGTATGATCCTCGCCTCCTTCATCGGGATTTTTGCAATTCCTCCGCTCTACGTGACGTTCCAGGCGATCCGTGAAAGGCTGAGGCCATCTTCTCGGCCCGGCAAAACGTCAGCCGCCAACGATAGCGGAACCGACCATCGATGATATCACGTCACTGCCACATCTTCCGGCGCCTAGACCACGTAAATCCCACTGAACCGGCGGATTTCCGACAGAGGTGCATCAATGGTCGACAAAATTAAGGCGCCAAAAATGAAGCGCAAGGAATACGAAGAGAAGCTGCGCAAGCTTCAAGTTGAGCTCTGTCGGTTGCAAGAATGGGTGAAGCATAAAGGACTGAAAATCATCATCGCCTTCGAAGGCCGCGACGCTGCCGGAAAAGGTGGAACCATCAAAGCGATCACTGAGCGCGTCAGTCCGCGTGTCTTCCGCGTCGTGGCCCTTCCGGCTCCTTCCGATCGGGAAAAGAGCCAAATGTTCATGCAGCGCTACATCGCGCAATTTCCTGCCGCTGGTGAAATCGTTATTTTTGATCGTAGTTGGTACAATCGCGCCGGGGTCGAATATGTCATGAATTTTGCGACCGCGGCGCAACACAGGCGATTTTTGGATCTTTGCCCAGAAATCGAACAATACATCGTCGACGGCGGTATCACGTTGATCAAGATCTGGCTCGAAGTTGGAAAGGAGGAACAGGAACGACGATTTTTGGCTCGCATCAATGATCCGCTGCGGCAATGGAAACTGAGTCCCATGGACCTGGAGTCCTATAAGCGTTGGTACGAGTACTCGAGGGCACGTGACCTCATGCTCGAGGCCACAGACAGCAAGCACGCGCCATGGCATATCGTGCGGACGGACGACAAGCGTCGCGGACGACTGAACTGCATTTCGCAAATTCTATCACTGATCCCCCATAAAAAGTTGCCAGAAACGACGGTCAAACTACCAAAGCGGTCTGCAAAGAATAAGTATGACGACCAGACATCGCTTGAGCGGCGGCGCTTTGTGCCGGAAAAATATTAAGCGTTTCTCGTGAGGCGACGGCGCGAGTACACTAATTGACATTGATTGAACGAATATCCATTTGATCTGGATCAGCTTACACAACCGGAGTCCGCGATCTTAACAGTGTCGCGCTGCGAAAAAGTACAGCAGCGCATCTTGATGCAAGTCAAAGGCCGGGAAAACCGGGTAGGTCGGGAAATGTTTTGTTTCCGACCGTATAATGTCATCGGACCGCGAGAATGGAAAAGCCGACGAAACGCGGAGGGGTTGCAGCTTGGCTTCGATATTTCCCAGCGGCGGTTTGGTTGGCGGAGTACAAGGCCGCCTGGCTACCCGGCGATCTCATCGCAGGCGTTACGCTGGCAGCCTATGCAATTCCGGTTTCCCTGGCCTATGTTGGTTTGGCTGGTTTGCCGCCTCAGGCTGGCATCTATGGTCATCTACTGGGCGGGCTTGGCTACGCCTTGTTCGGCTCGTCGCGTCAACTGGCCGTCGGTCCGACCTCGGCGGTCTCGCTGATGGTTGGCGGTACAGTTGCAGCAATGGCCGGGGGCAATGTGGAACACTACGCCCAGATAGCGAGCCTCGCTGGTTTTGCCGTCGCTTTGCTTTGCCTGATTGCGTGGCTCCTGCGGCTCAGCATCCTCGTACGGTTGATCAGCGACAGTATTCTGGTGGGATTCAAGGCGGGCGCCGGGCTGACAATTATTATGACCCAACTGCCGAGTCTGTTTGGCGTCTCCAGCGATGGAGAAAACTTCTTTGAACGGGCAGCGCTCTTAGCCGGTCACCTCGGCCAGACTAACTTTCTAGTGCTCACGCTCGGCGCCATTGCGATCCTCGTGCTTCTGCTCGGGGAGCGGTTTTTGCCAGGAAGACCGGTTGCGCTCGGCGTCGTCGCACTGGCGATCATTGCCGCATCGGTGTTCGGACTTCCCGCGCTGCGGGTACCCACGACCGGAGAGGTCCCAGGTGGCCTTCCGTTCCTGGCGGGACCGGCAATGCGCCTGCGCGACGCAGAGGGCCTCTTTCCACTCGCGGCCGGGTGTCTGCTCCTTGCTTATGTCGAGGGGGTTTCCGCCGCCCGCACACTTGCAGCGAAGCACGGCTACACCGTCGACCCACGGCAGGAATTTCTGGGGATTGGCGCGGCAAACCTGGCCGCGGCGCTCGGTCATGGCTACCCGGTGGCAGGTGGTTTGTCTCAATCGGCCGTGAATGACAAGGCAGGCGCCCGCACGCCGCTGGCCCTGGTCTTCGCGTCGCTCACACTCGCCCTTTGCCTACTATTCCTCACGGGCCTGTTGGCAAACTTGCCCAAAGCGGTTTTGGCCGCAGTCGTGCTGACCGCTGTGATTGGCTTGATCGATGTCGCCGGCCTATTTCGCATGTGGCGCATCAGCAAACTCGATTTCTATGCGGCTATGATTGCACTTGGCGGCGTGCTGCTCCTTGGAATTTTGCAGGGCATATTGCTTGCTGCGCTGGCGTCGATCCTGATGCTGCTGGCTCGGGCATCGCAGCCTCACGTGGCATTCCTGGGCCGAATTCCAGGAACGAACAGCTATTCAGACATCGCGCGTCACCCTGAAAACGAACCGCTGCGCGGCCTTATCGCGTTCCGTCCCGAAGCCTCGCTGCTCTATGTCAATGCGGATTCAATACTGGAGTCAGTTTTGGAACGGGTTCGCAAACCTGCACCGTCCGATGTCCGTTTGGTGATCTGCGACCTCTCAGCATCGCCTTACATCGATCTTGCGGGCTCGCGCATGCTTCATCAGCTACATGGTCAGCTTGCGTCCCGCGACATTGCGCTGCGTATTGTCGGAGCACGTGGACGGGTCCGCGATCTGCTGCGTGCGGAAGGCATCGACGAAAAGGTCGGCGGTCTAGACCGACTTCAGACGTTAAATAACTTGCTCGACAGCGCCCGCACGTAGCTAAGGCGAGTACCCACCGAGCTGGAGTTTCCGACGAAAATTATCAGCGAGAATGCAAACGCTCAACAGAAAGACCCAAATGGGAAAAACAGCAAAACTCCAGCTGATATAGTAGCTGCCGAATAGTAGCAGCAGTGCCAACGCATATCCGAAAACTGCCAGCCACCGCGGTGCAATCCCGGTATAGAGAGCGATCGTCGACGTCGTGATCATGAAAACACCGGCCATCTTGACCATGTAAACGTTTATCATCGCGTAAATCGCGGCTCGAACGAATTGAAACGTCGCCGAGCCGATCATTTCCTTCGGTTTGGTGGCAAAGGCTATTAGTACTCCATCCACGAAGGAACAGGCCAGAAACAACATACTCAAGAAAAGAAGACCGCTTCCGAAAAACACGGTTGCAAAAAATCGATCTTCCAGCTCACCGAGCCGGTCGCGCAGCACGCCGATAAACCACAGGAATGCAATTCCGGCAAAAGGAACCAAGTTCGTCGCCAATGCGACCGTCTGAGAATTAGTGCGCAGCCATGAGCCCAGCTCCTGAGGGTGTACCGAAATGCGAAGGAGCGCGAAGGCGGCCATCAGCAGCAGAGAAAACAGCAAGCCCGCGATAGCGGCGGCGTTCGGGGTTTTCAAGCGCGTTCTGGTCAGAGTCGCGTTTGCCATGATTGGCGGCCTATTGCGCTTTTATCGAATGCGAGAGTGCGATTAGGCTGTGCGGCAGGACGCGAATGATCCCCCCGCGCGGGCTGTCGATATCAGCGATGAGAAAGAAGGAAATTGACACGATTACCGGCAAGACAAGAAGCAAAAGCGCGCCTTTTCGACGCTGGCCATAGCCAAGCAGCAGATTGCACGAGACTGCGATCAGTCCCATCAACGACCATGCTGCAACAGGAATGCGGTTCCACCAAGCTGCCTGAGTTCGTGATTGCGAATTCAGAACGTCGTTCATGCCGGTAACAACGAGGGCCGTCACAGGTGTTGGGCGGGCGTCCGCTGCCGGCAGGATGGCGGACCAAAGCGCGGCTTGCAATTTTGCACCTTCGGTGTTGGCCTGACCGATCCCGCGCTCTTCGTTGCTCAGGTAAGATGCGATACGCTGATCGAGATACCGCTGCAGTAATTCACGCACACTCGCTGCGTCTGTGGTAGGCAGGAGATCGGCACGTACATATTCGGTTCCGATCGCATTGGCCTCCGCTTCCTCGTAATTCTTCCGTTGATCGTAGCGCGTGACGGCCATGGAGAAGCTAAATCCGATAATAAGAGCTAGCAGTGTCAGAATAGCCGCTTCGACGATATCGAGGTCTTCTCGTTCATCGGTGCGTACGGGCCGTCCGCGGCCACTGAAGTCGCCGACATATGCCGCAAGCCATTGGGCAATGAGAGAGACGATGAAGACAATAATCGGACTGTCCAGAATGCTGCTCATACGAACGGCCTGTCCGTTTGCGCCACTCCGACTTTCAAAGGCGGCTTTTGCCGCCCAATTCATCACGTCTGGACGAACTCCCCTTGATCCTTGTCAAAACCATCCGCTATCCGCCCCAGCTCAGCTTCATACCAATATCGCCAGGAATTCCGCCTGGAAATTCGACGACCTGCACCGTCAACCTGTAGCCATGGGGCTTTAGAAAATCCCGCCAGAACTCAACTAACTCTTTCGGAAGGCCGGTAAGTGTGTTCTCCCACCCTGCTTCCATCTGATTGATGGCGCGTCCGCGATCCGTGCAAAGTTGATTGGGGAAGCGCATAATCTCGACCTCGGTCAAGCCGTTGTTGGCGGCTCGCTTGATTATAGCAGTCGCGCGCGCCAACCGCTCTTCATCGCTGACCCCGGACGGCTTTGAAAACCTTTCCAGCAAAGCCCGCTTTTCGGCCTCCGCCGCTGTTTGTTCATGTATGGCTGCGGACGCCTTTTCGGCTTCCCTCAGCGCGATTTGTTTCATAAGGTCCTTTGCACTCGGTAATCCGGACAACGGATCAGCATTTTTTGCCTCTGTCGAAGCCATGGCACGCTCCTGCGGTATAGTCTTGTGCGCTGTGACCACCAGATGGGGTCACCAGTAAGCAACGACTTTAAGTGTCACCTTAGCACGTCCTTGTCGTACTTTACGAAAGTTGGACTATTCCAGTGCCGTTCCTGCAACCTGCTAATCGGCTATAGCGAACGGCGAACACGCGTTGTTCTACTCTTTGTCTTACCCGTCATCGTGTCGATTTCAGAGGTGGTCCCGCCTTACGGGACAGAATGGCGGTTTGGCTAAGGTGGATTCTGGGTTCGATTACGCCGCCAATTTCTCCTCGTTTGCCTGCGTAGCATAGACCTCGTCGGGCGTCCTGCCGCCGAA
>Ga0208937_1001264_pt1 | contig 11324 bp, 7 predicted proteins | sample June2015DPH_11_5_FD_184705 | JGI IMG/M metagenome (GOLD analysis project Ga0208937, IMG submission 184705) | Peatland microbial communities from SPRUCE experiment site at the Marcell Experimental Forest, Minnesota, USA - June2015DPH_11_40... | ecosystem: Environmental > Terrestrial > Soil >...
TTCTTCGTGTACCGTTCAAACCCGCTCAGCGCCGCCAGTGTCCGCTGTTTCATTCGCAAGCCCTCCGATGCTCTCCTCAATCTATCCTCAACACCGGTGGAAAATGGAGAGCTTAATCAGAGTCTCCCTAGGGGGCAGGGCAAGCTGGGCAAATACTTGTCTCTGTCCTCCTCGGACGTATTCCTCGCCAAGCACTGGGCGGAACTGCCACCCAAACACCGTGGTATTCGTTCCGATGATAAGTTCCTGGCCAGGCTCGGAGCCGGGTTCTCCCTTTTCACCAGGGTTACCACAGTCGGCCAGTTCATTCGCCCCCATCAAATCAACCAGCCCTTTATATGTGTCATGGGCGTGCTGAGGGAAGGGACGGCTTATTTCCTTAAGCGACTTAGAGGACGTCAGGGGCACCGGGGGAACGTATTGCAACGCGAGAGTATCGGTGTCTTTAGCCAAGTAGAGACGGTCCTTAGACTTTCCCGCATTCACTCCGACCGAGACCGGCGCCACCGCCACACCGGCTCCGAACGAATTCTGATGGCTGGTGATTTTTGCGACGTTGTATGTTTTTTCGGCGGGCAGAAGGTTAACGATACTCACCCCATCTGGGCCGAGAGGTGGCACTACCAACACACGGACCTCGGCAATCGCGTGCCGAAATTGTCGTGGGGGGTCGAGCGTTATAGTAAAGCCCAGGGTAGTCTGTTTGCGGGTTGCAACTGAGCGCGAATGCCTGATTACATATTGATCCGAGAGCGCGCCCTGCAACAGTAAACGCAACGTCGTAATCTGGGCATTTAGCTCGACCTGTTCAGTCAAGATGTCCGCGCTGCTGACGCCTACGTTGGTGGGCGCGCTAAAAGCTGTCGACGCGGGTGCTGTCGGAACCGTACCCGCGAAACCATTTGTCGTCGTCGTGGTACCGTTTTGCTGGGTGGTTTGGTTGCCGGTGGTCTGCTGGGTGGTGGCACCCGGCGTGGTCGTGGCATTCGTCGTAATTGTTCCGGTAGAAGTGGTGGGTATAGTTGTGCCGGGGGCAACCGTTGGAGGTACGGTGCAAGCCTCAGTGCCGCTGCTGCTACCTAGTGTTGGCAGCGAACCGTTTGGACACTGCAGCGTAACAGTCGTCGCGGTTTGACCCTGACCGGTACTTCCCGTGACGAGTTGTGAGCTTCCCGTCTGGCCGTTTGTGTTGGAAGTGACGACTGTTGGAAGAGGAGTGGTAGTTACTTGGGCCGAAAGAAAGGAAGTATCTCGAACTATGCCCTGCAAATTTCCAAACGCGCCGGTGATGGAAGCCGTACTGAATCCAGAAATCGCGGCGAGCTGCGCCGCAGTTCCGTTGAGCATCTGCTGCAACAGCGCAACATCGAAGACCTTGGCATTGCCAACGGTAATATAGTTGGACTTTGCGCCCTGCAGATTGGTTGCTCCGCGGCGGTTGGGCTCATAGAGCTCTATGTTGCCGTGTTCGTCGTTATTTATGTTATAGAATCGGCAGCCTTGTGGTGTCTTAAACCAATCGATGTGCCATAAATCGCCCTCGGATACAGGCACTCGGAAGGGACCGTTATCCGGATCTAGCGGCAAGGCACCGTTGACGGCATAATGCAAATCCCCATTTAGTGCGCTCTGGTTGATGGCCAGGCCATCGTCAGTTACGGTCATCACCGTTATCACGGGGGCATCCACGGAGGCATTTGTGTTTCTTGCGATCAAGTACTGTTCGGCGCAATCGGTGGAATAGCGATTGACTGCCTTCTCGGCTTTATCGCAATTGGATTTGTCGTTCTTGTTGGATTTGTCCTTATAAATAGTTACAGTTGTGATTGGGTTCTCATAGTAATGGAAAAACCAAGACTGCTTTTGAAGGTCGATGGGTACGCCGTAAATGGCGGTTCGAATCTGAATGTCCTTGTCAGTTTGCTTAGGAAAAAACGCGCCGTACTTTTGTTTGAATGTCACAAAAGCACCGTGGTGGTCAGTAAGAGTGGTATTCGGGACGTCAACAGAAACCCTGTGCTGAATGTGGGAAGGGTCCATCGGCTCGATCGTGAGCCAAGTACCGTCAGGACGAACCTTGGTTGCGGCCACCCAATCGGCATCGAGCGCTTGCAGCGCACTATTGATTGTGGCGGGGACTTGTTCCAAGTCAGCATCTATAGGCACCGACGCAGGCCGACCATCGACAGTAAGCGAGAGTGTGCCGCTTAAAAATTGATCGTGATACACGGTGTGATCACTCTCCCAGGCGGGTACTTGGGATACGTTAAGAAGGTTAGCGATGTAGTCAACTGGGACGGGGTGCGCGGGAGGGGCGGCTGCTCTTACGATCACACAACTGATGACTAGACAAAAATAGACGAGTGCAACACAAAGGCGGCGCATGTTTCAATGCCTCCTGAGCCCGAATTCCGAAACTCTTGCATTGATACCGGACGACGTTGGTTGTTAACAAAGTGCAGATGTCACTGCACTATTCGCATTTGTTTCGTATGGCGTTGCCTTGGCGTTCAATGCCTTTGCGGCAGCAGACCTCGCGGCGTTTTGTAATAGCACCGCTCTGCGAGTGCACAGGATACCAGCGGTAGCGCTCTTCTCATCAGTAGCACAGGAAAGCGCTCCTGTCGCAACTTCGATTTGGAACAGCACCGGTTGTGAAGTGATGAGCGTCGTCCGGGCCCTCGGCGGGGACACACGTCCGACTCAACGCCTCAACCTCACGCCAAAAACAACGCCATTTTCCCGGGGAAGTCGGCGAGTAGAAGCCCCTCGGACGTGAGACTCGGGGATGAGTCTCACTCTTCCGTTCGCCGAACGATGCGAGAATATTCCTCGTCCCTTATAAAGTCAAGATCAAGGATGAATTTATTACGAAATCCGAACAGATGACCCGAAGAACTTATGAATCAATGATTTGTTCGCAGTCGTCGCTGCACAGCCGTATGCCGTCCCTACTGCAACCGCTGGCTCTCGCGGGCCAAGATGGGTTCTGACTTGGCCTCAACTCCCAGGCTCCTTCCGTCTCGTTCAGCACACGGCGCTACCGTATCCAGGTAGCGTTCTCGGTGAAGCCAACTTCGCCAGCGCGAGAGAGTGCCGTGGATGAGGGCAGTGTCGGCCCGCGCGGATGTCCGAGCGTCGAAGCTGAAGATGCGATCCGCGAATCTCGCACGTCCGATGGTCGATATTACAGGCGCAAGAAAAGTAGGGTCAACGCGATGGGGGGGTTAGCTACATGACCGGGAAAAAATGGCCCACCCGCACGTTGCGCGTGATCGCGAATCGCCAGTATTCATGCTAATCCTAACGGTATCACGCGCGCGAGCAGGCAACAGTTGACAAATTTCGAGGGTCTAGGAACGGACGAATTCAGATGAATGGCGGGCAGGCGAGCGCCAAGCCAAACGAGGGGCAAGCGGGGCGTGCGAGCGCGGATGGGGCGTGTGTTTGCTGGCGTGCGCGAGGCGCGTGGCGCGTTTTTCGGGGCGTGCAACGCGCGCGCTCGTGACAGCGTGGGTGCGCGAATCGGCGTTCTCGCGCCCGCGCGGAAATCCGTTTTCCGAACAACGTTTTTGCGCGGGCGCGATGGCAGGCCAGGCTAGCGGATGTGGCGCGGACCCGCATGGATAGCGGGTGCGGCGCGGGGTGCGGGGGAACCGGGGGCGCGCGTTTGCGGGATGGTTTTTCCAGTTTTTCCGGACGGCTAAAAAAAACGATAGAGTTGGTTTTCGGGTTAGCCAGGGGGAAGGCCGGGGCGCGCTCGCTAGCGGGGTGGGCGGAGCGGCGGCGCGGAGTGAGGGCGCGGGGCGAGGGAGTGCGGGGCGAGTGGGGAGGACGCGGGAGGGCGCGGTTCTGCCCGAGGGCGTGAACATGGAAAACTATGTCGCGCAGATCGAGCGCTTTTTGCTGCAGTCCGCGCTGGTACAAACCAACGGCGTGCAGATCCGAGCCGCCGACTTGCTTGGCATCTCCTACTGGTTCGGCATTTGATGAAGAGTACGAGCTGTAAGTCCGGCTCCCAGAGCCTATGTCCCTGAAGTTCCCCGTGCACTTGTGACTTTCTGCCCTTGACGGATCGTCGCTTCCGGCTATACTCGCGTTTACTTCAGTTACCGGATTCTGGTTTGAGGGGGCCTGGAATTCGGAGGAGGCGGAATTGCTGTCGCCGCGGAGAGCGTTGCTTGTCCCCCTGGAGTTCGTGGTTCCCGCCTGCAGCGACTCTTGTTTCTCGACACCTCTGTTGGACCTGCATTTACCTTGGGAGAAATGACGATGACTATGTTCGGGTCGGGCAAGTGGGTGGTGGTCGGGCTTGCGGTTTGCATGTTGGCAGCGCAGGAGGCGAAGGCGGGAATAGGATTCCAGCCGGTCTCGCCCGATGAGCTCAAGATGACCAGCGAGCCGCTGGCTCCGGGAGCGCCCGCGATCATTTTGTACCGGCAGGTGGACCGGGACGACAATGGCCGCACTACCCATGAAGACAATTATTTTCGGATCAAAATCCTGACTGAGGAGGGGCGGAAGCATGCCGATATCGAGATTCCATTTCTGAAGGCGAGCCAGGACGTTGTGGGAGTGAAGGCTCGGACTATCAGACCGGACGGCTCGATCGTAAACTTCGACGGTAAAGTTTTCGAAAAGGAACTGGTCAAGGGGAGGGGAGTGAAGTATCTGGCGAAGACTTTTACTCTGCCGGACGTGCAGGTTGGGGGCATCATCGAATACTTCTACGCGGTGGATTTGAAGGAGCATTACATTTTCGATTCCCATTGGATCCTGAGCGATGAGCTGTTGACAAAAAGGGCGCAATTTTCGTTGAAACCCTACAAAAGCAACTACCAGGTATGGTCCCTGCGCTGGAGCTGGAACACTCTGCCTGCCGGCGCCGTTCCTCCCAAGGAAGGGCCCGACCACATCGTCCGCCTGGAAGCCAGCAACATACCGGCATTCCAGACGGAAGACCACATGCCTCCCGCCAGCGAATTGATGTCGCGGGTGGATTTTATCTATGAAGAGGGCATTGCCGAGAGAGAACAGGCCAATTACTGGAGGCAGGTCGGGAAGAAGCGGAACGGAGAATTGGAAAGCTTCATTGGGAAACGGAAGGCCATGGAGGAGGCAGTGGCGCAAATTGTCTCGCCGAACGATTCGCAGGACGTGAAATTGCGAAAGATCTATGACCGGGTGCAGCAGATCCGCAACAAGACGTACGAGCTGCGGAAAACCGAGCAAGAGGAAAAGCGCGAAAAGGAAAAGCCGGCAGAAAACGCAGAAGATGTTTGGAAGCGAGGCTATGGTAACGGTATCCAGCTGACTTGGTTGTTCCTTGGCCTGGTGCGAGCTGCGGGTCTTGAAGCCTACGGATGCTGGGTTTCGGGTCGTAGAGAATATTTTTTCACTCCGGTTACTATGCAAAGCGCGAAATTGAACTCCAACGTTGTGCTCCTCAAGCTGAATGGGAAAGACCTCTATTTTGATCCAGGAGGAGCCTTCACACCGTTTGGCTTGCTGGAATGGTCGGAAACAGGGGTGCCGGGGTTGCGGCTGGATAAGGACGGCGGAACCTGGATTCGGACCACGCTCCCGCAAGCCTCGGAGTCGCGGATTGAGCGCACGGGAAGACTGAAGCTCTCCGACACGGGCGATCTGGAGGGGAGACTGACCGTCACCTACATCGGACTGGAAGCCATGTACCACCGGCTGGACGAGCGACACGCGGACGAAGTGGCGCGCAAGAAGTACCTGGAGGAGCGGGCGACGTCACAAATCGCGGCGGCCGCGGAGGCGGACCTGACCAACAAGCCGGACTGGACCAGTTCGGAAACACCGCTGGTTGCGGAATTTAACCTGAAGATTCCGGGTTGGGCCTCGAATGCCGGCAAGCGCGTGGTGATTCCTGCCGCGATCTTTACCGCCGCTGAGAAAGGGCTCTTTGAACATGCCAACCGGGTACACCCCATCTATTTTGAGTATCCGTACGAGAAGACGGATGACCTGACCGTCGAGCTTCCGCCGGGGTGGCAAGTGAGCAGCGTGCCACGGCCGCAGAATACGAATGGAAACGTGGTGGTTTACACCTTGAAAGTTGAACCGGGCCCCGGAACACTACGGCTGACGAGAACGCTAAGCATTGACATTTTGGTACTGGAGCAGAAGTACTACGCGTCGTTGCGGAATTTCTTTCAGGTGGTGAGGACCGGCGATGGCGAGCAGATTGTTCTGCAGCCAGGGGGAATCCATGCGAGCAACTAACCGGCGGGCGCTGTTAGTTTGCTTTTTTGTTGCTGCATTCGTTGTGACCGGTGTGCCACGGGCTGCGGCCAGTGGGGACGCTCCACAGTGGATGCACGCATTGGTCGGGGTCACGCTGCCTTCCTATGATGAGAAGACCGACGCGGTGCTGCTCTATTCCGAGACGAACGTGACCGTTCTGTCGGCCGACAAAATCAGGACGCACGTGCGTGAGGCTTACAAGATTCTGCGGCCCGAAGGGCGGGGGCATGGCACGGTATATGTCTATTTCAATCCGAACCGAAAAATAACAAATCTGCATGGCTGGTGTATCCCGGCCCAAGGCAAGGACTACGAGGTTAAGGACAAGGACGCGATGGATGTTTCCGCCCCGGCCGAAGGCGGTGAATTGGTCTCGGACGTAAAGTACAGAGTGCTACACGTTCCGGCCCCCGATCCGGGCAACATTGTTGGCCACGAATATGAAGTGGAGGAGCAGCCCTTCTGGTTGCAGGATATTTGGTACTTCCAGGAAACGGATCCGGTGCGGGAGAGCCATTTTTCCCTGCACCTCCCTCCCGGCTGGGAGTACAAGGCCTCGTGGCTTTCCTATCCAGAGGTGAAGCCGACCGAAGGGGGCGGCAATCTATCGCAATGGGTGGTCAGCGACGTCAAAGGGATCAGGCATGAGCCGGACATGCCGCCGCTGAGTGGTGTGGCAGGTCAGATGATCGTGTCATTTTTCCCAGCGGGTGGGACATCGCGGAAGAACGAGTTTGCGAACTGGCAAGGCATTGGGAGTTGGTACCAAAATCTGATTAGCGGACAGATGGACGCGTCGGAACCGATCAAGCAACAGGTTAGCGGTTTGACGGCAGGGAAGACCACGCAGCTACAGAAGATGCAGGCCATCGCCGGGTTCGTGCAGCACGACATTCGCTATGTCGCCATCGCACTGGGTATCGGTAGCTGGCAACCGCACGCCGCTCCGGATGTTTTCTCGCACCGCTACGGAGATTGTAAAGACAAAGCGACCCTGATGCGCACCATGCTGCGCCAGATCGGCGTGGACTCCTACCATGTAGTGATCAACACGCAACGGGGTTCGGTCACGCGTGAGACACCGGCTCACAACGGGTTTAACCACGTGATTCTTGCCATCAAATTGCCGGATGATGTGAAGGATCCGTCGCTGATCGCCGTGATGCAGCATCCCAGGCTGGGCAGAATCCTGTTCTTCGATCCGACCAACGAGTTGACGCCCTTTGGCCAGATTGGAGGGTATCTGCAAGCGAATTACGGGTTGCTGGTGACGCCCGACGGCGGCGAACTGGTTGAGTTGCCGCAACAGCCGTCGGCGATGAACAGCATCCAGCGCGTGGGCAAGCTGACGCTCGACGCCAACGGGAAGTTGAAGGGTGATGTCGAAGAAGTGCGGCTGGGAGATCGAGCTCGGTCAGAACGGCGACGGCTGCGTACCGTAACGAAGGACGCGGATCGGATCAAACCAATCGAAGACCTTCTAGCGGGATCGCTCTCCAGCTTTCAAATTGTGCGAGCGAGCGTGGTCAACTCCGACCACACGGACCGGCCTTTCGGCTTCAACTATTCTTTCGAGTCGGACAACTACGCGAAGACTGCAGGCAATCTGCTGCTGGTGCGGCCGCGCGTGTTGGGAGGCAAGTCGTCGGGGGTGCTGGAGACGAAGGAGCCGCGAAAGTTTCCGTTCGAATTCGAAGGGCCGTTGCGGGATACCGACAGTTTCGAAATCGCGCTGCCGCCGGGCTATGAAGTGGACGAGTTGCCGCCTCCCACGGATGCGGACTACAGCTTTGGCAGCTATCACAGCAAGACCGAAGCGAGCGGGCAAGTGTTGCACTACACGCGTGCCCTGGAAATCAAGGAGCTGAGCGTTCCGGTCGGCAAAATGGACGAGCTGAAAAGGTTCTACCGCATGATCGCCTCCGATGAGCGGAATACGGCAGTTCTGAAACCAGCCGGGGCCGGCAAATAGGATGCGTGGCGAACCTCACTTGGCAAAGAGCCTTATGGTGTCACCTCGAGCGTTTATGTGCGAAACTGTGAAACGCACACAAGTTGCGCCAGCGCCAGCCAGTGCCTCGGATGCGGGCGGCGTCGGCCTGCGCGGATGTCAGCGGCATATGATTCAGAGACGCCGAGCGTCGAGGCCCATCATGCCTACTTTAGTCGGAGCCACTGTGCAACGGAGCGGGTGATCTTACAGGCGCAAGAAAAGTAGGGTCAAAGCGATGGGGGGGTAAGAGAGAGGAGAGGGGTTAGTTCCCCACCCCCACCCTCGCCAATGGGGGCCGGGGCCCGCGCGCGAGTGAGCGAGGCGAGCGGGAGGCGGGCGTTTTGCGCGTCGAGTGAAGAGGCCCCGCCGATTGACCCGCAGGACTTCACTTCGTCACCCGCCGTTCGCACTGCCTTCCATCTTCGATCAATGTTCGCCTAATCGGATTCCCGATAAATCTCGCAAGTGTAAGAAATAAACGCGAATATAAGCGGGATTGTGTATTTGACACAAGTATTGCAATTGCGTAGCCTTTCCGTGTCGGATGCTTCCAGTTTATTTGGAAGCCTGATGCGGAGGTGCGCTTCGTGGATTCACGCCAAAATAAAAAGCTCATTCGTCAACTACTGGAGATTATCCGTGATCCCGAAAAGGCGAGCATTGCAAAAGCGATGTTCCAGTTTGGCGGGGATGACGTTCCTATTGTTTCTCCTGCTGAAGCCAAGCCAAAGGAAAGGAAATCGTGGCCAGTACTCTTTAAGAAGAAACTGGCAGATATTTGGAATAGCACACCAGTGTGGGGGGCCATCGGCGTGCTAATTGGTGCCATCATCGGCCAGCTATCTCGCAAACTATTGTTTGTTGGCGCATGGATAGTGTTGTGGATTGAAATAATACGCGGCGGCTTTTTTGATCGATTCATCTCTAAAGTGGTCGGCAATGCTGTTCTAGGTCTCTTGCTAGCTGCGCTTATTCTAGAGGTGTGGAGAATTTCCCCGCAACCGAAAGAGCCTCCTACACTAGATCAGGAAATCACTGCATTGGACTCACTATCCCACTCCTTTAGCTTTCTTCTCCCGAAGCATAAGGTCTCGCAAGCCTCCGCCGTTTTTGTAATCGCGGCGAGAGCGTCTTATAGCGTCCCGAGCACTTTTCAGCCCTCCGCATTGCTCAGCGTTGATCCAGAGTTTTTTCAATTCCATCAGTGCAACCAGCACCTCTCTTCGAGCTGGGTTCCCGTCGCGAACACTTCTTAAGGTATGTCTATCGATGCCCGTGTGATAGGAAACTAAATCTAGCGGGATACGCCCCAGCCATTCCCTCAACTGCAGCAAAGCGACAGCATGAGTTGCATGCTTGCGGCCATCTTCCATGCGAATGTACTCTGTTGCGGTTGAATCGGGTTGCTCCAGGTCATAACCTTGCAGGATGCTTGGATCGTTGCCCCCTCCCAGCGCCTGTTGCTCTCTTTCCGAATCGGAATCTTGCGCCCAATTTGCACATGTCGCCGCTGTAGCAATCCACGTGTATTCCGTCCGCAGGGCTGGCCGTCTGATCCGCAGAATTTCGGCTCAGGGTGGAAACGATGCTGCTCGATAATGCCTCCATAGCACATCGCATCAATTTGGCCAGGTCCGCATTGGGCGTCTTCATCATAGAGGGTGTATTCGTCTGCGGTTGCGATATCCCGATAGATCGCAGTTTTCCAAGCACTTCTATCTTTCGTGAACGGAGTGACCAAGCAAAGTTTCGATTGCGGACCATTGGATATTTCTCCCATGAGCTGAACCGCGAGCATGAAGTTAAGTGGGCGATACGCACTCTGCCCCTTGAATCGTGCTAAAAGCGCGGGAGTCGTAATTGCAATCTGCATCATGGCGGGTAGATCAAAATACGGCTTGCGCTTGGCTCGGGCTGCCTCTGGGCCGTCCAGCTCCAGCGCTAGGATGTACTCCCAGGCATCCCAAATCCATTGATGTTCTTTGTGCCTGCGCTCTTTGTCTTCGAATGGAGGGTAGAGAAATCCGAGACCGTGGGCAGAAGCTTTGACAATCTCTCGCTCTCCGTGTTCATTTTCGATGAACATACAATAACGCTTTGAGCTCACGCTGTAGGCGAACAGTTGCCGCTGTTTGCCGTCAGGGCTGAAATTTTCTTTTTCGATCTTTAGCACGCTTTCCTTCCCAGCGTCGCCACGGTAAGGATTGAGAGCCCGGAGCGGCTCGACTACCTTTGTCCGCACTTCCTCCCAACTGAGCGCATGAATCGCCTCGCGACCATCGGGCATACACCCTTTGCCACGCGGACATGGAACCAAGCCGCCACGTTCTGTAGCCACTATCGCGGCGTTGTCCGTATCCATGAGCGCCCAAACTCCCACTCCCCCTGCCTCAGTCACTAGCCGCTCAACGAGAGCTAGAAGTAGATGTGCTCCGGATGTGATCCAAGAAGCCAGGATTGGAAAGTACCAACTCCCGCCGCGTTCTGTGTTGACCGTGGTGGAAGGGAATGGATCGGCGGCGCCTGAAAATACTTCTACGATTACTTCCTCCGGTTCTACGTGAGGATCGATCTGGGCGAACAGACCAAAGGCCCCGCCGTTGCCAACACATTTGAGGAACTCAGCAAGCGGCTCGTTAGTTTCCTTGACTTTGGCTCTCTCTTCTGTAACGAACTGGTAGAAATCGTCCTCAACGGGATTAACCGGAACTTCACCCCTGATCTGTATCGTCCTTAAGCCAGCTTGTTTTCCGTGCGGGACAACCTTGAATGCCGACTCTATGATCGGAACTTTTCCGGTGAGCAGAACGGAAGCCGCTAAGTCGAATCCGGCATAATATATGCCGTCACTGCTGTAGGCGTAATTGAAGCCAATGTTTTGGCTCTCGTCATCATACTTGGCTCGTAGGGGTAGGATGTCGCCATTCGGTTTATTGATTGTTGAATAATATAGTGACATTTCTAGCTGGGTATGCTATCGTCGGCCCATGGGAAATCCGGCGGGAGTGCGGCGAGATTTTCAGGCACTGGAGCAGCGACGCTTGCGGGCGGCGCGGTT
>Ga0208937_1001268_pt1 | contig 11268 bp, 17 predicted proteins | sample June2015DPH_11_5_FD_184705 | JGI IMG/M metagenome (GOLD analysis project Ga0208937, IMG submission 184705) | Peatland microbial communities from SPRUCE experiment site at the Marcell Experimental Forest, Minnesota, USA - June2015DPH_11_40... | ecosystem: Environmental > Terrestrial > Soil >...
CCAGCACATCGACCTGCCGCAACTTCGCGACAATCTCTTCAGGCGTGTACCGTTTCTTCGGCATAGCAGTCCTCCTTGATGCCAAAAGACATACTTCAAGTCGGACCACTTCAAAGGGGGTGGATCACTCTCACCAACCGGCTTCCGCAGCACGGTGGTCTCCCGGAAACGGGATGCGGCCGAAAGATCGGCAAAGCTAGCGGAGCGCCAGCCCTCGTTCACAGGAGGGCTTTATGGCCAGAGACGATTTCCCGCTGACCATCGACCGCCGCCGCTTGCTGGCCTCAGCGGTGGCCCTCCCGGCTGCGAGCATTTTGCCGATGGGGAGCCTGCCGACGCGACCGCTGCTGTGGCCATTCAATTCCCTGCCACCGCGCATGAAGCCGAGCCCGCGAATTTCTGTGCGGCGACGGCTCGGCTGACTTTTAGAAATTGCCCGACGCAACGCAATTCGCCGGGATGCAGATTTGCCGCTACTTTCGATTGCGAGGGAATTGCGGCGGATGAAGACTCAGGAAATTCAGGATGAGTTTAGCCGCTTCGAGGCGGCTCATGGCAGGGCGGTGTGGGAGGAGGTTCTCAAGTCCCGGCGGGAAGCGGAGGGTAATCCGAACTGTCGGCCGAGTTGGATGAAGGCCATGGGTTATCAAGCCCAAGTGACTAGAATTCTCCGTCACCGATTTTATACGGAGAAGACGTTTGGAGGTGCTGTGTCAGCTCCGAAACGGGCGTAGCCATAGGCCGTAGGCCGAAAGCCTCATAGGTCGACGGATTGGGTGAATTTCTTTGAAAGGCCATCTCAAAGGCAGGGCCTTCCAAACTAACGACCCTGCGGCTCACCCCGCGAGTTCTCAAGATCACTGAAATTTGTGATACTGACCGTTCCTTCCGCAAACCGCGCTGTAATCTCAAGTGAGCCACCAAGCGCCTCTACATATCGCCGTAGATTGCTGACATACATGTCCGCGCGTCTTTCGAGCTTGGCGACCGCTGGCTGTCCCACCTTCAACTCGCGTGCAAGTTCTTCCTGCGAACGGTCACGGGCCTGGCGCAATTCGGCAAGAGGCATCTCCGCCTTAAGCACACGCACCTTTGCCTCCGTGCGAGCTTTGCGCTCCCGAGAGAAGCTCTTTGTCAGTTCACTAAACGGGCGATGCCCAGTCATTTGATCAACCCTTCCTTTCTTAACTCCGCGATATAGTCGTCATAGAGACGGTCGGCGACAGGAACCATCTCCTTGTAAAAGCGGTCGTCCCCGGTCTTATCGCCGCCGATAAGGAGAATTGCCGTGCGCCTCGGATCGAAGGCGTAAAATCCACGGAGAGGCTTTCCGCCGCTCTGTACACGCAGTTCGCGCATGTGACCGTGTTTCGAGCCGTTAATCCCTGACGAATAGGGATAGGGCAGTTGCGGCCCATGCTCCGTTAGCAGCGTGACAACCGCCGCAAAGTCCTCCTGTTCGCCCTCGGTCAGGCCGTTCCACCATTCCTCGAATTCGTCGGTGTATTCGACCTTCCAATTATAAATATTCCATCTATGGAATAATGTCAAGAAGTATTCCTTCGGTGGAATATTTCATAAGTACCCATAATTAATAGAGAATTTTCAACAATTGAGCGTTATCTTCAGTGGGTCCGGCAGCACAGCCCACCAGCGCGCCGAAACCCTCGGTAATCCAGAAGATCGCCAAATCCTGTTGAGGGTCATGGGGCGACACCGCAAAAACGCAAGATTGTTTTCGCGATTCCTTTTTGAAGAAATGTTGCTATCGCGTTTAGGGCCGCCGCAACGATTCGGTTTGCTATGACGCCGCCTGGTTTCCTCGGCGGTAAGAAAACGCTGCCGATGGACTTCGGGCGCCGTGCTGAGTCCGGCGGCCGGGTTGGCGCCGACGCCCGGCACGTTCCATTTTCGAGCGAGATTGAAGATGTATCGCAACAGCACCAACACGCGGTTGCTGGTTCCGGCAGCGTAGCCGTTGTCACGCATGTGATTGATCAGATCGGCGATGCGGTCGCTGGCGAGTTTGCTGATCTCGGTTTCCGAGCGAATGGAAACTTACGGCCGATTTCTATCATGTCATTTCGTCGCCGGGGTGCTGAACGGGGTTTTGGTCGAAGATTTGTGCCCGTCGATCGTACTTGCCTTGCTTTTGTCACACCGAGATGGCCTCCTTGCTCGATCGTAGGCGTGTGTTTGTAAGGAGTGCTGCCAATGGTTTCGTCGGAAACCCAAGCTCAGAGCGATCAAGGCGACGAAATCTTCCGGGCGTTCAAAGAATGGCTAAGAATCCAGGAGGCTCGAAACGCTGGGGTTGCGCATCCTCACGAAAACGGCTCTTCGGATAGTCGTCAGCAAGAACTTCATGTCTCTCCCAGCATTGCGCCTGTTGAGCCTTCCATGAGCGTGCATCCCCGCCAACCAAGTTTCCAAAGTGACGGAACCTCTCGCGATAGGCGGTCGGTAGGAAGACGAGTATTCCGTACCTTGACTTATGGATTCATCATCATTGCGACTGTCGGCGCCGCATTGGCTTGGCAGTCCAGCGACGACAAAACAAGGGATACGATTAGAACTTGGGGAATTTCGCTGAGTCAGTTGTTATCCGTGCTTGGGACCAAGTCGCCCACCGGCTCTGACGTAGCCACTGAGCCGGCTTCCGAAACTTCAGGGCAGGCGTCGGTCGCGGCCACATCGTCTCATGATCTGCAACACCAGCTTGAGACCATGGTGAGCGATCTCGCTGTCATGCGGCATATGGTGGAGCAGGTCGCCGCTAAGCAGGAGCAAATGACCCAAGACATCGCAGCGCTGCGGTCGGCCCAGCAGAATCTCGGCGAAAGGATATCGTCGCTACCTCAGTCCCCAACGGTCTCGCCGAGCAAAAATGCGCAAAGGATTGTGCATTCAGAAGCGCCAGTGCAGCTACCCTCAGTGCCTATCCCGGTTCCTCGCCCGCAAAAACCGTCGCCCTTGCACTGACTATCTCGCCAATCGTTTCATCGCCGGGGACGTTTGACTCACGTCAAGGCGGCCTGAATTGCGGAGTTTAGCGTCGTGCTCGGTGCATTTTTGGGGACTACCTGAGCCGGGCGGCCTTGGCCGAATCGAAATAGCTCCTCGGCACCTATTCGACTCCGGTCCTGGCCGCCTCCGTCGCCCGCATGACCGATCCGCCGATTGCTCATCCCGCTTTCTCCCAGCGGAAGAAGAATGATCCGGCCAATTATCATTCGATCGTGACTGAACTGTCATTCTCTCGCTATACCGCTTCCAGTTGGCGCGGTTGCTCATGGCAAAGAGTAGTTTTGCGCAGCGGCAAATTTTCTGCGGCTGATAGGGGTTCCACGGTCAAAATCGGTTTAGGAGGGGGATGGGCAGGGTGCCGCCGTCTCTTCCATATTTTCCGCCGGGGATAGTTTCCCAGCGAAGGGCGAGGATGGGCAGCAGGCCCAGACTAACGGTCGCCCTCTCTCGGCATCCGTCAGGTCCTCCTACGTCGATCAGGCACAGCATGCCTCGGCGGGTCACGACTTAATAGATGATGCACGCCCCCGCCGCGCTCACGTCGGCCAAGCAAAGCGCTTGTTGGTAATTCACGAGGCTTTTCGGATACGTTTCGTGGGTTGCCACGACTCCTTACGCCGTCTATCGACCCATTTACGAAGTATCTCGTCGATGCGCGTCTGCCAGCCCGGCCCGCTAGCTCGAAAATGATCGAGCACGGTCGGCGAGAGGCGGATATGAATATGGACTTTCGCATCGATCTTCTTAGGTCGTCCGCGCGCGCGCGTCAGCGTGCCTTGCGCCGGACGCACCACTTTGCCTCCGACCGCGAATTCGGCGCGATCAAACTGATCTTTGGTCCATTGCGGCGCGTCGTCCGGGTCAGCCCAGACGCGCTTCGAAACGCGCTTTTTCTCGGGCATTGCATTTCCTCATCGAAATCACGTGGCGATCCGCGCCACGCGGCGTCCAGGCCACCATGACCAGACGTTGGCGGAGCAGGCCGTAGCTTTGGAACCTTGGCTCGCCGTAGTTCCGCCGATCGTCCTGCAGCGTGAGCGTCACTCCTGCAAACACCGTCGCGGCTTCGGCAAAATCTAATCCCCGCCAGCGTCTTATCTCGCTTGGCTGGGTCGAAGGTAATCCTCACATAATTAATATGCCCACGGAAAATCCAGACGTCAAGATTTCCGTGGCAACGTAAATAGGCGCCGGACGTACCCGTAGCGCCCGTGACCGTCGCCCAAACTCGAAATTCTACCGCCGCGGACAAACCGTAGGCGTGGACGCCCCGGCCTGATTGGCTTGGGCTTCGATCGACACCAGTACATTGGGGTTGGGTGTGGCAACATCGGGCTGCGGCAACGCTAGCAATCCAAGGCTATTAACAACAAAGATTGAGAAAACCAGCACTCCACCTTTCCCCAACGCCAGGTAGCGCCGTGCTAAGGGCGCGGGGCTTGACAGCGCAGCGCCGGACGACCGATGTGGCGGTAGCAGCCTTGGCGGAAGCCGGGGTCATTCAGGCCTGGCCGATAAAACTCAAGGCGGAGCAGAGTGAGCGGGCCATTACGGGTCTGTATCGCATCGGCGAAGTTGCGCTCAATGCACTGGCCGATGATGTGTTCCTTGAATTACGCAAGACACCAGGAGCATTGCCAATCGCCTACGCGCAGATGTTATCGATGGGCCAACTTGGCATGTTCGAGCATCTTGCGCGGTTGCAGGCGCAGTTGCGACCGCCGCCTGCGCCGACATTGTCCGAAAGCCTCTTTGAGATGCCGGGCGGCGATACAATCCAGTTTCGATGAGCTGGTCGGAGCGAGCAGATGGCCCATGTCACCATTGACGCTCGGGACTTCGACTTGGACAAATTGAGCGGAGAAGCGCGCCAGCAGGCGATGAACATCAACCTGGTCGACCAGGAAATTCACCGGCTGCAGGTCCAGCTGAAAATTTGCCAGACGGCGCGCAATGCCTACGCGACGGCGTTGCAGCAAGCGCTACCGAAGGATCAGTGAGGCGGGGGGAGTAAAACGTCGTGGCGAATTGAAGACCGACCAGATCGTAGGTTGTCCGGCGCTGAAAATCCCGGCGCAGATCGCCTTTTATCACGCACGTGCCGGTGCCAGCAGACGAAGCAACCGCTTCACGCATGCGCTTCACCAATGACCTTGATGCGTCCATGCGCGCGATTGCGGGGTTTCGCCTTGACCATGATTTCCACATCCTGGCCGAGCGCGGTCAGCAGGCGCATCAGCCGCTCGCTGGAGAAGTTTGCGAGCCGTCCATTGAGCAAGGCGGAGACCTTCGGCTGATCGATGCCCATGAGCGTCCCAGCGGCCATCTGGGTAAGCCGGTTTCGCTTAATGACCTGCCGGATATGGCTCGCCAGCTGCGCCTTGGTCAGCTCCTCCTCGGGCTCGGCAAAGTGCATGTCGGCAAACACGTTGCCGCTGCTCGCCGTCACCGGGATGTCGGCTTCTCGCTTCTTAACCATTGCTCGTAATCCTCTCTCGCTCGCTTTAGCCGTAGCTCGATTAAGTCCAGTTCCGCCTTCGGCGTGGCGACGCCGCGCTTGGATTTCTTCTGGAAGGTGTGCAGCACATAGACCACCCTGGCAAAGCGCACGGTATAGACGGCCCGGTACGTGTCGCCATCGAAGTTATCCACGATCTCCGCACGTTCATGCCAGCCTGGAAAAGAGCAGCCGCCTGGTGAAGGACAGGCGGCTTCAGGTCCTGGGCGAGCCAACGAATGCCGTATCCGCCAGATTCGGCATCGAAGGACACAACGAACGCCTCGAAGGGCGCGGCCCCCGCCCCGGCCAACTGCCGAAGTTTCTCGAAGTGAACCTCAAATCGAGCGCCCTGCAAGGGGCAGTAATCGGCGGGACGGCGCAAGGCGATAACCGTATCGAGGGCGTCTTGCCTGCGGCTCGTCCCGCGTTGCCTTCCGTTGACGCCCGCATGATGGATGATGGATGAGGAGGACAGCCGTTCCATTGCGCCTCAAGCGCAGAAGCCAATTTTGCATTGGTAGCCAAGCTTCGCTGGCACCTTCGCTGCCGCTGGCCAAGAGCGTGGAGAGGTTGTCCAGGATCGGGCTTTGCTTTGCAGCGGGCCGAGAACTGCGGATACCGACGAAGCCGGCCATGCATTCCAATCTCAAGCCGGCCACCCGTTCCGATTTGAAGCCGGCTACGGTTCCGATCTGATGTCGGCTACCGGGTCCGGTGTCCCGCGGGTCGGGTTGGATAATGTTTGCGTTTTGTGAACGGGTCAAGGGGCTGGCGCGCGGGCGTCGGCGAGCGGTTTATCCCATTGTTCGACGCGGCGTGACCATCCCTTCGTTCCCGACCTGATTTCGTGGTGGCAGCGCGCGCAGAGGTGGTCGATGATGGCCGAAGGCCACCGCGATCACGACGCGCAACGTCAGCGACGGGCCGTAAAGTGATAGAGCGGCTTTTTTGCATTATTGGTCATTCGGAATTAATTCTGAATGTCTGGTTTAAGACTAATCCCAAACTCGCCGCCCGTTCGTCGGGAACGCCATAGTTTCCGGATTGTTGAGAGCCAACGTGCAGACCTCCTCAATGGTGGAGGGCACCTTGGAAAATCAAAGACCCGAAGAGGCGATCAAGTCGGCTACGTTCGGTCGGCGAAAAGTCATGCCCTGCGTTTGCGTCGCCGATGGCAAGCAGCACATTCGAAAGTTTGTCGGAGAGGCTCTGGAAGAACTCGGCTTCATCACCTGCGAGTGCACGCAAGTCGGCGAGTTGAGCACAGTGCTTAATTCGCAGCTGCCCGACCTCTTTGTCGTGGGGTTGTCGGCAGGCGGGATCGAGGCTGCTGCGATGCTGAAGGAACTCGCAGCAAGAGCATTCGACGGCAACGTCCTCCTGCTCGGCCCCCGCGACTCCTCGGTGGTGACGGCCGTCCGAGAGCTCGGCGAGCAACTCGGCATTGCGATGCTGCCCACGCTCGCCACGCCTTTTGACACCGAGGGCTTGCACAACAGTGTCGCCACGCTCCTGCCCGCCGAAGCGCCGCCGAACCCTACGGTCGACGTAGCCGAAGCGCTCCACTTCGATTGGCTCGAATTATGGTATCAGCCCAAGATTCACACGCGCGCACTCGTCATGCGGGGCGCCGAGGCGCTGATCCGCATGCGCCATCCGACCTGGGGAATCGTCTCGCCGGCAAATTTCATTCCAGATGACAGTGATCCCCACTTCCGTGCGCTGTCGGAGTTTGTGATTCGCCGGGCGGTGGAGGATTGGCGCTATTTCCTTGACCAGCACGGTCCTGTTGAGGTCGCAATCAATCTGCCAGCAACCTTTTTTAAGGACTCGAAATCAGTCAAGCGTCTGTGGAAGCAATTGCCGGATCACCCGGCCTTCGAAGGGCTGATCATCGAGATCAACGGCACCGACGTCATTGCTAACCTGGAGCTGGTGAAAGATGTCGCCAAACGGCTTCGGTTCCACAACATCGCCATCTCGATCGACGATCTTGGGATGGAGTGGTCGTCGATCGTCGGACTTCACGACTTTCCTTTCGTCGAAATCAAGGTCGATCGAGCCTTGGTTGCCGGCTGCGCGGATGACCGGTTGAAACAAACAGCGTGCCGCTGGATCATCGATCTCGCCGATGGCTACGGCGTACGCACCGTCGCCGAGGGCGTGGAGACCCTAGCCGACTTTCTCACCGTGCGTGAGATGGGTTTTGATCTGGTGCAGGGCTTTCTGTTCGCGAGGCCTATGACGGCACAAAAGTTCGCGCGGACCACGCTGCGCCACCCTGTGACGGTGCCACAATGATATGCAGCCAGGGTCATTGTGGTTGTAGGCCGTCTCCGCGACTGAGACCCTTAAGCAATTCGAATAAGAGCAGGCCCGCACCGATGAGCGGGCCCCGCTCGCTTGCGCGGCACGGTGGTCTTTTGGCGCGAGCGCAGAACGTCGATGGATCACGTCCGAGCGGGAACGAACGCCGTCGTCGTGAACTCCCTCATCCGGGCGCCGGCCGGCGGAGGGTTTTCGGCGTTAAACCCAATCGGGACGCGCACGCAGCGAGAGAGCGGTGTTAACCAGTCGCTGTGCCGGAGCGCCTTCGGCATCGGGGGTCGGCCGCACATGTCGGCGCTGCGATCATGCTGTCGGTCATGACCTGGACGTCGGCTTATGCCGGGGGCGTCAGCAACACGAGCTGCGTCGGCATGTGGAACGGCTTCAACTGTGTAACGCGATGGGGTCCGGCGGGCGATCCCCATGTCAGGCTAGTGCCCGAACCACTCGGCGAGGCGGAAAAGGCGCGCGTCATGGCGCGCGATCGCAGGTGGCTGGCCCGTTGCCGGCCCGTCGTCGAGTACGACCGTTTCGGCGTTGCCCGCTATCATTATTCCGCGCCAGGCTGCGAATTCGGCGTCGGCGAGGATTGATGGCGGTCAGCGCATGGCTGCGCCCCGAACGCGCGAGGCGATCCTAAAGCTTGTTCCGCTCATTCCCGCGCAAGCGGGAATCCAGACGAGATGCGTTGTTAAATTTGTCAGTAAACCAGTACAGCCAAACAAGCGAGCCAAGTGCTACATTTGCCGAAACTTCATTTTGGCCGATATTGCTGGGTGCGTGTGGAGCGTAGGCCCGCGAGGCCGTATTGATCGATCGAGTATTGCCAGGAGAGGAATTCATCGACGTGAGCGTGTAGCGGCTGCAGGCTTCCTCCAGAGAGAGTAGGCCACCACGCACGGCCGCGACCACCTCGGCCTTGCGGCGGATGACCCAGCGTTTCGTTCCCGGCGTCGGCAAATCAGCAATCGTCAATGGGCTGCCATCCGGCCCTACCACGTATTTGGTTCTCGGTCGAAGAGACTCAACCACGAATATTCTCATGCACTTGGCTGCACTTGACTGAACAACTCGGCATAATGTTACGCGCGGCGCCCTAAAATTTTCCTACGTGCATCAGATCAATTGGAAATAGGCAGAAAAAGCTGGCGGATTTAATATTGAAGCCCTGCATTCTATTGCAATGCACACAGACCGCATTGCGAAAAAAAGCAAGAGGTTGAAGTTGACCAGTGTCCGCGGATCAGAGTGATCTGCCGAGTGGCCGAAGGTGCCACACTAGTCTAGATTTGCACAAATGGGGCGGCACCGCCGACGCACTAGTATCTGGCAGAAACAAAAATGGACCGAGAGGAAACGAGAGGTGCGACGCCAAGTGCGCACCGGCCGAAGACGCCTGGAAGTCCAAATGCCAAGCTGCGGCTCGAATGGACGCCCCCGCGGATAATGCGGTCAGGACCACGCAACTGACACGGCGGTTTATTGCGCAATTAATTGCGCATTGGGAGTAGACAGAATGTTCCCATGCGCCTATATTTAGCCGAAGTGCCATGCCGCCGCCGGAAACCAGTAGGACCAAGGTGGTTGCGCGGCTTGAGCGCGACGGTTGGGTCGGCCGCCACGGTGGCGACCATGATGTTTATAAGCATCCCGCAAGGCCTGGCCGCATCATCGTGCCACGTCATCGTACGCTATCACTTGGCGTAGCGCGTGCGATCGCCAAGGTCGCCAGTTGGCGGGTCTAAGGGGAGCATATCATGCGTTACATCGCTCTGGTGGACGGCAAGGCTGGCGCCTATGGCGTGGTGGTACCCGATTTGCCCGGCTGTACCTCGGCCGGCTCGACAACGGACGAAGCTCTGCGTAAAGCCGTCGAGGCGGTGCGATTGTGGATCGAAGATGCGATCGATGATGGCGAGGCTTTACCAACTCCGCGCTCGATTGAGGCGCTACGCGCCGATGCCGAGATTGCCGCAGCACTAACGGAGGGCGCCGCCCTTGCCATAGTGCCGCTGCTGCTTGACGCCGGCCGACCGGTACGGGCTAATTTGTCGCTCGATGCCGGTCTCCTCGATGCTATCGATGAGGCAGCAAAGGCGCATGGGCTCACGCGTTCGGCCTTTCTCGCGAGCGCAGCGCGAGAGAAGATTGAAGGCCGCGCGGGATTGCAAGCAACGCCTGTCGATACGCCCTCAAGACGCAGGCCGCGCGATCGCCGTATCAACAAACGACGCGCCTAGCACATCACTCGGTGATAACCCGCTCACGCTTCGCAAGAACAATCCGCCAGAGCGCAACAATTTCGTTGTCACGTATTCGCTTTGCGAATAACTGCGAACGGTTCCAGACCCACCTTGTTGGTGTGCGATAATAAGGGCTGTCGAATTATCGCTCGTCTATCCGGTCGTGTGGAACAATCGAATTGATTCGATAGTGTGTGACTGACCTTAATTTGAGCCGCGTCGAGTTTTTCGTCCTCGACGAGTATGTAGGCCCCCTTAGCCTCAGTGCAGTCGCTAGGTCCCCTTCGGTATATAAATGTCCGCAAGTTGGTAGATTTTTCTACGCCCGCACCTCGAGCAGGCGAGCGAAAATCCATCGGGTAGTTTTGGTTCCTTCACGAACTCAATCTGGGCCCCACAGTGGAAGCCGGTGACGGCTGCGTTGGGCTTCTTGGTTTCGGCCATAACCAATGGCACCGCGCCCTTATCGCTAAGTCAATGAAAAAATGCGCGCCGAGGCACGCTGTAGTTCTTGTTGATTAATTGTGGCTGCTGCTCCACTTCTTCTTGCACCAGGCGAGGGTTTTGGCGCTGGGGGGTCGCGTCTTTCTGTGTGGCGGCCTCAGCCAGACTTCTTTTGGCGAATTCCCGTTCTAGCAATAGTCTCGCTCGTCGTTTCCTTTGCCTTTTCGCCCGGAATCAGAAGCAGCATTTCTCGCTGCCCCTCAATCCGCTTCCGGCCCTTCTTCCTGGGTGCGGGTGACCGCTTCTCCTCGGCAACGGTGCGGTCAGCTAGGCGGTTAGCTGGAAACGGTATAAGGGCAAACATCGGCACCACCGCAGCCTTGATGCTGAACCGTAGTTTTCTTGTGGCCTTAACTACTTCAACGCGTGAACCGGAAGAACGGGCGCCACCCCACGACCTTTGCCTTACCTCACGGAATTCTTGTGCGTCGGGCGAACCCGCCCGCACCAGTTCCTCGTGCAATGCCATCAACAGTTTCCTGTTTGCCGACACTCGCTGCTCTACTTCCGCACGCAATTGAGAAGTGACGGCCAAGGCCTGATCGGCCCCCACTGAGTGGTCCGGGTGGAATGTTAGTTTAGAGTTGGCCGTTGCACCAGCGGGAGCGTGGCCGGCGGAGCCGGTCGACGTAGCGCAGCCGGCCACGCGGCGAATGCTGGCACGAA
>Ga0208937_1001270_pt1 | contig 11256 bp, 10 predicted proteins | sample June2015DPH_11_5_FD_184705 | JGI IMG/M metagenome (GOLD analysis project Ga0208937, IMG submission 184705) | Peatland microbial communities from SPRUCE experiment site at the Marcell Experimental Forest, Minnesota, USA - June2015DPH_11_40... | ecosystem: Environmental > Terrestrial > Soil >...
CCACATCCGGCTGGGCGCGGCCACGGCGCTGTTCGACGCCGTCTTTCTGGCCTCACGGTCGCTCGACCGCCGCCAAGGACGAAAGGTCCTGGTGCTGATTACCGACGGAGGCGACACGGTCAGCAAAGTGGATTACAAAGAGGCCGTGCGCGCCGCCGAAGAGGCAGAAGGGATTGTTTACAGCATTATCGTGGTGCCGATCGAGAACAGCGCCGGGCGCGAGACCGGAGGTGAGCATGCTCTGATCCAGCTCTCGGAAGACACAGGTGGCAAGTATTACTATGCTACCTCGATGTCGCAACTGGACGAGGCCTTCCGCCAGATCAGCGACGAACTCCGCACTCAGTATCTGCTGGCTTACTATCCCTCGGAGCGCACGTCGAACTCGCAGTTCCGGCGCATCCAGGTCAGCGTTTCCGGCCCTCCCGATTCCGCCATCTACCGCGTGCGTCATCGAGCTGGCTATTACACGTCTAAGTCCGACTTCTGATCACGCTCTCTCTGCGATGGTACTCAGATGCCCCATCGGGTGGCTTCCAACTAGCCGAAGTTCGTCGCGGAAGTGCCGAGCTCTGCGATTTTTGATGGCGAAAGTGACACAAGTCTTGTCTTTGCCATCGAGAATTTAGAAAACGCGATGTAGTGCAGACCAACCCCCTTGAAGCCAACGTGGGTTGATGACACACTCGGCCCAGATGTTTTTACGGCCGCATCAACGCAACAAGGACGGTAAGGATCACACCTACTGGTCGTTGGTGGAGACGGTGCGAACGGTCGACGGTCCTCGCCAGAGGACGCTGTGCTACTTGGGGGAGTTGAACGGTTCGGCGCAGGCCCGATGGCTGAAGAGCGTGGAGGTGTTCAACGAGCAGGGGGACGCCCAGCAGTTGAAGCTGTTTCCCTCGCACATTGAAGTTCCGGACGATGACCCCCAGGTCGCTCGGGTGTTGCTGAATCGAGTTCGGCTGGAGAGAACGCGTCAGTTCGGCGCTTGTTTTCTGGGTTGGGAGTTGTGGAAGCGTCTCGGACTGGATCGATTTTTTGAGCAAGCGATGGACGGCGAAGCGGCCGAGGTGCCGTGGTCACGGGTGGCCGCGGTACTGGCGATCAACCGACTGTGCGCGCCGGGGAGCGAGTTGGCAATCGAGGAGCGCTGGTACCCCTCGACGGCGCTGGATGATCTGTTGGAGATCGAAGAAGGCAAGATCAACGATACGCGTCTGTATCGCTGTCTGGACCGGATTCTGCCGCACAAGAGGAAGCTGGAACAGCATCTCAAGCAGCGTTATGGGGAGTTATTCGGAGCCGAGTTTGATGTGCTGCTGTATGACCTGACCAGCACCTACGTGGAAGGGGCGGCGGAGAAGAACGCGATGATGGGCCGGGGCTACTCGCGGGATCATCGGCCCGATTGCGAACAGATGGTGATCGCGCTGATCGTCAACCGCGAGGGCTTTCCGTTCAGCTATGAGACCTTTGATGGCAACCGTGCCGACGTGTCGACCATGGAAACGATTCTGCGCATGGTGGAACGTAAGTACGGCAAGGCGAGGCGCATCTGGGTGATGGATCGGGGAATCGTGAGCGAGGAGAATCTGGCGGCGATTCGCAAACGGGGTGGTCAGTATCTGGTAGGTACGCCGCGTCGGCAGATGAAGCGCTTTGAAGCCGAGTTACTGAAGGACGACTGGACCCAGGTGCGAGCGGATGTGGAAGTTCCAGCGGAGAAGAGACGTACATCTTGTGCCGCACGGCGGCCCGTAAGGAGAAAGAGAAGGCGATCCGGAAGCGTTTTTCCACGCGTATGGAGGCGGCTCTGGAAGCTCTGGAGAAAAACATTGCCAGTGGCCGACTGAAGGACCGCTACAAGATGGAGAGGAGACTGGGACGGATTCAAGCGCGACACCCGCAGGTGAATGATCTGTTCGAAGTCGCTCTGCGAGACACACCCGCCGGCGTACATCTGGTGTGGGAAATGAAAGAAGAGCGAAAGGCTTGGCGAGACTTGCGAGAAGGCGCCTACATGCTGCGAACCAATCTGCAGGCGGATTCAGCCGAGCAGATGTGGTCCATGTACATGCAACTGACCGAAGCCGAGACTTATGCTTCACACTGCACCTCTTTCGCAGGGTTAGCATCAAGGCCGAGCACTCGTCTTCTTGCGGCGAGCTTCAGCCCCGGTCTTTTGACCGGCGCATGCAGACCGGGATGCTCGTACAGACAGTCGCCTTTGTCAGTGTAATCATGTCTCAACAACAGGCCGTGTTTCCACCACTTGTGCACCGTTTGCTCGGTAATCGCCAGAAGTTGCGCGATCTCGTTCCTGGTCAGCATGCCGCGGGCGCGGAGTCGATCGTAACGACTCTTCAACCCATGGTCTTTCTGAATGCGGTTGATTATGTCACGGTTAAAACGATCGGTTTTGCCTGGCCGGAGGCCGCGGTGATTTAGAATGTCGGCGATCTCCTGACCGGTGTGGCCATCGAGCAACCGATCGACTTCTTGCAATACTTCGGGGTTGGTCCTGAACTTCTGCCATCCATTGAGGGGAAGGGGTAAGGTAATCGTCTTAACTACGCCTCCTTTGAAACGGACATGGGCAGTGATTTCCTGGCGTTTTAGCAAAGTAACATCTTCGAGCAGCAGGCGAACCATGCGTTTTCGTTCGCGATCGGGCGTGTTGGGGTTCCCCCACAGTTTGGGAAAATCGGTGGCCAGCGCGAGAATGCGCGTTTGCTGTTCCTGGCTCAACAATCCTCGGTCGGCAGCCCCTTGCCGTTCATATTCCTGCTGGGCCTCAAGCAGAGCGCGCAACTTGCTGTTCCAATCGGCTTCGAGGGTATCAACGACTAAACGATTTGCCGGATCGGCTTGCATATAACGTCTCTGTGCCAAGTCCGCTTCATAACGCGCACGCTCCACTTGCGTCTTGCGCAAGCGGTCGGCTTCCTGGCCGCGAGCCTGAAGTTCCTGTTGTACCGCCAAGGCTACTTCCAAGGCCACAGGGGCGACGGCCTCCAGCAATAGTTTACCGATTGCCGTATCGATACCGGTACCGAGGATTCGCTGGCAAGGTGACTCCGCGCGCTCGGAGGTTTGTTGCTGGCAGAGATAAATAGAGACCAGATGCTCTCCGCGAACTTGGTAGCGCGGAGTCATTCGTTTTCCACATATCCCGCAGAGGACTAATCCCTGCAGCAGCGCCACTCCTTCTCGGGGCGGACTGTTGTGGCGATCGCCTCCTTGAACCTTCGCGTTCTCTCGTAGACGGCGCAAGTTTTCTTCATATTCCTCCCACTCAATATAGCCAGGATGGGCATGCAGCAGCAGAGTATGCCATTTTTCTCGTGGCTGACGCACCGCCGTACTGTGGCCCCTGCCATCCATCTTCCTGCGCACCCGGGTGCGGCCATAAGCAAACGCCCCGGCGTATCGCGGGCTACGCAAGATCTGGATAACGTGGCTGTGCGTGAGTGCGACCCAGAACAACTGACCTTTCCCCGGACCGCTGCGTGGCCGGCGTGGAAACAACACGCCTTGCTCGCGAAAAGACCTGACGGTGGCACACGCGCTTCCCGTGCGTCGAAACGTGGCAAACAACAACTGCACGCTTTGCTGTACTTGCCGGTCCGGATCCAGAATGACTTGTTCTTGCGCATCATAGGCCAGTCCGATCGGGAGCGGAATGGCCAGTTCGCCACGCTTGGCTTTGTTCAGCACGCCGCCTCGCATGCGCGCTTTGATTAGATGAAGTTCGGCCTCACTCATGGTCCCCTTGATTCCGAGCAGAAGGCCGTCATTGAAATTGCTGGGATCGTAGATTCCATCTTCGTCCAGGATCAGCGTCTCGGTCAGCGCGCAGATCTCCAGCAGACGGTGCCATTCGGCCGAGTTGCGCGCCAAGCGCGATACTTCCAATCCCAGGACGATCCCAGCTCGTCCCATTCCTACGTCGGCGACCAAACGTTGGAATCCTTCGCGATCCGTCACCGAAGCCGATTGACCCAAGTCACGGTCAATCACAACAATTTGTTCGGGCGACCATCCCAAGGCAAGGGCTCGCTCCCGTAGCCCGTACTGGCGTTTTGTGCTCTCGGTATTTTCCAGCACCTGTCGAGGAGTGGATTGCCGGATATAGAGATAGGCATTGCGTTTCCGGTGATCGGCGTTCACTTTTTGGTGGGTTTCCGTGGTCATCTGACTACCTCAGTCTGGTGGTTGAGTAGCACCATGCTGGCCAGAAGCATGGTGAGTTCGGTACGTAACGGTGCAGGAACCGCTGGCTCGGATTGATTCTGCTCACGCGGGGCGGCCAACGCGCACTGTCGCCACGCCTCGATCCACGATCGCGTGCCTTGGCGCAGAAACAGAGCCAGCCCCATGCCACGGCCGAGTCCTCCTAGAACCTGGCTCCGCAGTTCTTCGTAGCGGGCGGTCAAGGTATCGTCGATCTTCGAGGCGGAAACGGGTTGCGCCATAGGCTGGCTCAGTGCCGTTTTTTTTGACGCAAAAGTCTGCGTTCGATGCTGCGGGGATGCACCTGCACTCCGAAACGCTCCTGGATTAATCGCGCCAGTTCTGGGAGACGCAGCGTGGGCTGAGTGGCGCGAGATTGGTGAACAAACTCCATGATCTTGGTGGTGAGCTTGTGGGCTGTACGGGGGCCTCGCTTCTGCGGGATCAACCCCTCGAGGCCGGCCCGTTGGAGAGCCGCCTGGGCCTGGTAGAACGAGGGGCGAGAAAAACCAAAGGCAGCTGCGGCTTGGGTCACGGAATCCTTTTCCACTTCGACGGAACGTAACATCTCGTACTTCACCTGGAGCAAATCTCGGGCGTCGAAAAAATCGCTGTCCTTGCCCTGAAACAACGAATGAGTGACCGTCTCGGGATGTGGATTGCAGGTTCCCTGGCGGCGCAAAGTATCGAGTTTGGCGGAGGTGCGCTGCTGTTTGGGCATGAAGGCCTCCCGGCGGAAGAATCGCGAGAACTGTAAATATAATTATGCTCATATCATGCCATTGTCAAGTTCTTAAGCCCCAAGTGGAACCTAGTAAGTACATCAGTAACATTGAATACAACGCGATATCCTATCTAATTTTTCAACCCAAAGCGATATAGATATCGACATAATTTATTTAACGATTGCTACATAATTTACCTTACAAGCTTCCTTCTCGGAGCCCCTCGATCAACTCGACCAGTCGGAGCAGATCCTCCACCCGGAAATAGGAACGACCGGCTGCCACAACCAGGAACGGATCCACCGGCGCCATACTCGTAAAGCTCGCTGGAAACGAGCACAAGCGCCCGTTGGCATCGTGATAGTAGGCGCGATTTTCACCCCACGCCTGGCGCCACGTGACCAGTTCGAACTCATGACCGAATGCAGGGTGAAACGGATGGGTTACTCGGAAACGTTGCGGCTCACTGCCCGCTTTGGGTGCAGTTGGTAAACTACTTCGAGGCCTCGTTTCGTGCGCTCAAGAGCGAGCTATCGATTCGGCCGTTATTCCATCAGAAAGAGCCGCGAGTGAAGGCCCATGTCCTGGTGGCGTTTCTGGGGTATGCCTTATGGGTGACACTGAAACATCTGCTGCAGCGACGGCCTGCGATCGTCCCACAATCTTCGGCCAGCGAAGCGGACAACGCTCAGCCCTTCTCGCCGATGAAGACACTGGCATTGTTGTCCACGTTGCAGAGCGCCGACATCGTGCTGCCCACCACGGACGGACGCGAGATCCGCTTGCGTCGGATTACCGAACCCACGGCCGAACAGAAATCCCTGCTGCACCAGCTCCAACTCAGCCTGCCGGATCGGCTGAAATCACTTTCAAAATGTAGTGCAGACCTTGCGACCGCCTAAACTCATTCTGAAAGACTTAGCCGGTTTCGCGATCAATCCGTGACGAACTTCGGCTAGCAAAGCGACCATCCTTGTCAAACAGGAAGAGCTAACATAACATAATTTCCTTTTACAGATTTAATATACAGTTTTCAGTATTTTGAAGGGGCGCGAAGAGTCAAACCTCCTCCCTTCCCTATGCCTCAGATCGTTGTAAGTATATGACAAATATAGTGATGCCGACACATTCCCGTTTTGGCGTGCGGCTGGCTGGAAAATTGCTTTAAGTGTGCCCGAGGTATCTTTAGATTTGCCAGAGGATTATTGTGCACGTTTCATTTTTTTGGCAGGAAGTTCGGATCTGCATCCCGCCGGATCCCTTGATCGAAGGTCCTTAAGTTTCTGGCAAGACTTCTGAAAGACGAGATTCTGGAATATTGTGGTGAGGAAAATTTCGATAAGAACGATTCCGAAAGGAAGGTTTACGATGTTAAAGCTAAATTCTTCCCGTCCAAGCGCACAATTTATGGTATTGGCCTTGATCATTTTATCCGTATCCGCATTGCTTTTGTGCTCAGTGGCAGGCTTCGCGCAAACCACGGTCGCCCAAGGGAGTATTCAAGGCACGGTAACGGACCCCACCGGCGCGGCTGTGCCCGGAGCGAAGGTTACGATCCAACACAAATCTACCGGGCAGACCTCGACGACTATCACATCGTCCACGGGTACGTATAACTCCGGCGGTTTGATTCCCGGGGAGTATGTGGTCCGTGTCGAATCCAAGGGCTTTAAAACGTCGGAGGTTCCTGTAACTGTGGAGGTGACGGTCACGTCGTCCGGCAACGTGAAGTTGGAGGTCGGCCAGGAAAGCACTGTGATTGAGGTGCAGGGAAGCGCAGTTGCGGTCAATACAGAACAAGCCACCGTTCAGGGCGTGCTGACGTCAGACCAAATTGACAAGCTGCCCATTGACGGCCGCAACTTCCTAGATCTTGCACAGCTCGAACCTGGAGTTCAGATCCAAGATGGCTCGAACTTCGATCCGACGAAAGCGGGATATTCTTCGGTTTCAGTCAACGGCGTTTATGGGCGGACCCCCCGCATCGAGCTTGACGGTCTTGACATCAGCGACGAAACGGTGGGCACTACGACACAGAACATCGGGATGGGTTCCATTCAGGAGTTCAATATCAGCCGTTCGTTCCTCGACCTTTCGACGGAATTGACCTCCGCGGGCGCCGTCAACGTGACTACCCGGTCTGGTACGAATGCTCTCCATGGCCAGGGTTTTTACAACTTCCGCGACCGAAATGCACTCACGGCTGACTTTCCAGGGGGCGTCGACTCGTACTACCAGAGAAATAACTTCGGTGGCCGCATCGGCGGACCGATCTGGAAAGACAAGCTCTTCTTCTTTATCGACGCCGAGCGCCAAAAGCAGGCTGGTCTAGAAGCGGTCAGCGTTGCCCCACCCTTTAACGCTCTGAGCAGTGGTTTTCCCTCGCCGTTCTTCGACACTGAACTCACGGGCAAGCTGGATTGGCAGGCGAGCAAGAACATCCACGTTTTTTATCGTTTCACGCTTAACTGGAACAAGTCGGCAGCTACTTACTATAGCGGCTTCCCGGTTTATGACAACCGCGACAACACTCCTTCCGACGCTGTAGGCGTGGATTGGAACCAAGGGAGCTGGTCTCACAGCTTCCGCGGCGGCTACCTCAAGTTCCACAATCAGATTGTAGATGGCACACAAGGCAGCTCGTTTTATAATCCCCTGCCCATGGATGGCGTGCAGTTTGCAGACATCAACTTTTTCTTCGGCCCCAATCTGCTCGCTCCTCAGGGAACCTTCCAGAGCGACAAGCAGATCAAGTACGACGGCAGCAAGGTGTGGCGATCACATATCTTCCGCTTCGGTGTGGGCTCCAACCGGATTGAAGGCGGGGGATTTGCCAGCTTCTTCGGAGTTGCCCCGCTGTTGGTTTCGGTTGCTGCGGCTGGCTCGTTAACGGGCAACCCCGGCGATCCGACTTCTTACCCCTTGCTCGAAGCGCTGCTGGGCAATGGACAGGGCTACTTCACGGAAAAGCCGGGGTTTGGCCTCCCTGCTGGCGGACAGGCCGACTGGCGTTTCCAGTGGTACGTGGGCGACTCCTGGAAGATAAAACCGAATTTCACTCTGACGTACGGTATCAGGTACAACCGCGATACCGGACGCACGGATAGCGATCTCTCTCCCATTCCCTGCACTCAGTTGAGCGCGGCGATCCAAGCCTCGGGCGAAGCGCCGTGTTCTGGCAGTTCTCTGATTCTAGATCAATTTGGAAACACGCCCGGGCTCGGCAACCGTATTCGGCAGCCCAACACCAACTACGGGCCACAGGTGGGGTTTGCCTGGGACCCGTCCAAGAACGGCAAGACGGTCATCCGAGCGGGCGCGGGCCTCTACTATGAGAACTCGATCTTCAACAACACCTTGTTTGACCGCCCAGCCAAGCTACCCACGGGATTGTTCAACGCGCAAGCGCCGCTCATCTGTCCCCCCAGCCCGGCCTTCGGCACTGTCTCTGTGGCCTTCACTCCGACCCAGTCCGTGACCTCAGTCAATGGCGTGGACTTGGCAACTGGTGTCTGCAACCAGGCGCTGTCAGTTGCAGGCCCGCTGGTTGCCGACTTGCAGCAGCAATTTCAGTCGGTTGTGGCTGGTAAGGCCGTTTCCAATCCGAATTACATTGGAAATTCTTTGACTCTGGCCAGTCAGGTAAGTGACTTGGCGGCGTTTACTCCGAACTGGCGCGTGCCGCACTCTTACCAGATGAATGTTGGTTTCGAACGTCAACTTCTCAAGGGCGGCGTGTGGAGTGCGGATTACATTCGCAATGTCAGCCTGCATTTCCCCTTAACCATTGACGTCAACCATGTTGGCGACTCACGGTACCTGAATATAGCCGCCGCGAACAACGCGATTACAAACACGTTAGCAGCTTGCGGTGTGGCCTCAATCAATGCAGCCATTGCCGCCTGTCCCGGTCTTTACCCCAGCGGCGGCGGTGCAACCATCAACGACTTCGCCGCTAATGGCTTAGATTCAGGCTACGCGTATTTCGGCGGAGCTCCGGTCGAAGTTGCGTCGGGTGGAGCGCAGACCCCGGCTACGGGCGCCGCCTTCCCAGGAATCAACCCTTTGATGGGAGTGGGTGACATCGAGGAGCCCATCGGTCGCTCGGTGTACAACGCCTTGCAGACCTCCTACAAGCAGCGCGTCAACAATCCGTTCCGCGGCTTCAACGCAATGGATCTGACGATTTCCTACACTCTGTCCCGTTTCCAGGGCACCGGCGGAAACGACCAGAACTTCAGCGCCAACGCTTGGGACAACAGGAACCCGACCGCTTTCTTCGGTCCGACTTCGCTCGATCGCACTCACGCCTTCAAGTTCGGCGCGACGTTCAATGTAGCGCACCGAGGACCGCAGTTCAGTATGATCGGCAACTTCGGTTCGCCGCATCCGTCGGTTATGGAATTGTTGACACAGAGTGGCAACCCTTATCCCGGTACCGGTGAAATCTTCCGCACTGATATTACGGGAGATGGTTCGGTGCAAGATTTGTTCAACCCGAACGGCGGACCCGGACGGCCGGGGCAACTGGGCCATTCGATATCTCCCGGTAATCTGAATAGCGCCGTCAGTGAGTGGAATAATACCGTGGCGGGGACGCTCACTCCTGCTGGCCAAGCCCTCGTCGCTGCCGGACTTTTCACAACAACTCAATTGCAAGCTTTGCAGGCGGTGAAACCATGGGTTGCTCCGCCGCCTCCGGGTGCGGAGGAGGCTGGGTTCTTCAAGGAGGTTAGCACGGTGCTCTCGTGGCCCATCAAGCTGAGGGAAAACATTGTCGTTGAACCCTCGATGGGTGCCTTCAATGTGTTCAACTTCCATAACTTCGAAATTCCCTCGCCGCTAATGAGCGACCAGACCACTGGCCCTTATGCGGCGGGGACCTACGGCTCGGCAGGGTCGGTGACGGGGACGGGCTCTGGCTCTTTGAACAGCCGAGAGTCCCTGCGTACCGGCACCGGCTCTGGCGTCTTCTCGAACGGAGCGCCAAGGCAGGTGGAGTTCGGGCTCAAGGTCAACTTCTAACGTCTCTCCAATTGACCTCAACGGCCACCGACTTTCGGGTTGGTGGCCGTTTTTTTTTACGGGGTCAATTCCCCGCGCAGTTTCTTGGAGAGTTTTTCGATGTGCTTGAGTTTGTCTGCCAGATCTTTGGGAAGTCTGCCCTGCGCGATTTGGTCAATGTCTGCAGGAACGGTTTGCGCCAGCTGGGCCAGTTCGGCGGCTTCCTGGTGAAGCTTCGCGGAGTCGAGCTTTTGTGCTTGTGGCCCGGTGGGCGGGTCTAGCACGAGGGGGTACTTGGCAATTTCGAGTTTTCCCGGTGTTTCGGGCAGGGATCTCTGAGACTCCATCGGAGCTATGCAGAAGATGACAGCAAGGCAAACGGCCAGGGCCTGGGGCTTCACGGTGGACCTCCTACTGGAAGGAGAATTTGCCGACATTATACTCCCGATTTGTGCGCCGCAGCTATGAAAACGGATGGGCGGCGGCTCGCAAATTTCGGCAATGGATCGATAGCGTGACGCTACTAGGGGTGGAGACAAGCCGACAGGATGCTTACAGCCGAAGCGCCTGTGGCAAAATGAACTGGGACCCCAGAAGAAGTCTCCCGCGCTTTGTGTACAATGCCAGCATGCCTTTTCGTGCGCAGGGAAATCCTAATGCCGTCAAGCGCGGGCGGACGCCGCCTCCGGAAGAGACTTTTGAAGAAGCCAGCTTCCTCAGGGCTCTGGGCGAGAAGCAGAAGCCGGTCAGCGTCAAGTTGATCGATGGCCAGACCGTGCGCGGATGGATCGAGTATTACGATAAGCACATGGTGCGCTTGACGCGCGAAGGCGAGCCTAACCTGTTCATCTTTAAGCACGAGATTATGTACATTGCCGAAGATGGCGGCGCGAAGAAGTGAGGTGGGCTGCGGCTTTCGGGCTTTGGCCAAGCAAAAACTTTCCCTCGGTTCTAAACCTGTTGATTAGGCCTTCGCGAAAGGCCGAAGTCTGAAGGCCGAAGGCCGAAAGCCGAAGCCTGATTATGCCCTCCAATCACGACAGCTTTATTCCCGCTATGTCAGAGATCGCGCGCGAGGCGGGCGCGCTACTGATGCACTACTTTCATCAGCAGCTGAAGATTGAGTACAAAGGCGACGCCGACCTGGTGACGGCGGCCGATCGCGCCGTCGAGGCACTGATTCGTGATCGCATCCGCCAGAAGTGGCCAACCCACGACGTTCTCGGCGAAGAGCAGGGACTCAGCGATCAGGGCAGCGATTATCGCTGGTACGTCGATCCGCTGGATGGCA
>Ga0208937_1001275_pt1 | contig 11208 bp, 16 predicted proteins | sample June2015DPH_11_5_FD_184705 | JGI IMG/M metagenome (GOLD analysis project Ga0208937, IMG submission 184705) | Peatland microbial communities from SPRUCE experiment site at the Marcell Experimental Forest, Minnesota, USA - June2015DPH_11_40... | ecosystem: Environmental > Terrestrial > Soil >...
GCTTTGTAGACCACACCCATCCCCCCGCCGCCCAGCTTCTCGACGATGCGGTAGTGCGAGATGGTCTGGCCGATCATTGGGGGAGCGCAGGACTCAGGGTGCAATACTAAGGGTGTGAGGAAGCCGAGTCAACGAGGGGCACACCACGGAGATCGGAAAGTCGGAGCGCCGTCGCCCAACGAGTCACCGAACCTTCACCCCGTATTTCTGTGTGAACGGTGGAACGATACCGTTCAAGCGCAGGTACTCGACTAGCTGTCCGTAGTGGTCGGTGATGTGCCAGACCGCAATGACCGAGATACCCAGCTTGGTGTTCGGTCCAGCATAGCGGCCTTCGACACGGTCGAGCGCATTGTTCGCCGTGAGGGTGGCGAGGACACGGTTGGAGTAGTCGAAGGAGTCCCTGAGATATTTGATCAACTCGGCTTTTGATTTCGCCGGATCGTGGCCGCCTTTTTCGCAGTCCTCGGGCGGTTTCTTGCCCTCAAATTCGTTGAAGAAGGCGAACTGAGCGCAGGCGACGTGCTTCACTTGTTCCCCGAAGCTGCGGACGCCGTCGAACTTGCCGACTGTGGGGATGTAAGAATACTTGTCTTCAGGCATGGCTTCAGCGAGGCCGATAAAATTCCCTTCTGCGAACTGGAGCGTGCCGCTGACGCTTTCCGCGATGGACTTTGGAATGTCATCTGGCTGGGCGGCTTTCTTGGTTGCTGAGTTCTGTGGCGTTGCAGATTTCCCGACATCAGAGAGAGCGATGCCACACAGGATAAGAAGGGCAGCACCACGAAAAAGGCTCATTCTAGCCTCCGGTATTCGGAAAAAGGATACTTGAGCCACAGAGGGAAGTCGAATGTGCGGGCTCTTGGCTCTGGTGGTTCGGAAGGGGTCGAATTTTGAGCCAATTTTATGTGGCCTTTCGCCACATGTTTCGCCTCGGCGGAAGATGGTCAGCCAGTATACCTTCTGAGATCAACTCTGAACCGAGAAGGGCAATCAGACGGCGACTAGCACCGCCCAGATGAGCCATGGCGTGCCCTTCCGCCCGGCAGGGTTCCCACGTCTCGTTTCCGAATCACTGACAGCCCATCCTGCCCGCAGAAGACCGAGCTTCAAGTTTGTCTCCTGCAACCCAGACCGTCCGTAAACTGGAACTTTTCCAAGGAATGGACAGTGTTGTTCCTCTCGGATTTCTCCCAAACGCTGGCAAGATACGCCATGTCAACAGCTTAGGTGGAACTTGAGACTGGTCGTCAAGGTGCATCTCTTTGCCGTTGCAGTCGCATGCCCTCCAAGGCATACTTGTGCGAACTGCTGAGTTACCTGATGAAAATCCTGCTTGTTGAAGACAGCAAGTTCTTGAGACTAGCGACGGGACGGGCGTTGACTCGTGCGGGCTATGAGATGAGCTTCGCAGGCGACGGAGATGAGGCCTTGCTCATGGCTGCCGAGAAGCTACCAAACCTCGTTCTCCTCGACATGATGTTGCCGAAAATGAGCGGGCTAGAAGTCCTGAAGGCACTGAAGAAAGAGCCTGCAACTGAAGGCATTCCGGTTGTAGTACTGACTGGACTCTCGCAAACAAATGCCGAGCGATTGCGGGCCGACGGAGCCTTCGCTTTTCTGACGAAAGCCGACCTTGCGCTGGATCAGGGTGCAGAGCCCCTTTTGGCTGCGTTGAGGAAAGTCTTCACGGAGCTTCCCGGCGCATCCAATGCCAAGGCGGTATGCGGTCCGCATAGCTGAGGAACACTGCCCGTCGTAGAGCAGCCACGATGCCCAAGATTCTCATAGCCGATGACTCTCGCCTTTACGTACATCTGATATCCGGATGGATACAGGATCGCGGCTTCGAGGTAGTGGTAGCATCTGATGCTATTCAGGCGTTCGTGATGGCGACCCAACACCGACCCGACGCCGTTATTTTGGATATCAGCATGCCCGGAGGATCAGGCATTGACGTTCTCAAGAAATTGAAACTGTCCACCAATACCAAATACATCCCCGTACTGGTGGTCACCGGAAACGCCGGAAACGAAATGAGAACCCTCGTAAAGCGTCTGGGGGCTGCGGACCTGCTGGAGAAGCCTCTTGATTGCGCTGAGTTCTGCACCATTTTGTCTTGCCTCACCGTGGAAGCTGCCCCTTCTCCCACGGCAATCACGTGACGTTAGCGTGTGGTTGTGATATGGCCCCTACTTCCCAGCCGTTCAAGGTTCTCGCGGTTGATGATTCCGCGATCTATCGCAAACTGGTCGAGCAGTCCCTCTCGGCAGAGCGGTACGCCGTACTGTTTGCCAAGAACGGCCGCGAAGCCCTTGATCTGTTTGCAAAACATCAACCTGCTGTGGTCATAACGGATTGGAACATGCCGGACATGGGAGGTCTGGAATTATGCAAGCGTATACGTCGCGACTTCCCAGACTGCTACTGCCATCTGATCCTGCTTACAAGCAACAGCGAGAAAGAACAAGTAATAGCAGGATTGGCTGCCGGAGCCGACGACTACCTAACGAAGCCCTTTCATTCCGGTGAGCTTGTAGCGCGTGTCGAGGTGGGCCGCAGGATCGTTGAACTTCATCGCCAAATCCAAGCAAAGAATCGCCTGTTGGAAGAGATGGCATTGACGGATGCCCTAACAGGCTTGCCCAACCGCCGTGCGATTGACGTTTGGGCACCCCGCCAACTGAGTGCAGCCGCGAGGCATGACTTTTCTATTTGGGCAGTGATGGCTGACTTGGATTTGTTCAAGAAGGTCAATGATACCTACGGACATGACGCAGGCGACACTGTGCTCAAGAACTTCTCGGAGGTTCTTAAGGCGAATACACGCCATTCGGACATGTGTGCTCGATTGGGAGGAGAGGAATTTCTGGTAATAATCACCCATTCCGACAAGGAAGGCGTGAAAACTGTGGTCGAACGAATACGCAAACAGTTTGAAAACAACAAAGTCATTGTTGGGAACGCCACCATTGCGGCGACCGCCAGTTTCGGAATCGCAGGATTTCGCGGAACCAAGCCTCCTGACTTGGACGCCCTCGTGGCCCGTGCCGATACTGCTATGTACGCAGCGAAGGAGAATGGACGTAACCGAATAGAGTTCGAACTGGACTCTGAATCTGAGGTCTCATGAAAGGATGCTACGCGGACTATTCCCACACAGGCTCTTTAGGATTCTGGCGAATGACCGCTAGGGCTGAGTAGGGCCGACGTGTGTGGGGCTGTCCGATGCGAAGCGCCTCAGCCCGTCTGGGAACTGACCCGGCAACGAGCGACCTGAACACAACTGTGGAACACGCCGTCCTGTTGGCTCGCCAGTAAGTGCCCTCCGTCTCAATCAGGATCGAACTCCAAAAAGACCCGAGATTGTCGAATGTCGAACACGACAGCGATCAGATTCACCAATTGTTATTGAATTTGTTGTTGAATGCGGCTCAAGCAATTGACGGCGAGGGCACAATTCGGGTGGAGATTTCGCTCTTGAAAGGGGATGCTGCGATTACCGTGGTGGATACGGGCCGTGGCATTGCACCCGAGCATTTGCCCAACATCTTTCGGCCGTTCTACACGACCAAGGGAAACGGTACAGGACTGGGGCTCTCAATTGCCCGCCGCACTGTTGAGGATCATCACGGTCGGATTGAAGTAACTAGCGAACTGGGGAGGGGGACAACATTCTCGGTAGTTCTCCCGCTGCAGCAGGTTACCGCACAAGGAGTGGCGTCCTAAGTCTTGACGGGTCCTGACGGTAGCTCGACCATTTATAAGCGGCTAACCTTCCAATCTGTGTTGTTCATCCTTATTTCCTGAGCCGTGCTATATGCATGCAAAACCGTCCACGGGCGCGGATCGTCTTTGCAGACCAGCACCATGCCCGGCTTCGGCTTCAGGGCAGCGTCGATCCACGTCAACGTGTGGGTGGTGTCAGTCCTTAGTTCAACTTGGATGATGTGCTCCATCACGCGCTCTCCTGCCGTGGAAGTCCCTCGCCGCTAAACAAGCTTATATGTCTATGGTTGCAGGTGACCCTTCAAGATACGGTGACAGCAGTCACACAGGGTTGTGATTCGGCAGATAAGGTTCTAGCCAACAGTGCGCTCAGATAGGAGGCAGGGAAAAAACGAAAGCGCCCCAAACTCTTTCGAGTCGCGGGACGCTCAAGTCAAACAGCCCTCCCCCAAGTGCTGCTCGATCACAGGCTACCTCTGCTTTCGGTTATGAGGAATGGCTCCGACGGGCTAAGGTCTTCACTGCTGGCTAGCAAGAGCACACTTCGGTTAGGTATTCATCCAGCGGCCGCCATGCATACAGTAACGACTGTATACGCGCCTGCGGGAAACATCTTTGTTTCCCTCTGGCCCCGCGAGAACCTTCCCCAAGGCACGAAAAAGTTTCTCGCTTATGTTCCCAGAGTGATCCTTCTGGCTCGGTACAACTTGATATAGATCAGCGATTAGGAGATCAGGAGGCCGTTGGCAGAAGGATTGCACTGGTGAGCGCGGAAGGTGCCGTATGCTGGAATGCAACAGGAGTGAATTTGTGTGACTCTCACCGCCCGGAAATCCGTATTGATCGTGGATGACAGTGCGTTTATCCGTCATGCGCTCTGCGAGTTGTTCAGGCAAGAGGCGGACTTTGAAGTATGCGGAGAAGCGGAGAACGGAAAAGAAGGAATTGACAAGGCTCAAGCGTTGCGCCCCGACTTGATCGTGCTAGACCTTTCCATGCCTGTAATGAACGGCTTTGACGCGGCACGTGTTTTAAAACGGCTCATGCCTGCTGTCCCGCTGATTCTGTACAGTGCATTTGGGGAGAAACTCGCGGAGTACCAAGCCCGGTTAATTGGAATCTCGGAAATTGTCTCAAAATCTGAGCACCCATCCGCGCTGATTCACAAAGCCCGAGGTCTTCTCTACTCCGCTGCCGCTTGAACTAACGGGCACAGCGGCGCAGTTTCTCTAGCTCAGGCGTGGGTCGTCCCTTGGAGATCACGAGCCCAGCATTGGAGGTAAACTGACGTTATGCGCAAGCGCCTAATCACGGCAACTCCGCACGACGTTCCGCATCCCGACAAAGGCTGGCTGGACCTCGGCCGTATGGTGGCCGTGGTCGAGGTCACATCGGAAGAAAAGGAATATCCGGTGGAGGCTGCGCTAGTCGCAGGAGAAATGCGGGGCTGGCGTGCCGCCGATTCCTACACTCAAACCATCAGGCTAATCTCGGATCAGCCACAAAGACTCACACGCATCGCGCTCGTCTTCGAAGAAACCGAGACATCGCGTACCCAAGAGTTTGTCTTGCGATGGTCTGGGGATGGCGGACGCTCGTTTCGAGAAATTGCGCGCCAGCAGTGGAATTTCAGTTCCCCGAACGCAACACGCGAGGTCGAGGAGTATCAGTTTGACTTCTCCGGGGTCACCGTTCTTGAATTGGTCATTGTGCCCGACATCAGTCGAGGATCGGCTCGTGCCTCGCTCAGGAGTCTGCGCCTGTCTTGACTGCTTGACTCACTGCGAGGTTGGTTTCGGGAGTCCGACTGGGAGTCCCGCCTTTCCTTCAGCCGTGGGTTGTCCCCGTGTCAGATTTGTCGGAGAGTTGTTCGGAGGAAGTGTTCGCAGGATAAGGGTCCTCCTCCTCCTGCTTCCCGTTGATCCGGCCCAGTATCTCGCGAACCTTTCGTGCAAGCTCTTCCGGGAGGAATGGCTTTTCCAAGAAATCCCCACCGTTCAAACTCTGTTGAGGACGGTCCTCCAGTACTCCCTCGGCATACCCGGAGATAAGCAGGAACTTCATACTCGGACGCAACGCCATTACTTTTTCCTTAAGTTGCAAACCCGTCATTCGCGGCATGGCATAGTCTGTTACAACCAAATCAATGTGCGCGAGACTTTCCTGACAAATGGACAAGGCTTCCTTGCCGTCTTTGGCCTCCAGCACCCGGTAGCCTTGCTTCTCCAGTAGCTTGGACATCAGCCTCCGCAACCCGGATTCGTCTTCGACTAATAGTATGGTCGCAATTCCAGTGGGCGATAGTTTTTGATGTGAGGCTGAATGTGAGACTGGATGTGAACCTGTTGTTCCGTAGGCTTCCGCCACCTTCGGAAAATAAATGCGAAATGTCGTGCCTCTGCCTCGCACGCTGGCCACAGTGATGTGCCCGCCACTCTGCTTGACAATACCGTAGGTGGTCGATAGCCCAAGCCCGGTTCCTTTGCCTGCTTTCTTGGTCGTAAAGAAAGGCTCAAAGATGTGAGTCAAAGTTTCCGCATCGATCCCCTCCCCATTGTCACCGACCGAAATCATTATGTACTCACCCGGTACCACATCGAAGTAACGGCTGGCGAATTCCTCGTCAAGTACCACTCCAGCAGTTTCGATGCTTATTTTTCCGCCCTGTGGCATGGCATCGCGAGCGTTCACCACAAGATTGATCAGGATTTGTTGAATCTGCGCCGGATCGACTTTCACTTTTCCCAAGTCAGGGTGCAATACGGGAATGACATCAATGTTGGCGGGGATGAGGCGTCGGAGAAGCTTGTGCGCTTCCCAAACCGAGGCGTTCAAATCCAGCACTGTTGGTTCAATCACCTGCTTGCGGCTGAACGCCAGTAGTTGGCGGGTCAGTGATGCCGCCTTCTGTGTTGCGCCCTTGATTTCTGTCAAGCCGAGCCGCAGCGATTCATTTTCGACCTGCTCTTCTTCCATCAGGTCGCTGTAGCCCATGATGATTCCCAAATAATTGTTGAACTCGTGGGCAATTCCACCTGCGAGATGCCCTACGGCTTCCATCTTTTGGGCGTGACGCAATTCACCCTCGGTGCGCTTGCGCACGCTAATGTCCCGCAGAATCACCGAATAGAGCGTTTCCGAAGCCGTCTTCACCTGCGAGATCGTGGCTTCGACTGGAAATTCTTCTCCATCGGCTCTCACCCCTATCAATGTTCCCGGCGAATACATCGAACGACTGGAGACACCTGTTTGCCCGAAGCTCCGAATGTGTTCCCGATGAGCCTCACGGAACCTTTGTGGGATGAACCTGTCGATAGTCCGCCCAAGGGCATCCTTTGCCGGGCAGCGGAAGATTTGCTCAGCGGCACGGTTAAACACGATGATCTTCTGATCGCCATCCACCGTGATGATGGCATCCATCGCGGAACTGATGATGCCGAGCAATCGCTCTTGGCTATCCCGAAGAGCTTCGTCGGTCCTCTTGTGCTCCGAAATATCCACGACCGTACCTTCAATTCGGCTCGACTTATCATCGGGCGCTGAAGGTCTCGTGCCGCGACGTACTTCTAGTTGAGCCGAGACGAGGCGAGCAAGTGTGAGCAGAGCATCTTTATGAGGGGCGAGTAATTCCCGAGGCAAGCGATCCATCACACAGAGCGTGCCCACTGCGTATCCCTCTTTGGTCAACAAGGGAGCACCTGCATAGAACCGAATTCCTGCATGTGTGACCACTGGGCCATTGAAGAACCGCTCGTCCATCGCAGCATCCGATATCACCACCAAGTCGGACTGGAGAATGGTCTGGCCGCAGATTGAATCTTCGCGAGGGATTTCTGAATACTCCCAACCGACCCTTGCCTTGAACCATAGCCGGGTGGCATCAATGAATCCAATCAGTCCAATAGAGGTACCGCAGAGGTAGGCTGCAAGTCTTGCGGTCTGGTCAAACAGGTTTTCGGGCGGCGTGTCGAGCACGTGGCAGTCCCGTAGTGCGTCCAAACGCGCTGCTTCTTCCTCCGAGAACTGAGGCAACATCTTCTAACTCCACCCATCTTTGCAAGGAGGGACTTGTTGAACAGGGTTACGTGAAAAATGGCTGTTGTCTAGTGCTCACCTAAACCCTAACCTTCCCTACCGATACCCTGTTCGGGTTTCGTAACAGAATCATCGTTGGGGAGAGCCGAGAGACGCTCTCGCAAGCAGGGCATGCAGGTGCCGCTCCGTTTGACGATTGCCACACTCATGTTGGATATTGAGACGGAATGGACGCCGATCAAACCATTGGTGAAATCGAGTGGCTAGAGCGCATCTTCGCGGAACCGGACACCAGACCGCTAAGCGCGAGCGACCTGTCGGCTGCGAATCGAAGGCACGACGATAAGCTCGCCAACAGCCCGTGGTTTCGGCTGTGGCAGCGGTATGGCGTCTGTTGCCGCCCTGAGTCTCCCGCGCTCCGACTAGACGGAATTGAAGGCTAAGCCTCCGCACGAATTCGAGTATTGCGATCTTCTAGCTTCGACACCGCCCGCCTCCAGCAGCTAGGCGGCTTGCTGCCGTGCGTGGTCTAGCGCCTTACGCTCGATGCTTGCCGCGAAGAGAGGCGTTTCGCGGCGGTTGTGATCCCCGCCATCTCTCTGTCTGGCGGCTGCTGCGTCCTCAAAACTTATATTGTGCTTGGCGATGAACTCCATGAACTCCACAGTCTGATGGGCGACGACACTGTTTGTGTATTCGCACGTCTGGTCGTCTATTGGCTTCACGCTGAGAGTCCAGATCACCTGCACACGTGTCCGTCCGTTAGGTGTGAAGGCGTCCGAGGTCGAGACCATGCGGCATAGAGTTGGTGTAGCCACTTCTGCCACGTAGTGCTGGATCATCAGCGTGGTACCAATCATTTCCACGTTGATGGACATGGGTTTGCCATCGTCGGTTGAGGTAGTTCCGCAGGAGATGTGGTCGGGCGGACAACAGCGTCGATATTCCGCTTCAGGCAAACTGAAAAGCCATCCCGCAATATCGACTCTCTCAATAGGAGAAAATTCTACACTCGGTTTCTCGCTGGGTTCAGGATTTCGCCTGTGGGCCAGCGGATGCGTGAGCCGGAAGAATCGTGGCTCTTACCTTCCTCAAGCTCGCGATCCAAAACGATGGATTTCGCAGAGTCGCTCACAGGACTGATGTTGTCTCTCAGACGAAGAGCCGATTCTGACCTTCTGCGATCTCCACGGGGCGTGAACACTCCTCATCGTCGTTCACGATATGGTTGACCCGAGTGCTCACGGGATAGCACCGCATCAGCCGGGCATCGCAGGGCTTCAGCAGTTCGGACGGTGAAGCCAACGACAAGCCCCGCCGACCCACCAACCGCTCTTGAGGACTGCCGGAAGCTATGCCGTTGCGCGTTCGCCTGCGTGCCCTTTATCTCGCGCTCGGCTTGAAGCCAATCGTCCAAGTCTTGACCGTCTGTCCTTCCGCGCTGCTCGTAAAGTTCGTAGGCGCGCTGCCGAATCTGCTGCTCAATCGGGATCAGGACGGTCGGCTCGTCGGACTTCGGTGCGAGTGTGAGTGGCTTTTTCTCGGTCTCGTCTGGATGGCGATCTACCTTTTTCCCCAGTTGTTCAGTCTGCCGTTCCAATTTGTCGGCTTTTGGTGCGTTTCTTTGCCATGCCTACCGACACGAGTCACTTTGGTCAACGTACCGTGAGACTCAGCGTCAGTGTTGCAAAAGCGACGACCAGCCCCGAGGTTCTAAGCCAATGGTATGCATCCCAGCGATGTTCCTGCGCTTTCCAATCGGGCGGTAACGAAGCCAATGTCCACCGCATGATCCGGTTGTTGATAGGCACGGGAAATGCTAGGGAGAAGACGACGGCGAACACCTGAATGGCAAAGGCGAATGCAGCAAAGCGCCATGCGGTCGTATTCAGGTGCTCGAAGGGCAGCAGCATGAGAAGGTTCAGCAACGTAGAGCCTGCCATCCAGAATGGCATGACCCGACCAAGCAATTTCGCGAACGCGGCACGCACGGGAATGTGTGTTTCCCGCGATTGCTGATTCAGAGTCGGATGCGCAAATGCCCCGACATTTAGCTCACTGCCACACATCAGACCAAGCACGAGCACTGCAAGAATGTGAAGCACCATAGGATTGATCTCCATCGAAAATATCACTCCTCACATCTGGTCCTACCCTTTTTGGATGAGCGAACACGAAGAGCGGTCGCTGAATCCAGCGGTCGTGGTGAGGCATCAAAAAACCGAACTAATGGAGTTTGGATCATGAAGTATCTGAGAAGACTGGAAGAGCAAGTGTCAGGGTGGCCTAGTATCTCGATTCATCCTCACCGCTTTGGAGGGAAGGAATTCCTCTTCGGGAGTGCGGAAGTGGGACATATCCATACTGGCGGGATCGTGGACATACCCTTCCCGCGTGCAGTTCGAAATGCGCTGTTAGCTGCGGGTCTTGTTGAACAGCACCACTGGGTTCCCAACTCCGGTTGGGTGACTTTTCATGTGCGCAATGAAGACGACCTCAGCCATGCCCTGTGGCTCATGCGGTTGTCGTACCTCCGGTACGCGCTGAAGACCTCTGCCGATCCACAAAAACTGTTTGAGTATGAAAGTGAACAACTGCGGTTGAGTCCTGCGTTCAAATTGTTGCTCGAACCATTCGTTCCAAAAACTCCTAAACAAGTTTCGGCTGATCGTCTGTCCAGCGTGGGGGTCAGCAATTGCTTGTTCGTTGGCACGATCACGATCAGAGTGAATGGGATAACAGCGCCGAGCACGACCCCGCCAACGAGCCACCAGAATGTCGCCCCGGCGAGCCACGCCGCTACTGACGACAGCAGACCCAAGGCTGCGCAAGTTGCTTGCATGACAGTGGCTCGGCGGTAGCATTCGCACCGGATCATCGGAGGTCAATATGACTGACGGCATGCAAAAGGACTGGCGCGAACTTTGTGTTGCGGTGACAAATGAAATGGACTCCACCAAACTGACTTCGCTGGTTCAAGAACTGATTGTCGCGTTGGATAGGGGCGAACGAAGCTGGCGTCCCACCGTTTGTGCTCCTGACGCAATCGCGACCAATCAGGAAGCCGCCTGACAGCCATTGTCTTCGCCGCCGATTAGGGCACGCCACCTCCCGACATATGACAGTTTCAGATAGGTGCCGAACCTCGAACAGAATAATTAGCCCTCGCGGTAGCAACGCAAGACTCGAGGCCGAGCAGATCGCTAGTCCTTTCTCGTGAGACTCTTTCATTCTCTGCTTCATGCCGGTTCATCCCGGCGCACTGAAATGGCGATTTTGCGACTGTGATAGCCCAGTCCCGACTAGCTCCAGCCCTTCGGAAAGCTAAGACGCGCTCTGGAAGCTATGCGGCTATCGTTTACTGGTCATCTCTCGAAGTAACTCCTTCGATGTCTGACGCAATCGTTGTGCAAGTATGACTGCTAGAGAGCGATAAAACCTCGT
>Ga0208937_1001282_pt1 | contig 11148 bp, 9 predicted proteins | sample June2015DPH_11_5_FD_184705 | JGI IMG/M metagenome (GOLD analysis project Ga0208937, IMG submission 184705) | Peatland microbial communities from SPRUCE experiment site at the Marcell Experimental Forest, Minnesota, USA - June2015DPH_11_40... | ecosystem: Environmental > Terrestrial > Soil >...
ATGGATTTCTTTGGGAGAACGGAAAGATGATCGATATCCCCGACCCCCTGGGGGGGACACAGATTAGCCCGTACTACTTGAGCAGGCTCGGGCAAGTCGTCGGAAATGCGAACCTAGCAGGAGACAACTTCGAACAAGCACGTCATCCGTTCTTGTGGGAAGAAGGAACTTTCACGGATCTGGGTACATTCGGCGGGACCATCGGTGACGCGTACAAGATCAACGACGCAGGCCAGATTGTAGGCGAGGCAAGTTTTGCCGATACCACCTATCACGCGGCGCTGTGGCAGAACGGTTCGATCTCCGATCTTGGAACGATAGGCTCCGACCCGTGCAGTGTGGCGCTAGACATCAACTCGCGAGGCCACGCTGTGGGATGGTCGGGAATCTGCGATCAGTCGGCCCCCCGCCCATTCCTATGGGACAAGACCGCTGGCATGGTTGATTTGAATACTCTGATCTCTTCTGACTCGGGAATCTACGTCTTCTGGGCAGGCAACATCAACGACCGCGGCGAGATCGCGGCCGCAGGCCTGCTCCCCAGCGGCGATACCCACGCGGTTTTGTTAATTCCGTGCGGTACAGACAATCCAGGTTGCGAGGCTGACGTTATTCCAACTGCTGCATCACCGAGTTCGCGAAGCGATGCCGCTTTTCCCCGGCGTTTGAGCGAGGCTGCCTTTAGACCAATTCGTCGATCCTGGGTCTCGCAGGACCGGGACTTGCTCAGGCGAGGGCACAAGTAAGCAATAGACGACGAATACAGGGAGGAAACATGAAAGCGAATTCAATCACCTTCGTACTGCTACTTGGGCTACTTGCTGCCCTTGTGGTCCCACTTCAACTCACTGCGCAAAACGTCGAGGCCCATGTCCAACACCATCACTACGAGCTCATAGATATGGGCACGTTCGGCGGGCCGCTCAGTGGGATTAATGAAGTGGGAAACTATAGTCCAGCTGTGAACAGTAGGGGCCAGACTGTGGGCTTTTCAGCGAATCCGACTCCTCAATCGGCTACGACAAACCCAACGGCCTGCTTCGGACCAACAATCTCTCACGGCTTTGAATTTAAGAGTGGTTCAGTGCAGGACTTGGGCAGTCTCGGTGGCGACGCGTACTGTAGCGACGCTAACTCCATTAATGAATCGGGTGACATTCAGGGCGTCTCGGAAAACGGCCTCCTCGATCCGCTGCTCGGCTTCAACCAGGTCCGTGCCGTCGTCTGGAAGAACGGACAAATCAAAGATCTCGGAACCCTGGGCGGCAATGACAGCTGGAGTTTTGGGATTAACAACAAGGGCCAGGTGGTAGGGATGGCACTCAACGATACTCCCGATCCGTTCTCCATGTTCGGCTTCATCATTCTGGGTTCTTCGAACGGAACACAAACCAGAGCATTCCTGTGGGACGAACACCGCAGGATGCAGGACATCGGCACTTTGGGAGGAAACGACGCCTGGGCATGGGCGATTAATGAGCGCGGGCAGATTCTTGGCTGGTCGTATACCAACTCCACACCGAATGCATCGACAGGCTTTCCGATCCTTGACCCGTTCTTTTACGACAAAGGAAAAATGCAGGACATCGGCACACTAGGAGGAGTCGTTGGATTCCCAATCGCGTTCAACAATCGCGGCCAGGCCATCGGCGGATCGAGTACTGCCGCGAATCCAGCGGCTTGCTGGGTCGCGTTCCGACAGAGTGTTGAGTTTTATTATCCCGGGTGCGACCCATATCTGTGGGACAACGGGAAACTGATCGATCTGAGCACCAGTACCATCGGGGCAAGCGCTGCGACGGCCGACGCCATCAATGATTCCGGCGAAATCGTGGGCGCCGCCACATTCCCCACGCAGCCGTATGATGCGTATCTCTGGAACCACGGCGTTGCGACCGATCTCGGTCACGTGAGCGGCGATTGTTTCAGCGAGGGGTTTGCGTTGAATCTCGGTGGGCAGGTCGTCGGAAATTCGTTTTTGTGTTCCGGTGACCCAAGCCACGCGTTCTTGTGGGAGGCTGGCTCAATCGCGGATCTGAACAGTTTAATTTCCAATGATTCCAGCCTACAGTTAGTCTTTGCAAATGCCGTTAACGAACGCGGGGAGATCGCCGGTGTCGGCGTTCCACTCGGCTATTCTCCAGCGGACATCTTCAATGTGGGGCACGCCTTCCTGCTCGTCCCGTGCGACGAAAATCATGTCGATATTGAGGGTTGCGACTACAGCCTGGTCGATGCTAATGCCAAGATTTCGGATCAAGCCTTCATTCAAACACCGGCACCGAGACTGCTATCTGGACTTTTGCGCGGGAGACCTCATTTCTCTTCCGTTGCAAACAGACCGAGGTAAACGTCATTGTGTTGATCCGCGATCTCAGTTAAGCCATGTGGTCAAAAGGTATACCGGGCGGACTAGCAAGTTCGAAAATTTCGCATCAATAGAATCATTTGTTTGCCGCTCTCGCGGCGAAGCCCTTTTTGACCACCAGCTTGCAAGTCGAAGAAAAACAATGAGTGGGGACAGTTCTTGGCAGTTTTCCTGTGCTCATTGACCCTGTGCCGTTACCCTCCTATGATTCCTGCCAATGGGCATATCCACCCAGCTTGTCGGACAAACCATCTCCCACTATCGCATCGTCGAGAAGCTGGGCGGCGGCGGGATGGGTGTCGTCTACAAGGCTCAGGACGCCGAGTTAGGTCGTTTCGTCGCGTTGAAGTTTCTGCCGGAGGACGTCGCCCACGACCCGCAAGCTTTGGAACGGTTCCGACGTGAGGCTCGCGCTGCTTCCGCGCTAAACCATCCCAACATCTGCACGATCCATGAGATTGGAAAGCAAGACGATCAGCCGTTCATCGTCATGGAATTTCTGGAAGGCATGACCCTGAAACATCGGGTTGGCGGGAAGCCTTTGGAGATTGAGACGGTGCTGTCGCTTGCTATCGAAATCGCAGACGCGCTCGATGCCGCTCACGCCGCTGGCATTGTGCATCGCGACATCAAGCCTGCGAACATCTTCGTCACAAGACGCGGGCACGCCAAAGTCCTCGATTTCGGGCTAGCAAAGGTTCTGCCTGTCCTAAGCAACTTGGGAGACGCTGGCGCGACCGCCGCATCGACTGTGACGTTAGAAGAACACCTAACCAGTCCGGGCAATGCCGTGGGAACCATTGCCTACATGTCACCCGAACAGGTGCGAGCCAAGGAATTGGACGCCCGCACTGATTTGTTTTCGTTTGGCGCTGTGCTGTATGAGATGGCGACCGGGGCGCTGCCTTTCCGTGGCGAAAGCACAGGGGTGATCTTCAAAGCCATTCTGGATGGGACGCACACTCCAGCCGTGAGGTTGAACCCCGACGTGCCAGCCGATTTAGAACGGATCATCAACAAGTGTCTGGACAAAGATCGCAACCTGCGCTACCAGCACGCCTCGGAGATAAGAACCGACCTGCAACGACTCAGGCGGGACACGGAGTCCCACAGATCAGCAGCTGCGATGGAGAGTGCAACTGTCAGGAAGAGCAGACGAACACTTTGGGTTTCTGGTGCACTGGTACTGATAGCGGCAGCCATGCTCGCAGGCTATTTCTTTTTTCGCCATCCAGCCAAGCTCACTGAGAAAGACACCATCGTGCTTGCTGATTTCGTAAATACGACGGGTGATCCTGTTTTCGACGGCACCTTGCGGCAGGGTCTTTCTGTGCAACTGGAGCAATCACCATTTCTGAGCATTATCTCTGACGAGCGAATCCAGCAGACTCTACAGATGATGGGCGAGAAACCGGATGCGAAGCTTACGCCGGAGACGGCGCGGGAACTCTGCCAACGCACGGGGAGTGCCGCTGCGCTGGATGGTTCGATAGCACAGATCGGCACGCAGTACCTTCTGACCTTGAAGGCGGTTAATTGTTCAAGCGACGAAGCATTGGCGAGTACGGAAGCTCAGGCGGGCGACAAGAACCATGTGCTCGATGCTCTGGGAAAGATAGCTTCGGACATTCGCAATAGACTGGGCGAGTCGCTAGGCACGGTGCAGAAATTTGATACTCCGCTTGAACAAGCCACTACGCCGTCACTCGAAGCACTGAAAGCTTTCAGTTCAGGTCGCAAAGTTCTGAACGCAACAGGGCAGGCGGCGGCGATTCCATTTTTCAAGCATGCAATCGAACTCGATCCGAATTTCGCGCTCGCCTACGCAATGCTGGGGCGAATGTATGGGGATATGGGCGAGTCCGGCGTGGCTGCCGACTACACTCGAAAGGCTTATGAACTCCGCGACCGAGCCAGCGAAGCTGAAAAGTTTTTCATCACGTCATCGTTCCATATCACTGTCACGGGGGACATAGAAAAGGCTCAACAAACCTGCGAACTTTGGATACAGGCTTATCCCCGCACAGAGATGCCGCACGACCTCTTGTCGGGGATAATTCTCCCGGTGCTTGGAAAGTATGAGAAAGCGGCGGAAGAAGGTACCGAGGCAATCCGTTTGAATCCGGGCTCTCCCATTTCTTACGACGTTCTCATGTTCAGCTACATTCCTTTGAATCGCCTCGCTGAGGCGAAGGAGACATATCGGAAAGCTCTCGAACGCAAACTGAATCACCCTCTCTTCCAAGTTGCCCTGTATGAGATTGCTTTTTTGCAGAACGACGCAGCGGGCATGGAGCAGCAGGTAGCACGGTCGGTGGGCACACAAGGAAACGAGGACGAATTGCTTGGATTGGAAGCCGATACTGCCGCCTATTCCGGGCGACTCAGGGATGCCCGTAATTTTTCTCGACGTGCGATGGATTCCGCCGAACGGGCAGGGGAAAAGGAGGCTGCCGCAACGTACTCCGCGGCGTCTGGGTTGCGAGAAGCCTTGTTCGGTAACGCTGAGGAAGCACGACGGAGGGCCGCTTTGTCAACGGCAGGCTCGGCAGGGCGTGATGTGCAGTACGGCACTGCGCTCGCATTGGCGTATGCGATGGACGACAGGGGAGCGCAAACGCTCACCGAGGATTTGGGCAAGAGGTTTCCGGAAGACACAATCGTGCGGTTCAATTACCTGCCAACTCTCCGCGCAAAACTTGCGCTCAGCCGGAGAAACGCTTCTGAGGCTATTGAGAGTCTTAGAGCCGCCACGCCGTATGAGCTAGGGACAACAACATCCAGTGCTTACGGTTGGACGGACTTGTATCCAGTGTTCGTGCGAGGAGAAGCCTATCTGGTCGCGCATCGCGGCGGCGAAGCCGTCGCTGAGTTCCAGAAGATTCTCGACCATCGGGGAATTGTGGTGAATGCGCCTATTGGCGCGTTAGCCCATCTCTACATTTGTCGTGCATATGCGATGGCAGGCGACACCGCCAAAGCGAAAGCTGCGTATCAGGATTTCCTCACCCTCTGGAAAGACGCCGACCCCGACATCCCCATCCTGAAAGAAGCCAAAGCGGAGTACGCGAAACTGCAATAGCGGCTCGCGCTAGAGACTGCCTTCGCTCATGGACGAGCTTCAAATACCAAGTTGAACGGCGTCTCAGCCGCTCGGCGAAAACGCGTAAAACCTGCGGCTGTCACGACCTTGCGGATGCGTTCTTCACCAGCCTGCGCACCGAGAGCCGCTCCGACCTCTTGCGCAAGAGAGGCTGGCGTGCAGATCATCGTTGATGCCGAGTAATAGATTCTCCCGACGGGATTGTGATTCTTCTCGGTGTGGTCATTTGCGAATGGCTCGACAATCATCCATGTGCCATCCGGCTTTAACGTGGAGAGGACGTGTGCGGCAGCCCCCGTGGGGTCGCCCATATCGTGCAGGCAATCGAAAAATGTCACCAGATCGTAGCCACCGTTCGCCGGATAGCTCTTCGAACTAGCTACCTCAAATGTGATCTGGTCGAGCAGCCCATCTCGACCTGCGACATGGCGTGCATATTCAATCGAGCCACTGTGGTAGTCGAAGCCATAAAAACGAGACTTCGCAAATGCCCTAGCCATCAGGAAGGTGGAAGCCCCATGCCCGCACCCCACGTCCGCTACGCTTCCCCCGGCTTTGAGTTTCTGGACTACCCCACCCAGCGAGGGGAGCCACGAACTCAACAGATTGTTCTCGTAATTGGGTCGAAAGAAACGTTCGGTGCCGAAGAATAAGTTAGCATCGTGTTCGTGCCAGCCAACTCCCTCTCCGGTTCGAAAAGCCTGCGTGATCTTCGGTTCATCCTTGAAGCAGGAAGAGATGATGTGGAATGCGCCCGGCAAATCCTGCACCGTCAAAGCGAAAGCCTGTTCTGGCGGCAATTGGTATCGCGCTGTGCCGGGGTCGTACAACACGTATCCACTGGCAGCATTGGCGTTGAGCCATTCGCGCACGTACCGCTCGGCGGTCTTGGTTTTTTCCGCCAATTCTGCTGATGAAATCCAGCCCTCGCCTGCCATCGCTTTGTACAAACCCAGCTTATCGCCGATCACAACGAGCGCAGCATGCATAGCTGCGCCCATATCCGCCACTGCACGCCCCATGAATTCGTTGAGCTTTGCATCGTCCAGCTTTGGAACTCTCGCCATTGTCCCCATGCGTCACCCCCAGACGGAATCTGCGAATTCTATGCCCGCCATGTTGTTTAGTTCAAGCTGCGCACGCCGGGTACGGTAAGCTGCGATAGCTTTACGCGCTATCATGTCCTGATTGCGGCGACACGAAGGAGAGCACCATGCGTAGAGATCGGACGCTGAAGGTTGTGCTTGTGGTTGTGGGATTGTTGTTTACGGCGGGAGTAATCCCGCTGACAATGTTTTTCTCGCGAGAACCTGCGGTGCCCATGATAATGAGCATCTATGTCACACTCGGAATTTTCTTGCTGCTGGCGGTGCGTGACCCAGCGGTGAACCGCAGCCTGATCGCCTTCGGCGGATGGGCGAATCTTGCGCATGCTGGGGTAATGGCTGTGCAGGAATACCGCAATGTGATCGAGCGCCGAGAACTCGCCGGAGTGGTTGTGTTCGCAATCATCGGTGTAGTGCTGGTCGCGCTGGCTCCGGCAAAGCAGTCAGGCGAGCGGGTATCGGCAGCTGTCGTTTAGGCTCCCGTTCAAGATCGCCGTGCACACTTGGGTCAATCGCTCGAATAAGGAGGAAAGAGTATGAACACGCCCGTGTTGTCGGAACGGACTGCAACAGCTTCGCCGCGCCCCGCGCCGAGGATTACGGGTGTGGTTTACTTGCTTTACTTTCTGACGGCCATATCCGGCGAGTTGTTCATTCGCGGCATTATTGTGTCTAGCGACCCTGCGGCAACCGCAACCAACATCCTGACGCACGAGCGACTGTTTCGGTTGAGTGTGGCGGTCGGTCTTATCGCGACTGCTTTATACATCGCTGTAACGGTTCTCTTCTATGGCTTGTTTAAGCCTGTGAGCAAGACCGTCTCCTTGCTCGCAGCGTTCTTCAGCCTCGTGGGATGCGCTATTCAGGCTTTCGGCAGCCTCTTTCAAGTCGCCCCGTTAGCCGTCCTCGAAGGCAGTCCGTACCTCAACGTATTTAAGGCGGACCAGTTGCAGGCCGTGGCGCTGATGTTTATCAAGTTGAATGTTCAGGCCACCTACATCTACTTGGTATTTTTCGGACTGTTTAATCTCCTAATCGGCTACCTCATTTTCAAGTCGACTTTCCTGCCTCGATTTCTAGGAGTGCTGATGGCGCTTTCCGGCTTGGGCTGGCTGACGTTTCTGTCACCGTCGCTCGCAAACTCTCTGCTCGCCTACATTGAGATTCTAGGAATCGTTGCCGAAGCATCACTGATGCTCTGGCTCCTTGTGAAGGGCGTGAACGTCGAACGATGGAGGGAACAGGCCAGCGCAGCATTGAAAGCCGCCGCCTATCGCCCTAACGGTGCGGCTACGCATAAGGAGGAAAGAGTATGAGCGCAGCAGTAATGATGAAACGCATTGCAGAAGCGTCACCGCGTTTCAAGGCGCGGATTGCAGGGCTCCTTTATTTCTTCAGTCTCCTGACGGCAGGGCTCACCGAGACTTTTGTTCGCGGCAGGTTGAATTACGCAGGGGGCTACGTCGCGATTGCGGGCATGGCTGCCATGACGCTGATCTCATATGACATCTTGAAGCCCGTGAACCGAAAACTCTCTTTGCTCGCGGTGTTCTTCGCCTTCGTGGGACTCACCTTTGAGGCTCTTCGATTGCAGCCTCAGGGTCTAAACCTAGCCTTGGTATTTCACGGATTCTATTGCCTCCTAATCGGGTATCTCATTTTCAGGTCTACCTTCCTGCCTCGAATTCTGGGCGGGCTGATGGCGTTTGCTGGTTTGAGTTGGCTGACCTATCTGTCAAACCCGCTCGTAAACCATCTGTCCCCCTACAATCTGGGCTGCGCCCTCCTCGGGGACGTATCGGTGTACCTGTGGCTTCTCGTGATGGGCGTGAACGTGCAACGATGGAAGGAGCAGGCCAGCGCAGCAGGGGAATCGTGATCGCATCTGGGAAAACGCAGACCCCGACATCCCCATCCTGAAAGAAGCCAAGCCAAGTACGCGAAGCTGCAATAGCGGTTTTACGACGCACACTTTGCGCCGAGCAGGTCAGGCAAAACCTCCCCGGCTTTGCCCAAATAGCATTTCGTGAACGAGGATGCGTTCGCAGGGCTCTCCGGTCCCGCGTAGACTGTCCGCGCACCACCACTGACTTGAGCAACAAAGCTGGCGGCGGGTTCGACCACGCCTGAAGTTCCTACGGCTACGAACAGTGTGCAGGCATCCAGCGCAGCATGGATTCGATCCAAGTCGAACGGCACTTCGCCGAACCAACAGATGTGTGGGCGAATTCGTCCGCCGCACTCACACTGGGGAAGATCGACTGGAGGATCGTAGGTGTTGGTATCGTGGAATGGTGGTCGGCTGCACCTGTCGCAGCGGCTCTTGAAGAGTTCGCCGTGCATATGGGCGACCCGCACCGATCCTGCCTGTTCGTGAAGGTCATCCACATTCTGAGTGCAGAGGAAGAGGCAATCTCCTAGCCTTTGCTCAAGCTTCGCTAGTGCGATGTGCGCCGGATTCGGTTTGGCTGCCGAAGCAACCCGCCGACGCATCGAGTAGAACTCCCAGACCAGCCGGGGATCGTGACGCCACGCATGGGGCGAGGCGACCTCCTCGATCCGGTAGTTCCGCCAGAGCCCATTGACGCCACGGAACGTCGGTATCCCGCTCTCGGCGCTTACGCCTGCTCCGGTAAGCACGAACACCCGATCAGTGGGCGAAATGGCGAGCATGAATGAAGTCTACGCTGGGACGTCACCTTGCCAGCAAAGCAAACAAATGCACGACTCGCGCATCTCTGAAGCAAGCAGTGATCCCCGAAAATCTTCGGTAACGCTTACCATTTTTCCCCTCGATTTCTGGACGCTGCTGCGCAAATTCCCCTATTACTGAGACTGGGAGTTCGATTGACGATCCGAGAACTGATCACAGAGCAGCGGCGGCGCTTGGCCTCTGTTAATCCAGCGGAGCGACTTGCGGCGGCACTCCTCATCCCCGGCGTGCTGACAGAGCGACTACGCGAACTCAGTGATTTCAATCTTGGGCAACTGCTGGAGGATGAGGTCTGGTCGAATCTGAACCTGCTCGCTCCCGAATCAACTATCTGTTTAGCGGCTGTTGATCGGCTGCGCGGGCACGTGAGCCGCCCGCACAAACCTAACGAATCCGAGGGAGGAATCTAAGCTAATGAAGACAGCCGCCATTTATGTCCGCGTGAGCACCGCTGATCAGCACGTCGAAAGCCAGCTTTACGATCTGCGCGAGCTTGCGGCGCAGCGTGGCTTGGAGGTCGTGCAGGAGTATCGAGATAGCGGAGTCTCAGGGAAAAGAGCTAGACGTCCGGGGCTGGATGCGCTGATCGCAGATGCGCGGCGGAAGAAATTCTCCGTTGTGCTCGTCGCCGCGTTCGACCGGGTCGCACGAAGTGTGAAGCACTTCCTGCAAATCATGGATGAGTTCGACAGTCTGGGGATCGTTTTCATTTCCCGACGAGAGAACGTGGACACTAGCGGCCCGATGGGGCGACTCTTCTTGACGCTAATTGGCTCAATCGCCGAACTCGAATCAGACTTGATTCGCGAACGTGTCCTCGCCGGTATGCGCAGGGCAAAGTTGGACGGTGTGCGAATCGGACGCGCTCCAATGAACCTAGATCGGGCAGCCATCGTGCGCGACCGACTGAGCGGAATGACGTTGACCGCTGTGTCCAAGAAGTGGGGCATATCCCGCAGTTTAGTTTGCAAGTTGGTTAAGAGATCACGGGCTGGTGACGAAAGCTCCATGCTGCCGCCGGCCAACTTTGTTGATGCTGTTGAGGTTGTGCCATCGAGTTCAGTCGAGGCGCGTTGGTGACGAACTTATACCTTGGTGACCTCAGAGGTGGAAATGACTGACACCCGGAGCAACGCTGATCAGGTCGGAAAGGTCTTTGCCGTGCGTCGCGGAGGCTTACTCGAATGTCTCGTCTGTGGAGAAACGTTCAGCAGAGAAAGTGCCCGCGAGCATGCGGAGGTTGATTGCTTTCGTCTGGAATTGTGTCTTCTTGCATCTCGGCGAAACTAGGAGGATCGACTATGCCCGCTCAATGTCCGTTGTGCCGTCAACCTCTCCCTGAAGGGATCAATGAAAGTGAACTTCAAGCACGCATACAAAGGCTTGCTTCCCCCACGCTCGCCGTCGAGAAGAAGAGGCTGAAGGAAGAGTACGAAACCCAGTTGGTTGCGGAGCGCGAGATGGCGAGGCAAAGGGCAGAGCGGCAATTCGAGCGAGAGCTTCGCGCAGCCAAGGAACAAGCCCAAGAGGAAGTGGCGAAGACAGTCAGGCTCGCTGCTCGCGAAAACGAAGCCAAGCTGGAGAAGCTACAAGCCGAGCGTGAACGGGAGAAGGTTCGGCACGAGACTGAGTCGGCGAAACTGCAAGGGAAGCTCGACGACCTTTCCCGCAAGCTGGAGAAGCAGAGCGGCGAGCAGTTAGGCGCTGAGGCTGAGCTAGACCTTTTCACTGAACTTCGGCACGCGTTTCCCGCCGACCGGTTCGAGAGGGTCGGTCGGGGCGTGAAGGGCGCTGACATCGTCCACCAAGTGATGGACGGAACGAAGGTCGCGGGTCGAATCGTCTATCGGCTTCGCGC
>Ga0208937_1001285_pt1 | contig 11102 bp, 10 predicted proteins | sample June2015DPH_11_5_FD_184705 | JGI IMG/M metagenome (GOLD analysis project Ga0208937, IMG submission 184705) | Peatland microbial communities from SPRUCE experiment site at the Marcell Experimental Forest, Minnesota, USA - June2015DPH_11_40... | ecosystem: Environmental > Terrestrial > Soil >...
CCTACGACAGCGTCAGCGAGGCCCGCGCTTCGATCGGCCGATACTTCAACTTTTATAACGGCCGGAGGCCACACTCGAGCCTTGACGGCATGACACCAGATCAAGCTTACTTCACTCCGCTGCCCCTGCGCACGGCAGCCTAACCCCGGCAGACGCTCCACTTATCGACGCGGAAAAGTTGTTCAGACAACCGGGACCAGCTCAAAGTTCCAAACCCAAACATCCCGCAGGAGAGAGTTACGTTCAAACAAAATCCGCCACCACATCGTGGACCCTGGGAGACAACGAGTTAGCCTGGTGCTACGAGCTATTCGCGGAGCGGCAACAGAGTACTGCCTGCAACAAGGAGCAATCTAAATGCTACTATGATTCGACGCATGGGTGCCAAATGAAGGTGCTCCGAGTAGCAAACGTTATTTGCACATATTGCCTGCAGTGAGTCCCATGAACGCCATCCAATCGCCCCCGTCTTTATTGTTCGAAGGATTGCCGCTAGTGGTGCCATTAATAAAGCCGAGAATCCGGAGTCGCGCTTCCTCAGATGTCATCGGCGGCAAACAAAACGTCATGCCTTTGTCTTGCATCGACTTTCCGGTATTTAATCCATAAAGCAATCCCTGAATATACAAGTCACATTTCTCCCTCGAGGCGGGGTTATTTGCCGAGCACATCGTATAGAGAGCTTGGGTTGTGAATGAACCGGTGTAGTCATTGACGTCATCCTGCTTTTGAATGCTGCTTTCCGCTCTTGGATTATTGAGTACCGTGACCTGGACAAATGGTCCACTTGAGCTGCGATAAACGTTTACCCGCACAAGCACAGTTCCATTTACAATCCGGGAAAGAACTCCTGGGTCAGCATGTCCCCGCTCGAGCATTTGCTCGAGAGCTTGCCGATTTCGTTCGTCTGCAAAAAGGGTATCGTCTTCATCCTCTGGGTCTCTAACACCAAACCGATGATAGTTCGCTCGATCCTGCCGAATAATAGCGGCTGCCGAAGTGAGGCGTTGACCGCTCGAATTGAAGTGATCTGCCTCGCTCAAGAGTGCCACGTAACTTTCGATCAGTTGCTGAGCCTGACTAGGCGCCGGTGCGAATGCCGCCATGCTAATCGCGACTGCCAAGATGAGCTTTTTGAACATTGATATTTCCCCTTCGCTTGGCGATTTGTGACTCATTTTTTGCAGCGGCGGAGCGCTTGGTTACAACAATTCCGGTCTGTACTCGAAGTGCATTGTGTCGTAGTGGTACCAATAACCGCCCCAGATGAAACCGTGCTTTTCAAAAATCCGTACAATCTCGACCGGTATCCGGTTTTTCCACACCGGATCGCTTGCGCTTCTTGAAGACCACCGCCAATAATCGGCGTACTTTGAGTTCACGTCTATTGCGGCTCCATAGGCATGCATTGACCTCACATGGGAGCCCGCCACTGTTCGGCAATTGTAGGTTCCAGCAGTTGGCTTAAGAAATCTGATGAAATCTGTCGAAAGTGCGTCAAGTTCCTGCGAGACGGCTTCAAGCGCCTTGTCGACTCCATTGACCGTCGTAATCTCTACACGTCCACCGCCATGTGCAGCGAGCCATTGGATTGCGCGGAGCTTTTTAATCACCTCGTTTTTCCGACAATCACCGTACATCGTTAGAAACAACGGCTCAAACCGCACTCTACCAGGGTCAAAGTTCTTGGGAGGCTGTTTGGGCACCGTTCCTGCCGGATATGCAGCGTAAAACATGTCATCGATGTCGGGCTGCTCTAGTAGCTCTTCAAACGATTTGTTTGTTCTTTGATCGGAGAGCAAGACTTTAGTGCTCGTTTTTAGAATCAAATTGTCCTTGTCATAACCTTGTATCCAATCGGGATAGGAACCAACGAGTTTATCGAGATGAGCATTGAGATTAGGCGGCGGGGCACCGTACAACTCGTCGGCGTTGCCAAAACCGACGGATGCTAACAGAAAGATCCCAGCGGCAGCACAGACACACCATTCTAGGTCAGGCGGGCATCTCGGAAGCATGTCGCACCCCCTCAACGAGAATTATGCACGTAGCTCGTGGCGGCGGCAAGTTGCTCAATCACTGAATATGAACGTCTGTGACCCGAAAGGACATGGGCAAGGGCTCATACCGTTGAGAATGGCATTTCAGTTTAACTGTTTATGATCGTCAAGGTTTATGCGTATCAACGCGCCCCGTTAAAGTAAGTTACGATTTTCTGATCGACCTCTCCGCATCAACATGATTCTGATATACTGATATTTTGCCTGCTACAGGGGCTTCGTAGCGATAGTCCTTGATTTCCCGAGCTGTTGCAGTCCCCAGGGATACGCCGTCGCAGTGTTTGTCTTAGACTCCCTCGATGCCGCGTTCAACATTTTCTGATTTTCGGCTGGCATGCGCTTCTTCGTGGGAAGTGGGAGTTATGCGTTACTGATCGTAAATCCGTCGAGGTTGGAATCAAATAGGAGACGAAAAATGACGAAGTTCTTGTTAACTGCGGTTGCCGTCATTGCACTTACGACACCAGCAATGGCCTTCTACACCGAACGTTGCGCGGCGACAATCAAGATGAGAGGGCAGCGTCAGTCAGGATGAGAATGCGCCCGGGGCGGGCTGACGGAGGGAGGGCGTAGCCCGACCGACGGCAGTCCACCCCGGTGGCGGGTTTTTCGGAATCCGTCTGGCGGTCGTGAGCGACCGGATCAAGCTTCTGATTCGTCTCATAAATGAGGGATCAGACCTTGCCCGGCCTCCACATCACCGACCACCAGATGAGGCTGTACATGAGTTACCGACAGACCCACGAGACTGCCGTTGCTGCCGCCAAAGCCGGCTTCAGCACGGCGACCGGCTACCGGATCGAGAATGATCCGCGCCTGCCATCCCGGAAGAAGGCACCGCGTGGCCGGCGCCGGCCCGACCCGCTTGCCGGTGTTTGGGATAGCGAGATCGTCCCCATACTGAAGGCGGCCCCTGGCATCCGCGCCATTGCGGTCCTCGAAGAGATACGGCGGCGCCACCCCGAGATCAGCCCCGGCATCCGGCGCACGCTGGAACGGCGCATGCGGGGTTGGCGGGCGCTGGCTGGCCCAGAACAGGACGTTATCTTCCGGCAGGAGCACGCGCCTGGCCGTCTTGGCCTGTCCGACTTTACCGACACGAGCGCGCTCGGCATCACGATTGCCGGCGTCGCGCTGGCGCATCGGCTCTATCACTTCCGACTGGCATTCTCGGGTTTCGAGCACGCCCATGTAGTCCTCGGCGGCGAGAGCTTCGTCGCGCTGGCCGAGGGCCTGCAGAATGCGTTGTGGACGCTCGGCGGCGTTCCCGAGCAACATCGCAGCGATAGCTTGTCGGCCGCCTTCCGCAATCTCAATGCCGACGCGAAGGAGGATTTGACGCTACGCTACGAGGCGTTCTGCGGCCATTACGGCATGACGCCAACCCGCAACAATCCCGGCGTCGCGCACGAGAACGGGTCCATCGAGAGTTCGCATGGCCATCTCAAGAAGGCGCTCGAAGACGCGCTGCTGCTGCGTGGCAGCCGGGACTTCGAGGATCTCAATGCCTACCGCCGCTTCGTCGATGAGGTCGTCGGTCGGCGCAATGCCAACAACCGCAAGCGGATCGAGCTGGAAAGGTCCAGGCTTACTCCGCTGCCGAAGCGTCGCACCGCCGATTACGAGGAGAAGATCGTCACGGTTACGTCGAGCGGCGGCTTCATTCTGCGCCGTGTTTTCTACACCGCGCCGTCGCGGCTGATCGGCCATCGCCTGCGCGTGCACCTCTACGACGACCGGATCGACTGTTTCCTTGGTTCGACGCCAATGATGACGCTCAGACGGGGGCAGCCAGTCTCGGACCGCAAGGGTGGGCACGTCATCGACTACCGGCACGTGATCCACGCGCTGCGCAAGAAGCCGATGGCGTTGCCCAATCTGGTCTACCGCGATCAGTTGTTCCCGCGTCAGGCCTATCGCAGAGCCTTCGAGGTGTTGCGCGCCGAAGTCGGCGACAAGCGGGCGTGCAAGGTTACGGTCGAGTTGCTGGCGCTGGCGCACGATCGGGCCTGCGAGGCCGAACTGGCGCAGGTCATCGACGCGGAACTCGATGCCGGACAATTACCGGACCTGGCGTTGCTGCGTGAACGCTTCGGCCCATCCCCGGCATCGGTGCCGGTCATCGATGTGAAGCTGGTAGCGCTCAACGCCTACGACGAACTGGCGGCTGTCCATGTCGTCGAGCCGGCCTCCAGCCTGGAGGTCGCGGCATGACGAGCAACAACGCCATTGACGCTGCCCGCGTCGAACTCTTGTTGAGCGAGCTGCGCTTACCGGCCATCAAGCTGATGTGGGCCGCCCTTGCCGCACGTGCGGACAAGGAGGGTTGGCCTGCTGCCCGCTTCCTGGCGGCACTCGCCGAACACGAGATCGCCGACCGCGGTCGCCGCCGCATCGAACGGCATCTCGCCAGCGCGCGATTGCCAGCGGGCAAGACCTTCGACACCTTCGACTTCAACGCCGTGCCCATGGTCAGCAAGGCGCAGGTCATGGCGCTCGCCGCCGGGGACGGCTGGCTTGATCAGGGTGCCAATATCCTGCTCTTTGGCCCGCCCGGCGGGGGCAAGAGCCATCTTGCCGCAGCGCTCGGTCTGGCTCTCGTGCAGAACGGACGGCGCGTGCTGTTCATGCGCACCACCGACCTCGTCCAGCGGCTGCAGGTGGCGCGCCGGGAGCTAGGGCTCGAGGCCGCCATCACCAAGCTCGACAAATACCAGTTGCTGATCCTCGACGATATTGCCTACGTCACCAAGGATCAGGCCGAGACCAGTGTGCTGTTCGAGCTGATCGGCACCCGCTATGAACGCCGATCCCTGCTCATCACGGCCAACCAGCCCTTCGGCGAATGGGGTAAGATTTTCTCCGACCAGGCCATGACGCTGGCGGCTATCGACCGGCTCGTGCACCACGCCACGATCCTGGAGATGAACGTCGAGAGTTATCGCCGGAAAGCCGCGCTCAAACGCAAGCGCGGCCCAGGCGATTGAACGGCAACACCGCGCACAACATCCTAACGGGACGCTGCAGGCGCTCACGGCGACTACTGCCGTGACCCTTCGCGACAGGCGCCAAGGCTCTGACTTTGCGTCGCTAATGGGGCATAGATGGGGTAATCGGCCGCCCAGCGGATTGACCCAGACCGGACATCCGCTCCTGCTGGTGGCCACATATCTAACGTGCGGTTGATCCACTCGGGTGACGCGGTACCACGCTGCTCATTGAACAATGAGCTTAATTACCGAGACCGAGGTTCGCCCCAGACTGTCCTTTAATTCGATTCGAAGCAGGTGCGTTCCGGACGGGACTTCGGCGTCCGGCATATCGATTCCATCGCTGCTGGTATACTTGTGCAGCCGTTCAGTGAGATCGACTGGCGTCAGTTTCAAATAGCTCGCCTTCATTGTCGTAGGTTCGACTTTGGTATTATTGTGCGCGGTAAACTTGATTTTGAGCGCGAGGGGGGATCGAACGGTGGTGGCCGGATTGGGCGAGATCTGATCAAGGGATGGGCCGCGTGTAATACTGCGCCGCTCTAGGCCAATGTCGACTTTTGGGGGTAGCGCTGCTTCACTCGGGGTAATGAGCACTTCGCCGAAAACGTGCGTTCCAAGAAACATCAGCGCGGTGAGGGCAGTGAGTATGGTGCGCATTGGTGATCTCCCTCGGTTTTTGAGCCTTTGGTCTGATCGCCATCCCTTCACAAGAACCGCCCGAGCCCGCTCCAGATGGATGCCAATGCTGATCCTCCCGCAATAAACGCGAATATGACCCTCTCGGCGAGTCCCAAACGCCTTAGATATTTATCCATGTGCGGGTCGTGAGGATCGTGTGGAGTGACTCCGCTAAGCTTAGCCGCGGCATATCGCGCGGCGAGATAGACGAGTCTGCTTGTTTTTGCGGTCGGAGTACCTATTACGATTACCGTCTGTCTCAAGACCGCACCGGCAAAAAACGACAATGCGATGCTTGCGCCATACTCAACGAACTCGCGCCAACCGTACATATCGATTGGGAGCACTGGGACCTTGTCCACCTTGGCGACAATGGCCGACATCGCGAATATAGCTGCGATGGCAAGCACGAAGCCGACGGTTAGATCAGAGAACAAGTATACGGTCGTTCGCTGGCGATACAAAAAGCCGAATAGGAGCGGAAGGATGAGCGAGGCAATATGCAACCAAATCAGCGGCAAGTCGTAATGGATAATGATGAGGAAGTGCGCAAGCAACAGGGCACCCAGCGCCACGAGCAGTGTCGTCATTGGCGAGACGACGGGAACGCGACGCTGTATCGTACCAGCGACTGAGCTAATTCTGTTATGCGCTCCGGGCGGTTCAGAGGTTGGAATCGCGGTCGTCACTGTCTGCCGTAGCTGAACGTCTTCTGCTCGTTTTGTGAGGTCGTCTACTCGTTTTGTGAGCTCGTTGAGGCGATCGAGCAGAGCGCGGACGACACTAAGATCGGTGTGGCAATGTTTGCAGACGACGGCTTCGTCTTTGACCTCCTCGGCGCAGAATGGGCATTTCATGAAACCTGCTCCTTTACCCAGACCTCATGGAGCGCCACTCTGGTTTCACGTCGATCAACGAGGCTCAGCCACCGTCACCGATCAACGAGTAGGGTGCCCAGAAAAGGGGATGCGCGTAGGTGAAGTCGGTATTGCCGGAGCTGTCTACAGAGCCGGGTCCGTCGAGCACCGCCATCATCGCCTGCCGTAGCGCCTCCGCGCGCGTCAGGCTCTGATCCGCGGCCACACGGCGGAATAGATCAGAGGTCAATTCACGCGCTGACGTCGACTCAACCGGCCAGTTAGTCACGAGTAGAGCCCGCGTGCCGGCGTAGAAAAAGGCACTCCCGAGACCCGAGACCGCTTCCGCGCCTTCGCCCGCTCCGGCGGCCGTGTTGCAAGCCGATAGCACCACCCAATCAGCATCGAGCTTGAGCGCGAGGATTTTCTCCATCGTCAGCAGCCCATTGCCCTTCACGCCCGCGACTTGTGGCGCGGTGAGCGCTAGCGCCGGCTGAGTAAGTCCGTCGATGTCGCCAGGGACGAGGCCGTGAGTGGCGAAAGCAACGACCCGGAAGCGCGAGAGATCCATCGTTTCGACATTTTGCTCGTTGGCGGCTTTGCCCAGGTAGAGAGCTTTGGCCGGATCCACATTCAGCACCTTCGCTATGGTGGTCAGTTCCAGCCTAGTGTCCGGAAGCCGCGGCAGCATCGCAAGCTCCGCGGTGTCGACGTCCTCGGTGTGAGGCGAGGCGCGCCTCCTGAGCGGTAACCCGCGCGTGACCGCATCGGCTCCCGGCTGATCGGCGGCGGCCACCTCTACGGTTTCCGCCGCCGGCGGAGCTTCCGCTTCCGCAGCTTGCTGCTCGTTGAAATAAGGATCGCCGAAACCGATCAGCTTCTCGCGCGTCGCCGAGCCAGGCGGCAGGTGGCGCAAGGTGACCAGCGCAGAGGCTGAAGGCAAGACCGCGATGGCATGGCTACGCGCAAGCCACTTCACATCGCGGTATCCGGCAAACAGCGGCTTAACGTGGACGTCGACCTGCGCCGGCGCCGTCGGCAAAAGGCCGAGAGGAAGCTCGCCAAGCGCTCCGTTGGTCACGACGATCAGACTCTTGGATGGTCCCCACGCGGCTTCGACAGGTTTGAGCAGCAATCCGTAGAGTTCGTAAGCGAGCGTCAAATCGAAAGCTGGGATTTCGCTGACCAGCGTGAAATCCGGTTCGAGCGCTTGCCGGAGCCTGTGGACCTTGGCCGCGAGGTCGATGGCCTTGAGCGGCACCGATGCGAACGCGACCGCACCATCCTTGGGCACGGCCCAGACAAAGCTCGCGTCCTGGCCGAAATAAAACGACAGCAACACCTCACCCGGCCGCAGCGTTGCCTTGATGTCGTCGACAGACGGCGGTACTGGATCGATAAGCCCCGCGTAGTCCGGAAACCGGAGACGAATCGCACTCTGGGCCACAGAGCGAGCGTTGCCTAGTTTATCGATACGCACGCGAAGCTGATCGATGGCATTGTCATCGCGCTGGTCGGACGGAAGTGCGAGCAAATTATTCAGCAAACCGAGTTGAGCACCGACCTGCTTCGCAAGGTCCTGTTCTTGGCGTGCTAACTCCGCAAGCTCCGCATTGTGGGTGGCCGCGCGGGCGCTCGACTGAAAAATCATTGCCTGGACGGAACGCCCGCGAATCGCCTCGGCCAACGTGAAACCCTCGATTGCCGCGCCAGTTCCCGAGCCTTCACCAAAACGGGATAGCAATGCAATGTAACTCTCAACGATACTTCCTATAAATTCCTCGCGCCAACGTGTGCTGCTGCCTTCGACATCCGTTACGTCGCGCAAAGAGGAGGTCAGTATGGGCACCGCCGCCCTGAATTCGTCGCGCGCCTCTGCATCGCGACCTAAGCGGACTAAGCCCACCGCGAGGTAGCCCCGTGCTAAGGCTGTCTGGAGATGCTGTCCGCCGAACGTTGACGTTGCCTTTGCGACCAGCGCTCGTGCGGCTTCTAGACCTGCTGAAATCTGGCCGGTGTTGTAAAGCGTAAAGATCCGGCCGGGCGTTCTGAGGTAATTCCTGCGCTCAGCGTCCAAATTTTTGGTGGCTTCGTCGACCACGCCGTAGATTTCGGCTGCATCCTTCCAACGTTTCTGTGCCGTCAATATCTCGGCGAGCTTCACCTGCATGCCGACGAATTTGAATGATTCATTTGGAAATCCAACGAACTCGCAAATGCCGACGGCGGCTCGCTCAAGCCGTTCTGCTTCGGGATAACGTCCCTGTTCAACAAGAACGTTGGCCAAATAGCCGACGAACTCCGGTGTGTACTGATTGTATTTGCCCATTAATCCGAGTATGCCAAGTAGTGCGCGACGCTCGTCGCTCTCGGCTTCAGCCAAACGTCCTTGCCGCGCCTTCATAAGTCCTTCACGGGCCAACAGATAATAAATGCTCAACTGAGCTTCGGCTCGGGACGACGCGTCAGATCTAGCTGCCATCGCCTGGCTTTTCCATATTTGCGCACTGTGAAAAGCAGCTTCCGCTTGGCGATATTGCCCTCGAGCCATAAGAAGCCGCGCTTCGGCCTCCTCGACTTCGCCTTCCCAGATGCCGCGATTCTCACTGTATTCTGGCCATTTACGCGCCTCCATCAGAAGGGCATGGCTTTTTTCCAGCAGGGCTTCGGCTTCCTGGAAATTTCCTAAAAATATGACGCCTGTGCTGATCATCCATCGGTAGATGCCAAGAAGCTGGCTAGTTCGCTTGCCGCCATCCTGCTCCAAGATGCGTGCCGCCTCAGAAAAAGCCCGCATCGCCTCTTCAGGTTGGCCCACCCAGATAAGTTGAGTGCCAAGAAATCGGAGCAGGGGAATTAAATCCGAATTTTGGTCGCGAGCATATTGAATGGCCTTCTTAACATCAGAGATCGTTTCCAGGAACCGGCCGAGATTCCCTTCGGCCCGCGCCCGGCGGTAATGGAATTGGATCAAAGCTTGTTGATCAGCATTTGTTGGTGCCGCGGCGGCAGCTTCAGCTTGCAATGCTGCGATTCGTGCGCGGTCTGGTTTTTCCTGATCGAGAATTGCCGCGATGTCAGCGATCGTTCGCGGCGGTGCAATAAATGTTCCGGTCTGTGCACGACAGCCTGACCCCTGCCAGAGCAGCAGCAATAAAACCACGCATCCGTTGACAGCCATTTTTGGCATCGACATGGCACCAACTTTCCTTCGCTTCAAGTACGCTACCACAAAAATGAAACGAATTAAACGCTTGGCCGCAGACGGAAGGTAGGGGAATAGGCTATTGAATCTATGGCGCTCGCGCTCGGCTGTTTCAGCGCCGTAAGTACGGCTTTCAGATGCGGACGTGGGTCCTCATCGTCTACCTCAGACTCAACTTGAGCGAGTTCTAAATGGATCTGCGGCAGCATTAACGTCAATCGAAGATGTCGCTGGTATTTTGGCGGATTTGCAACGAGTTTAGACTTGCGATTTTTTCAATAGAAGCGACCACTAGCGTCCGCTGCACTCTGGCCGACATTTACGACACCAAGGGATTACAAGCTTCTTGTTGTTATTATGATAGACCAAACCACAAGATATTCATCTCCTCATCACGTAGCCTCGTTTCAAACAGTGCTATCGGAAGGGCGCTCAAATGCTGGAAACCATTGCGGAACTTGATACAAAAAGCGCTCTCAGAAAGAGCGATCTTGCTTGGGCGTATAACAAGATGGGCAACGCGGTGCCGGCGCTAGGCCGCCGCGAGGAGGCGACGGAAAGCCTTCGCAAGGCATTTTGTGCTCGCCGAGCAAATCGCCGCGGCCGACCCAAGCAATGCCGACTGGGAATCAGTTCTTGTCTGGTCGGAGTGGAGGCTTGCGGAGCAGGGCGACGATTCGGCCGCACGCCTTGGCGACATGACTACACGGATCAGTAAGTTGAAAAGCGAACGTCGGGTAAGTGCGGATCTCGCTCTGTTGAGCGGCGAGTAAGCCCCGCGTCCCAACTTGCCGTGAGTGGGGAGGCTTATCCACGCGAGATCATCGCGCCGACGTGGTAATGTGCAGTAAGTTCCTAGCGCCCGCACTTTGGCTGTAATTTGCGACAATAATAGACTACACCACGCTTGTGCTCTATCCCGTGATAGGACAAGCCACACGATATACATTCCGCCATCGACGAGCGGTAGGCACATATGCCCCAGCATTTGCCCGTCGCCATCTGCGAGAAGTAGTCCTCCTGTGCCCCAGTACGATGACCTGAGCCGTGCTGGGCGAGTGCGTGGCCAGTCGCAACAAAAATCAACGCTACCGCAATGACAATGTACTTCATCGAACGCTCTCATCTGCGACCAAGAAACCTATCTACTACGCGCAATTTAGGCAAGCAAAAAATCCAAACTGTCGTAAGCACACGAGTTGTCCGGGTTAGGTAGCACACGAGTTGTCCGGTTTTGTTCCCTGCGCAGGAGCAGGGACGATGAACCGGACAGCGTGGCTACAGGACCGCAGGATGCAGAAGTTTCGAG
>Ga0208937_1001286_pt1 | contig 11082 bp, 14 predicted proteins | sample June2015DPH_11_5_FD_184705 | JGI IMG/M metagenome (GOLD analysis project Ga0208937, IMG submission 184705) | Peatland microbial communities from SPRUCE experiment site at the Marcell Experimental Forest, Minnesota, USA - June2015DPH_11_40... | ecosystem: Environmental > Terrestrial > Soil >...
GTCGCGTCGGAATCCTGCATCGACGTATTAAAGGAGCGGTATTCGACAGAGTCACGGCATTCTTACATCGGTTTGGAAGCCCTTCTCTGTCGCTCGCCGCACTCCTTCCGCCACCATTTCCGACTTCCGCCTTGTAATTGGTGCTGGCGTAACGCGCTATCCCTTCATTGCGTTTGTGCTGTCTTTCGGCATGGGACGGGTGTGCCGCTTTGCTCTACTGGCTTACCTCGCATCTGTGTTCGGCAGGCGGTTCGCGACAAGCATGTGGTCGGCGCACACGCTGGTGCTTGTAGCGGCTTTTGGCGGTGCGGTGATGTGTATCGGGTTGCTGGCGTGGCTCGTCTTCAAGAAATCCGAACCGCATGCGCCTTCCGGTTTGTAACTCTATTTGGCTCTGAAAAAACCGTTGATTCCACCAGTTCCACCACAACCGCCGCATCGAATTTTGAATAATACTTCTTCACGTCCTGTGGAGCCTCCGTGTGTCAGCGAAAACCAACGGGCACAGAAGCAGGTTGAACGAATTGATGCTGCACCTGTGCCGCTGGAGAGTTCGAACACTAGAAAAAGTGATGCACTTGCCGTTTATCCGCATCGGCGGTAATTGAGCGCCCTCAGGTTAGAACACTCCGGGCAAGAACACTTGAAATCTTTGCCACGGGGATTTGCCAAGTGACCACACTTGGCGCAGATGAACCTTCTGTCTAGATGGGCGACCATCGGCCTGAACTCCTCGCCTAAGACGCAATACGGACAGCGAACGACCATGAGCGTTCCTGGTGCGGTGCCCATCTAGGCGGCTCCTGAGGTTTCGAGGCTAGAAATGCCAGCAAGACACCATCCACCGTATTCAGTGGATCCAAGCCATCACTATAGGTTGGATGAATATCGAGGCAGCGGTGTCGCTATCGGCGGCTTGGATCGCTCGCAGTCCCGCTCTACTCGCATTCGGTGGACTGCAACCACGCTCTGCTGTTCGTCTGTGGTTCGGCAGCTTGACAATAGTGTTCCACAGGACTAGCGTGAACTTGAGGTGGCTTCCACCCTCTTTCAGGTTCCCTGAAACTAAGTCAGCCCATCTGAAGTTCTCTCCTCTTAGCGATCCCAACCTTTTAGGAGGTTCATATGTTTGCACGCAACGTCTCTTTTCGGCTGAAATCGAACATGCTTTCTGACTATACCCGGACCTTTGAAAACCAAGTCCTTCCTTTACTTCGCAAGCAAAAAGGCTTCAAGGACGAAATCACATTGTCAAATCCCAGCAGCGTGGATGTGATTGCGATCAGTTTGTGGGAGAGCAAAGCCAATGCAGAAGCTTACAACACCACTGCCTACGCAGAAGTGTTGAAAACCTTGGCAAGAATGATCGATGGAACGCCCAAGGTTCAGACGTTTGAGGCCGTCACCTCGACCTTCCATAACGTCGCTGTAACAGCGTAAGGGGAGATTGTCCGCCTTTACGGGGCGGCCTCCTTGAGGGGCCGCCTTATTCTTGCGGAACTGGGATGACCGTTTTGCCGTGGGCTGAGATGGGTTCGCCGTAGATGGCCTTCACGCTCGCTTGGCTATCCGCCCACGGGATTCGATGGCCGTGTTCTCCATCACTGGAAATTCTAAGTTCTAGATTCGCAATCCACTAGCTAGCAGATCGGCTCAGAATGTTTAGCTTGAATCGAGCCCCACGTTCAGTCATCGAAAAGACGCCCCAGTTTTTCCTATTTAGTGTGCCGTCGGCCAACGCAAAGCTGTTCCAGCCGCAGTTTGAAAACGGTGACGCACAAGCCTAGCATCGAGTTGAGCAAGCTACCTCTTCTTGCTCTTTCAGGTTCTCTGAACTAAGTCAGCCCATCTGAAGTTTTTCCTCTTAGCGTCCCCCTGAAGGAGGAATTGCGTCATGACACTATTAACCCGTTGGGAGCCTTTCCGTGAGTTCTCGACCATGCAAGACCGCATGAACCGTCTTTTCCGTGAGTCGTATAGCCCCGAAGCCCCGGAAGAGGCGTTAACAACCACCAGCTTCGCACCGCCCGTGGACATCTACGAAGACGAGCACAACATCACGCTGAAGCTTGAAGTCCCCGGCATCGACGAAAAAGACATTGATGTCCGCGTCGAGAACACCACTCTCACGTCCATGGCGAGCGCAAGATCGAGAAGGAAGAGAAAGAGGAGAACTTCCGTCGCGTCGAGCGGCAATACGGAAGCTTCACCCGCTCGTTCACGCTCCCCCGTTCGGTAGATACGGGGCAAGTGAGTGCCAACTATGAAAAGGGCTTGCTGAAGATCAAACTCGCCAAAAAGGCGGAAGCCAAGCCCAAGCAGATCAAGGTGAATGCGCTCGGTGCCCCGCCTCTGTAGCTCCGGCACCAGCCGCGCCCATCCCGAGGCGTCCTGCGTCGATCCGTGGACGAGGCAAAACAGGCTCATGTCACACTACCTCCCCTTGTGGGCCGTGCGATGCTTTCTAATATATGCATCCGGCGACTGAGGGAAACTGTAGAGTTCTTCGTTTGTCTTATTGAGGACATGATGCTAACTGACACCTCCCCGCGCAAGGCGAACCGCGCAGGTTTCTCGGAAAGTGACCGGATCAGAACGCTCGACCTGCCGCAAGACGGGCGCTGGCTGACCATTTCACAATCCATCAAATCGGCAATGAAATCCGAGACAACTGCCGATGTCCGACGCGCCTGCGCTGAGTTTCTGGGAGCTACATCGGAGTTCTACAAAGTCCCTGCTTGCTGCATCCGAGTCCTTGCTGCAAGACCGCTGCGAGTCCGAGAACAATGGACTAGCGAACTTTTCGGAGACTACACTCCCGAAACAATGCTGATCCGGGTCTGGATGCGAACGGCAGTACGCAAGGAAGTCACTTCATTCCCCACGTTCCTGAGCACGCTATGCCACGAATTCTGCCACCACCTCGATTATTAGAGGTTAGGGTTTCACGATTCGTGGCATACTCGCGGGTTTTACGAGCGAGCGGCTGTGCTTTATCACTATGCGCGAGGAACACCGCCAAAGAGACTGTTCTGGGTGCCAACGGCAGGCGGGCGCTGGCGGATCGACTGGCCGCGAACGAATCGCACGGGTGCCCGTCCAATTGAGATCAGCGACGGCTAGGATGTTGGGAGAGAAAAACAATGGACGTATCTCTGATTCAGGTTCCCTACATGATGGGGGACGAGCGTCAGGGCAAGGGGCCGCAGCGCCTCGTGCAGGCTGGCGCGGAGAAGGTTGTTGCAGCCAAGGGTGTCGCCGTAACGGTGGAGCGGGTTGATCGTGACGTGCCCTTTCGCGATAGCGGGAACGCATCCTTGGCGGTGAACAAGCGGCTCGCTTCGACTGTCCGGCAGGCGGTTGATGCGAGACGGCTCCCCTTCGTGCTGGCTGGAGGCTGTGATGCCAGCACAGGCGTACTCGCGGGCTTCGAACACAACCAGTGCGGCGTCGTTTGGTTTGATGCGCATGGCGATTTCAATACGCCGGAAACGACCATCACTGGCTATCTCCCCGGCATGTGCATGGCTGTCATCACGGGCCACTGCTATCGGAGCTACTGGGCACAGGTGGGAGATAGCACTCCGATTCCTGAATCAGCAACGCTGATGCTGGGCGTGCGCGACTTAGACCCAGCGGAGAGGGAGCGTCTCGACCATTCCGCCATCCAAGTCGTGAAATGGTGTGAGGGCAAACCACAGTCTCATGTGCAGTCAGCCCTTAATAGGTTGGCGCAGTGCGTGCCAGAGATTTACCTCCATATCGACATGGACTCCTTAGACCCAAAGGTCGCGCCGGGCGTCATAGTCGCTCCCGTGCCCGGTGGGATTTCCTTGGAGGACATGGAGGAAGCTATTCGTGCCGTGTTTGCCCGTTTCCGGGTAAGGGCCGTTACGCTGGCGGTCTATGATCCCGATCACGACCAAGACGACAAGACACTGAGAACTGCACTGCGGCTCATCGAAGTGTTGGCTGACGGCGCAAGGGCACAGGGGCACTGAGGACGAGAGTACACTTACGCTCTTTGCGCCGGAACCCAAATGGGAAGGAGTCTGAAAATGAATCGTGGTAGTGCGGCAAAAGTTTCGGTTGTGTCTGTGTTGCTTATGGCTGCTCTGGCTGCGGGCACCGACACGAGCAAGCCTATTTCTGTTAAGGGCTATGTCCTCGATTCGGCGTGTGCATTCACCAAGAACCTCAAGAAGCCCATCAGCGCGGAGTGCGCCGTGGCTTGCGCGAAAGCGGGTTCTCTGCTGGTGATCCTTTCGGACGACGGCACCATCTACTGGCCGATTGCCGAGACCACGCCTTCGTCCGGGCAGAACGAAAGGCTGCCGTTTGCTGGGAAGAAAGTTACCGCCAGCGGCAAAGTCTTTCAGCGGGGTGGTTCGGGCGCCTTGGTGATTGCAAAGATCGGGCCATTGTCCGATCAGAAGTGAAACTCGCTTCAAAGAGGTCGGGCTAGTCGCTGGACGTTTTGCATTTCCAATTTTGTGGCACCTGGCAGAGCAGGGCCGGAGTCCTTTCACCGAGCATGCCAATCGGAATGTGGCGACCAGCGGTTACAAGAGAGACATTGGGTTGAAGTCCACTGGTGGTACGTGTCTGCAGCCGCGCGCCCTCACTGATGATGAGTCCGAGCGACAAACCACACTGTTACGGCAGCACGAAATCGACTTTGATTCGGGCTTGAAACTGCACCACCTGGCCGTTCTGCGCAATGGGTTTGAAACGCCACTGGAGAACCGCACCGCATGCGGAGGTTGCCAGCATCGAGTTGCCGCTAATCACTGTAAGTTGCTGCACCGCGCCATCCTTGCTCACTTTGGCTTCCAAGACGACCGGACCTTGAATGTGCTGTTGCCTTGCCGCCTCGGGATACTCCGGTTCAACCAGCCGGAGTAGTTGCACGTCAGCTTTTCCCGGGGAACCCGGCACCCGATTCTGGGCGGATGGCTCGCCGGGGTCCTGAGAAGGATCCGGAATGGTCTCCCCAGAATTCGGGCTTGAGGGGCCGACCTCTTTCGACGGTTTAAGCCGGAAGATGATTTTTCCGTCTTGATAAACTATCAAACCGTCGGAGGGCGCTTCAGGGCTTCTGGCCTTTGGGGGTATTGCAGGCGGAGGGCTCGCTTCGGCTTGCGTCTTCTCGGTCGCAGCATCCACATTTGCGGTGACCAGTGGCGTCGGAGGTGCCTCGGCTTTTCGCGAGACAGAGCCAGCAGCTGGGGGTCCCTTTGTGTGTGCAGTTCCCGGCCACGTAACTCGGCCGAGCATCCAGCCGAGCAACAAAGCCAGAGCACTCACCAGAATGACCAGCAACGGCATCCACGGATCACGAAACCGGAATTGAGCAGTCTTCACTTCGGGTGAGCGAACCCGGAATCCCGCAAAGCACGCATCCATGCTATCGGCAGCGGTTCGCGGCTCCTCCTCTGGCGGGGGTGTTGAGAACTCTGTGGCACATGAGAGAACCTGAGTGCCACTTGACGGACCGATGGCGACTCCAGAGGTGTTGTTAGCCCCATCCACCTCGTCGAGCTCTCCCCTCGTGGTCAATCGTTTGAGTTCGACAAGGGCAGAGAGCGACTCACTATCCATCTGACTCTGCTGGATCGCAAATGCGCTCGCCAACAGCTTCTGGAAAGATTCCCGATCAATGGCGCAGGTACTCATAGCCGGGATACTTCGATTCTGCGGCTGCGGAGCTGGGTGGGCTTTGGCGGGCGAGGGGGCGAACCAGTTTCGCAGCCAGCAGCCGCAGTCTCTCACCGGGCGAATGCACTGTCAATGGGGCAGTATCTGATGGGCCCTTGCCCCGCACCTTGGTTAGTCAGCGTGTCCGAAGTCTTTCGCACCATCGGCCAAGTATTTCCTAGCTGTGGCGCAAAACAGCGCAAGATTTGGGAATCGGGCGTTGCGGTGCTTCGCCGGGCATAGAGTCAGCGGTGGTTCGCCTTGCTGGGCGGAAAGTTTTCAAGGCAGGAGTCTGTCTCGCTAACGCCGGAACGATTCCCCAAAGAACTGGACAAGCTCAGCCCTCGACGCGGCAAGAGACGGTGGCGAGATGATTAGGCAAGCGCCTGCATGAAGGAGCTCTACCCAAGCAGCCCCCGCTTGATCACAATCTGCGACGTCGCCTGATACCGCGCCAGTATTGGCGTTTCGTCGCTTTTCACCTCGTCGAGAGATTGTGTTCAACTCAGGACGCGAATCAACAAGAGCGACCTGTCGTCGTCAGGGGTGGGTTCACTTCCCGGTCTTCGGGGCGCTCATACCGAGCGACGAGACCAGCCAGCAAATGAATCCGATTACGACGACGATGCCGACTGCGCGTCCAATGGCTTCCGGTGCGAGGTTTAGAAGGTTATTCATTTGGGAAACGGTTCACTTCCCAGCACTTGCGGCCCAGACCTTCCGCGCGGGGCGCTTCGCGGTCCGCGCGTCATCTACGAATACCATGCTGAGGGCGAAGCAACATAAACTGAAGCATCCGAGAATACCTCCCGTGCAGAACCACATGGTCGCGGAGACCAGCATCCGTCCGGTAATTGCAACCACAGGAGTATCCATGTTCATCGTCACGCTAATGTAGAGGCAGAGCGCGCACCCAACGAGCAGTCCTAGGGCCAGCCCGAACATCAATAAGCGGATGAGCACCAACACCAATAACCTGATGAACTTGTGTACCATCGTCGACCCGCCTGTTTTCACTTCCCGCCGCGTAGGAGTTCTGCCGATACCACGGTTCACTTCCCCGCCCGCTCCAGAAGCGGCCACCCCAACGTCAGACTCACTGTCAGGACTAAAGCAAATTGGTGATTTTGTTTGTAATCTAAGAGGAAACCTGGGCAAAGGGTACTGGGGTAACGGCGCTTAGAATTTTGCCACAACGACATCCGAAATCGGTGTCGAGCGGAATGTCCCAGGAAGACAAACAGGGTTTACGGTCGTCAGGCGGCGCAGATGGAATTACAAGCGGGTCTCGGTTTCCGCTTTCGTTTATGGCGGTGATGTTTAGTCCTTATTCACTCCGTTTTCCGTACAACTAACGGGCAATGCCCCCTTTGCAAAGCGCCTTTCGCCTAAGCGTTTCCGTCGTCGTGTTGGTCATTGCGGTGGGGCTACTTCTCTGGTGGAGTTCCACTACTCATACTCAAGCAGCCACCAGCACAGCACTCGGCAGGCGCCTAAGCGAGCCCCAAGACTCCTCGCAGGCCGGAGGAGCAACACGAAAACCATCAGTCAATCTCGATGTCTTTTCTGTGATCGAAGAGGAGCCCCCAAGGACAGAAACGGAGGCCCTACCTTGCGCAGAGCAGGAACCCACCAAGCACCGTTCGTTGTCAAATGGAAGCCGGATCATACCGGACTCGGGTGCTAAGGGGTATGGCGTGTTCGACGTGCAAAACGGGACCGGCGAAGACGCTGTGCTATCGCTCTATGATCCTGCCGCCGATGAGACGATCCGAGACGTATACGTACAGGCCAGGCGTTCCGTTCGGATGAAAGAAATTCCGGAGGGCACGTATCAACTCGCGTACACGGCGGCCTTGATTGGGATGGTGGCGAAGCCATTTTCCGCTGTGACGGAGCATTCCCAACCTGACGAATCTGCTCCACACCCGATCCACAACTTTGATATTTTCAGCCAAAATCAAGGACTTTGGGCGGCTTCCTATTCTTCTAAGTCCTTGATATTCTTAGTCTGCTTGCATTGACAACTTAGAGGTCAGGAGTTCGAGTCTCCTCGTGCCTACCATTTCTTTCATACAGATAGCGGTAGGGCTCCCATCCTCGTTGGTAGCATTTGGCAGCAAATCGGCAGACGCCGCAGGTTGACTGAGTATTAACTCCTCGTACATCGACTCGACCATCCACGTGAGGCCAACTGTACCCACCAGTTGCGCCGCCATTCGCGCCCTACGACCGAACATCCGAAGAACTGCCTGGGCCACAAATGCTAATGCCGTTGCCGCTCCGAGAAACAACAACTCTGAGTTTCGACCTTTCCACATCAGCCCGGTCAGACAAGCGGCGGATACAGCGCCAAGACAAACGGACGCAATGAGCGCTGTCCAGCGTTCTCTTGATGTATTGGGTGGTCAGTGAGCCCGTACCGATGAGGCTTTCGAGCGGTGTCCGCAACCAAAACAAAGACAGCGTGGCCATCGTGAACACAAGCAGCGGCCAAGCCCGGTGTGCCGAGGCAAACCCCGCGGCAACTCCGGTGCACAGGGGAACAAGCATCAGCCCCCAGGCACCATGCTCACGGGGAACTATCAGGGCCCGCCTGCGGGCCCGCTGCGCTGCACTGACAGCTTCACTATTCTCGGTCATAGCTCTTTCGTATTTCGGGACCGGATCTTGTTTCATAACCCAGTACAACCTGAAAATCCTGCTTAGCTGGCCACGCGAGAACTATCGTATTCCAGCAAACGCCTTTCGCCTTGAAGCGCACGGAGGGGAGTCAAGTCCTGAGTCAACTCCACGGTCCCCAGATAGGCTCCGTCGGAATTATGCACAGCAAAATAACGGACGTGCACAAGCTTTTCATGGAAGTTGATCCAGAATTCAGCGACACTCTGCCTCCCGGAGCGGAAATCAGTCAGAATCTGGTCAACCGTTTCGACACTTCTGGGAGGGTGGCAGTGTTGCACCTTGCGTCCTATGATGGCCTTGCTGCGGGCGAAGATGCGATCCGGACCCTCGGTGAAAAAGGCCACCCGGTCGTCAGCGTCCACGAACGTTAGATCTAGCGGAAGGGTTGAAAACACCGCAACGAGTTGTTCCAGGCTTACATTCCCGGTGGGCAGCGTGAGAGCACCCGACTCCGGAACTCTCATGGAGTCGGGTGTCGTGCCGACAGCGGGCGTGTAGCCTTGCTCCGGTTCCACGATGCACCAACCATACTTCGGAGAGGCCGACCATATCTCGGCCCACTCATCTTCCGACAGCGTCTCCAGAGACATCGGAAGCAATATGTTCTCTTCCTTGTAAATCATCTCCTGCACGCCCTTGAGGGCGGCGTTCGCGGCCTCCACTAGATTCATCTTCCATTTCTCGATGTCGACCGGGTTAGAGTGTATGCACTCCCCAAGGCGATTGAGCAAATTGCGCACGTCATCATCCTGGGCCCACATCACTTTTGACGGGCCGGTAATGCCGTGCCGCTCCAAGCAAGAAAACAATGCGTGTTCTTTGCGCTGGTAGTGCTTGTCGATATCCATCAAGTCGTTGAACGACTGGCGAAAGCGCAGAAGAATTGCCGCAGCATCGGCAGCTTCCTTCGTACTCTGCAATTCAGCCAGAGTCTGCGTCATTGCCGCAATCGCATCGCGTAATGCTTCGTTTTCACGACCGAAGGTATCCACCGGATGGCCGGGAGCGATAGCCTTGCGGATAGGAAGTTGAACCAGGACGTCGCGCGTGACCTGAGAGTGGAGGTCGCACATGGCTCGGACCTCTTCCACGGGCATGCCTTCGGCCATCAGCTCTTGTTCCATGGCCATGATTTCAGAAGAGTCGGTCTGCCTGACGATTTCCCGCATTTGTCGCTGTACTTGCTCGGGGGGATTCCCCGCGTGCAGGTGCTTAATGATGTCTTTCAGTACTCGAATCCGGTTCGCCTTGTTGTCGATCACTTCGCTCATGACACGCTCCTCAATGTTTCAAGGTTACGCATACGAATGAGCCCAGCACATGACTTTTGTCACACTGCAGCGCATTCTCCTAGGTATTTGGCTGCCTAGGGTGCGGCTGCGGAGCTGCTGAACGCTTTGGGGGCCTTTCCTTCGGGAGGTTGTCAGAGAAGATCTCGATGTGCAGAGCTGATTGTAGAGACTCGCCCAGTCAACATTTACATTGAGCGATGGTTTCTGTGCCGTAGTTGAATCGTCCTCTTCGCCTTCACACAGTGATCGCGTAAAATCGACGCCATGCCGACAGAGCAGGAATCTGCCTCGCTCGATCTACTGAAAGGTGTATCTATCTTCTCCGGTTTGTCGGAACAGGAATTCGCGTTCCTGACTTCGCACCTTCTGCGGCGCAAATACGCTGCCGGCGAACTGATCTTCGGCGAAGGCGATCCTTGCGCCGGCCTGTACGTTGTTCAGTCGGGCAATGTGCGCATCTTCAAGAGTTCGGCTGGTGGGCGCGAGCAAGTGCTTTCGATCGACGGGCCCGGCAGCTCAATTGCTGAACTACCTGTCTTCGATGGCGGGAACTATCCAGCCTCTGCCCAGGCAGTCAGCGATAGCACGCTCCTCTTCTTCAGCCGTCAGGATTTTCAGTCTCTCTGTCTGCAGCATCCGCATGTCGCGCTGAAAGTTTTGCAGGTGATTGGCGGGCGTCTGCGCCGGTTAGTGGGCATCATCGAAGAGCTTTCGTTTACCACCGTGCGTCACCGTCTGGCTTCCTTTCTCTTGCGTCTTGCCGAGAAGGAAGGCAAACGCACCCCCGAAGGCGTGGAAATCATCCTGCCGGTCAGCAACCAGGAATTGGCATCGCAAATCGGCACAGTGCGCGAGCTTGTATCCCGCAATCTCTCCCGGCTGCAAGCGGAGGGAATGATCAAGATCGACGGCCGCAGCGTGATTGTCTGTAACTTGAAAGCCCTGGAAGCCGAACTGCAGTCTGAGAATTAACCGGAGTGGCAATCGGGTCCTCCGCCTGCCCGTGTTTTTCGTTTATTCATATCGGTGATGGTTAACCCTCCTCAGGCTTTGTGATCGCCGTGACAAAAGTCATCGGCACGGCTGCACTACTCCGCTACCTTTGAAGATGAAGAGTGGCCATGAGGCATGGAGCCGGACCACGAGGAGGATGTAATGAGCATTACCGCTGAGAAAACTGTTCGGGAAGTGGCCCTGGAAAATCGCGCTGCGACTCGAATCTTTGAGAAGCTGGGCATCGACTATTGCTGCGGCGGCAATAGATCCCTCCTAGAAGCGTGTCGCACGGCGAATCTCCCGATGGACGAGGTACTGGACTCGCTCGAAATGGCCGAGCAGTCTGCACGCGCCGTCCAAAAGGACCGTAACTGGACAACGGAGATGCTGGCTGACCTGGTTGCGCACATCA
>Ga0208937_1001291_pt1 | contig 11026 bp, 10 predicted proteins | sample June2015DPH_11_5_FD_184705 | JGI IMG/M metagenome (GOLD analysis project Ga0208937, IMG submission 184705) | Peatland microbial communities from SPRUCE experiment site at the Marcell Experimental Forest, Minnesota, USA - June2015DPH_11_40... | ecosystem: Environmental > Terrestrial > Soil >...
GATCCCATCAGAAGCGCTTCCAGACAAAAAAAGCGCCAAACTCGGCAAAATGACCGAACGCGCCTACCTCGCGAAGGTCCGCTATCCATCAACGCTTCTGCGAAGCGTTCTCGCACAACCAAGACCCGAAGCCGACATCGTCGAACGCCAATCGCGGCGTGCCATCCGGCAGGAGTCTGCGACAAACTACCCTATGGCACTTCGATGCCTAGAGCGGGCGCCAATTTCAATTGCGTTGACTTAGGGACTAATGAACTTGGCGCCAAGGTCTAGGCCATTCCGCCAGGCAACCTTGTAATTGCCACTCTGGGCGGGGCCCCCTTCGGGGAAGACCAGCACAAAGTCATCGGGAACGTTGAATCCGTTGACGTGAAGCCGCAGGCCGCCTTCGGAAATGTCAGTAACGAGGCAGTAGTGCTGTGCATTCCCGAGTTTGAGCACTGCCAGACGCCCGAGGCGGCGGCGCGACGACTGGCGTTTCTCTTCAGGCTCCGACGAAAGCAATGGATGCAAGACCCGAAGTTGTGGCCGCTCCTCACGAGTGGCGACAGACCCTCTTGGCGAACAGCGTACCGAACGGCTATTGCGAGCGGGCTAACGCCCACGCTCGGGTTTTTCTCGAATTTGTCTGAAATTGGCGCCGCCAAACCCGGTCAAATTCTGATTAGCCCTCGTGTCTTCATGGCGGTCGAAGATGCTGTGACCGTCGAGCCCGTGGGCGAATTTACACTCAAAGCATCCGCCATCCCATTTCGGCTTACAATGTCCTCGCCGCCGCATCGTCAACACCTTGAGGTGCATAGTGCGACGAGTACAAAGACAAAACCGAAGTCTGTTTTCTGGCCCTGAGCGGACGCGGGGGCCGCGGTGCGGTCAAGAATCCGGCGATTTGCGTTTCAATGCGACACGCCTTTTTTGGGAGCGGGATGGAGGCGTCGTAACTTGACAGCCCCCAGGCGCCGCGGCCGGCTGGGAGCGATCGACGACCCTGCCAGCCAATGCATGACGCTGCCGCTGCGCAAGAGCGGCGGAACCTCTTCCGGCGGCATTGGCGCGGCAAAGTAGAATCCCTGGGCCTGTCGGCATCCCCACTCGTGCAGCAATCGCACTTGGTCTGCCGTTTCCACGCCCTCGGCCATGACTCCGATTCCTAGCTCGCGCGCCAAGCTGATCGCGGCCTTGACGATCGCCGTGTCGTTGGCTTCGACGCCGATATCCTTGACGAATTCCTGCGCGATTTTGATCCGATCGACCGGAAAACGCCGAAGATAGAGCAACGACGAATAGCCCGTGCCGAAATCGTCGATCGCGATCCTCAGTCCGCGGGCGCGCAGCCGCTCGACGACATTCTCGCGCCCGCTCGACGTTCCCATCAGCGCGGTTTCCGTCAGTTCGATTTCCAACGTTCCGGGCGGAATCCCTGTCTCCGCGAGCGCCGCCTCGATTTCGTTTTCCAGCTCGCGCGGCGCCTTGAACTGAAGCGCCGAAACATTAATTGCCACCGGAGGCAGCGCGACGCCGATTTGCAGCCACTGCTGGGCCTGGCGGCAAGCCGAGCGCAAAACCCAGTTTCCCAGCATGACGATGAGGCCGCTACGCTCCGCCGCAGGCAGGAACTCGCCGGGCAAGAGTGCACCCCGTGTTGGATGATTCCAGCGGACCAACGCCTCCAGCCCGACGAGTTGACTGGTCTCCATGTCTACCTGGGGCTGGTACGCCAGGAACAGCTGGCCGGCGGCGATCGCCGCTTGCAGCTCGGATGTCAGGGTCACACGTTCGCGCACTTCCGCATCCATTGCGCCGGTGAAGAACCGGTACGTGTGCCGGCCTTCCGATTTTGCCCGATAAAGTGCGACGTCCGCATGCGCGAGAAGCGCTTCCGCATCCGGAGCGTCCGGCTCGTATGTCGCGATGCCGATGCTGAACCCGGATTGGATTTGGTTGCCGTCGAGCAGGAACGGCTTGACTATGATCTGCAGCAGCTTGTCCGCCAGCACTCCGGCATCCGTCGGGTCGCCGATGTCGGCCATCAGCAAGGCGAATTCGTCACCGCCAAATCGGGCGAGGGTGTCGATCGCTCTCACGTTCGCCTGCAGCCGCTCGGCAACGGACTGGAGCAGCCGGTCCCCGATCGGGTGTCCCAGCGTGTCGTTGACGTCCTTAAAATGATCCAGATCGAGATAAAGAATCGCGAAGCTGCGCTCGCCTCGACGCGCGCGCTCGATCGCCCGGACTACCTCGGCGACGAATATGCCGCGATTGGCCAATCCGGTGAGGAGGTCGAACTGCGCCATCCTCTTGAGCTGACCTTCGGCCTCCTTGCGTCGCGAAATTTCGCGGGCCGTCAAGAGCAGGAAATCCCGTCCGCCGAAGGTAGCCCGACGCATCGAGATTTCGGCCCAGAACAACCGCCCATCCTTTGTCTTGCCGCGCCAATCGAACGTTTGCGGCGTCCCCGATCGCGCCTTCTGCATCTCGGACAACAGGTTCTGGCGGGTGTATGGCGGTTTATTCTCGGAGAGATCGCCGATGTCCAGCTTAAGCAGCTCGTCGCGCGTATAGCCGAACATCTCGCAGACCCGCTGATTGACCTCGACGAGGGCGCCGGTTTCGAAGTCACGCACGAATATGAGGTCATTGACGGAGTCGAAGATGGTGTGGAAGCGCTCCTCGCTTTGCTGCAATGCCAACTGCGCTCGCTTGAGATCGGTGATGTCCGTCACCGCCCCGATCAGGCCGGTCACTTCCCCCGATTCGGAACGGAACGGGAAGTAATTCGCAAGCTGGCCTATAAGCTCGACGTTCAGGACGGGCTCGCCGCGCTCGAGGACCGGTCGGAAGATCTCCATAAGCTCGTCCGCAATTCCGGGAACGATCTCGCGCAACGTGCGGCCGATATGCGCGCTGACGGGCAGTCCGTGCATCTTAGCCATTTGCTCATTGATCCGCACGTAGCGATAATTGGTATCTATGAAACAGAGAGCCACCGGCGCATACCGGTAAATCTGCTCGATTTCGTTGAGAACGGCCTTGCTCTCGGCCACTGCGGCCTGGAGTTTGCTATTGACGGCGGCCTGGTCGAGTCTCAGCCGCGCGGTCTCCACGATCCACCGGTTGAGGTAGCGTCCCATCAACGCGACAATCACGACGTAGACCGCCAGCATCAGGCCCATCGCAATTGAGATTCGGTCCCCCTTCGCTAAGTAACAAACGACTTGTGGAACGGCGGCGGGTAGCGCAAAACTGAAAAAGGCGGGCAAATATGCCGAAAGCTGGAAAAACGCGCCGACCGTGCCGCCGAGCACGAACGTGACCATGACGTGCGCGATCGGATCCGGCGATAGCAAAACGACCGATGCGGTGAGGCCCCAAAGGCAACCCATCGCGGCGACGCCGACGGTAAAACGCGTGGCCCAGGCAACCTCGTCTCGGCGCTCGTCCGGTTGCCGCAGATAGCGTGCCCGATCGACGAAAAGCGCGCCCACGACGACGCAGAACAGCCCGACCCAAAGCAGCAGGATCCACGCCGGATAAATCTCGTGATCCTGTGCCGCAAGGGCGAGGCCGAAGAGGCCTTGGCGCGACGCTGGCCAGAGCACCGCGGCAAGGAGCGATGCGTTGATCGGGTTGAACAGCATGATCGCGGGCGCGTGATAGAGCGCCTTGATCTGCTCGGCGTGGATCGCCGCCTGGGACTCCGGCTCGTTCGTAGGTGCCGGGCCGCGCTCGAAAAGGCTGTCGTTGCGCATAAACCCCACTCGCGCTCGGTGCGTGCCCGTCCGGCCGGCCGTTATGGCGGACTATGCAAGCGCCAAGTGAGTAGATTGGAGCGCAGTTAATTATCGCGAAAATGGGAGTTAAGTAACGTGCCTAAGCGCATCTTGTGGTTTACAAAACCCTTATAAAAACGAAATTCAGCGAATTGATCGTGTCGTCCTGTCCGGGTACGGCGCATTGCATGCGATACGATCTCTCCCACAGAACCCTCATGCCTTTCAGTCCTTGGTGGTTGGTCCGCTTAATCTTATTTTGCAGCGCGCGAGAGTCCGTTGTTGGCCCATCTGTATGGACCGGCCGCGCGTTGCAAGCCGAAAATGATGATTTGGAGAAGGTTGGTCTTGCGCTTCTGTATCCGGCCTATTGATGGAGCCTTTGAGCTCCTGGCCATCATGGATATCCGCGCGCGTTCGATCTCATTCGCGACTCGGCCCCGAAGGCCAGATGGGCCACCTGATCACGAACGCGCTGGCGAGACCTTTCTCCATCTCCTCTTTTCCGACTCGCAGACCTCGGCGGGAAAGCCAACCGTGGCTTTCGGATTAACTTGAACCGTCAGTCATCTCCTTGGTGAACTTGAGCGTGTTCATTTCAGGCTGCTGCCTTCATGATACGTGCTTCATAGTTGCGCTCTTGTGCCAGCACAGTCCAGGCGATCCGCGCCAGCTTGTTGGCGAGAGCTGCGGCCAAAACGTTACGGTGCAGGCGCTGAGCGGCGCGAGCGAGCCAGACCCCGAAGCCGTGCTTCGGCCAGCTCGCCGGCCGCAACAGAATGACCCGAGCTGCTTGCACGAAGAGCGTGCGCAAATAACCGTTGCCGCGCTTGGTAATTCGCCCGAGGATAGTTCGGTCTCCGGTCGACATCTGCTTAGGGACGAGCCCAATCCAAGCCGAAAAATCCCGGCCCCTTGCGAATGCGGTGCCACTGCCGATCGCTGCAACCATTGCACTCGAAATGATCGGGCCGATGCCCGGCACGGTCATTACCCTTCGACAACTGCCATCACTCTTTGCCAAAGTCTCGATCTCGTCGGTCACGACTTCAATTCGTTCATCGAGTTGCCGCCAGTCACTGGTAAGATCAGCAACGATGCGCACCATACGTGGTGACAAAACGTCCGTCCGCTTGGCCAGGATGTCGGGCAGCGCCTGCCGAAGGAAGCGCAGTCCTTGTCGGACGATGATGCCGCGTTCGAGAAGAAAGCCGCGAATTTGATTGATCACTGCGGTGCGCTCGCTGACCAGGCGAGACCGTACACGGTGCAGCGCTTGCAGATCCAGTTGCTCATTGGTCTTGGCTGGAACAAAGCGTGTCGTCGGGCGCTGCACGGCCTCGGCCACCGCATGGGCATCTCGGAAATCATTTTTGTGCCCCTGCCGAAACGGCTTCGCATACGCGGGCGGAACTTGCTTCACATCGTGGCCCAGCGCGGTAAGCTCGCGAGCGACGTAGTGTGTCGCCATCCCCGCTTCGATGCCGATGAGACAGGGTGACAAGTTCGCAAGCCTCGATGTAATGCGTCCGCGTGAGACCTTCTCTCGCAACACGATGGCGCCGCGCGCATCGAGGCCAATCATGTGTAGTGTGTTCTTGCCCATATCTATTCCGATGGCGGTCACTGCGTGAACGGTGGTTGTGCGAGGCATGGCGGCGCTCCTTCTCCTGACAAGCCCCCCGCGCACTTTGAGTGCCATCGGGGGCGGGAGCGCGGCCGGTCCATCCCAGGTCGCTGTTGACCCTTAGCTGACCTCGCGGTGCAGAATTTCCTAGAAGGTGGATGAGTGCTATCTTAATTTCGGGCTTTCTGTCTTAACGAGAGGATTCGACTTTATCGTTTTAAAGGCGCACCTATTGTAAATGCCCAAACCCCCTTCCATGGAAAAGTTCATCGGGGCCTAAAACGTCGCGCACTACTTCGATCGTCTCAAATAATGGCACAAGCGGCATCCCCCACCATTGACAGTCTACGAGTGCGCGCCGTCCGCGTGCCGATGCAACATCCCCATCAGACCGCCGGCGGCGTAGTCTCCGAATCGCCGCTGGTGCTCACGGACGTGATCACTGACAATGGGATCGTAGGTCACAGCGTAGTGTTCGCCTACACCCCTGCGGCACTAAAGCCCACCGCCGAACTCATCCAGAACTTGGAGACGCTGGTGAAAGGCGAGTCGCTCGCTCCGATCGAGATCGAGCAAAAGCTCGCCAAACGCTTTCGCCTGCTCGGCACCCAGGGCCTCGTAGGCATCGCGCTTTCCACGATCGACATGGCGCTGTGGGATGCCCTTGCGCGCAGCCACGGGACTTCGCTCGTGCGGTTGCTTGGTGGTATCGAGAAACCGATTCCTGCCTACGGTGCGGTGGGATACGATGGCGTCGAAGGCTCTGCGAAAGTCGCGGGAGATTGGGCCGAGCGCGGCTTCTCTGGCGTAAAAGCCAAGATCGGTTATCCCACGGTGCAAGAAGATGTCGCGGTCGTCCGTGCCATGCGTGAAGCGGTAGGTGACGCCGTTGCGATCATGGTTGACTACAACCAGAGCCTGACACCGAGCGAGGCTGTTCAGCGCCTGCGCGTGCTTGACGATGAAGGCCTCACTTGGGTCGAAGAGCCGACGCTTGCCCATGATTACGCCGGCCATGCGCTGATAGCGCGCGCGGCAAAAACCCCCATCCAGTGCGGGGAAAACTGGTGGGGGCCTTTGGACATGCAGCATGCCATTGACGCACAGGCGTCGGACTTCATGATGCCGGACGTGATGAAAATTGGTGGCGTGACGGGTTGGCTTCGCGCGGCCGCACTCGCGCAGACAAAGGGCATCCGTTTGTCCAATCACCTCTGGCCGGAAATCAGTGCACAACTGTTGTGCGTGACGCCAACCGCTCACTGGCTCGAGTATGCGGACTGGTGGAATCCCATCATGAGCGAACCCCTGCAAATCAAGAGCGGGTTGGCACTTGTGGGCGGTGCGACGGGTACCGGCGCGTGGCCTGGGACGAAAAGGCTGTAGAACGGTTTTCGCTTTAGCCAATGCGCCGCACACAGCAGGCCAAATGCGGCTGCTGCGAAGAAACAGCCATTGTGGCGCCCAGACGCGGCAGTCGAGGTCCTAGGATTCAGTTCATTGGGCTGCAGTTTTGGCTTGGATCAACTTCTCTGCACACGCCCTGGCCAAGTGGTAGTCGGAGGAGGTAGACCCCGGCTGTGTCGCCCAGCCGCCCTTCTGCAAGTAATCACCTTGTTCCCAGTTCGAAGAGATCTTTTGCAGGGCTGCCAGGTTCGCTTTCGCATCGCTGTTCTGAAGGAATTTCGCCACGCAGATCGGCGTGAGGGCTGCCACGACGGCGGTATCAGCCCGCTCAGCCGCAAGTCTGTGAGCGGTGCCGCCAGTCATCCAGCCGCCCCAAGAAAACCCGATAACCATAGACGCGACAGCGCCGATAGCTATTCCTTGTAGGAGACGAGTCAGCGACTCGCCCTGCAGCATTGAAGGCACTTGCATGATATTTCCTTTCGCCCGACATGTTTCGGAGCGAGGCCACGGACACCCGGATGGGTTCCGATTCAGCTTAAATTAAAGGCCGAACGCTTTGGGATCGCGTATCGACTATAATTCACATACGCTTTTGTCTGTCCGGACTCTGAGCAATATAGCTCACTCCCGACGCGTCTACATTTCCGCGGGCTCCGCAATTGACGTAACTGTCTCTATCTAAGTTTCCCAGTAACCGACGCGTCGCATTTCCGTTCCTGGCCCTTCACGTCATTTGGTGCGATGCAGCGATATGTCCGGAGTTGAGGTCAAAGCAGACTCGAGCACGATGGCTTGATTCGGTCGAGATTGACCCATAAGAGACCTGCATCGCGCCTTGCCGGGCTTATCACCCTCCTGACGCGCCTCTCCTGACACCAATTTGTTTTCCACGCAGGACCTGGAAAATCTTTTGTCTCGTGACATTTCCGCCATTGTTTATGGTTTCTTTTCATTTTGTTCCTAGCTTCACGGCACAGGCAAAGGCGCAAACGTCCGCGTGGTAGAAGTCATGTTTTCGGTCAGACCCGTCTTCATCGGCTGGATAGCCTTGCTCTACCAACTACCGTTGCAGCTGTTTTTTACTGTTTGGAGCGGGGCTTTCTTTGGCGGGTTGATCAGCTCACTACACATTTTTCCCAGAGATTCCTGGGGCCCCTTTGCGTTTTTTGGCGGGCTTGCGTTTTTTGGCGTGCCGTTGGTGACCTACTTCGGCAAAAAACTCAATTATTCTCGCACGGAGTACAAGTTCCTAAACGATCGACTCGAATTTGAAGAAGGATTTTTCAACATCAATGAGAAGGTCATCAGATTCAAGGACATCAGGGAAGTAACCCTCCGTAAAGGGTTCTTCCAGCGCATGTACGACCTCGGAACCATCTATCTGGCTACCGAGGCCACCGGTTCCGCTCCCCGTACTAATGTTTTTAACGCACTCGGATTTGGAAACATATCTGCGAGCGGCGTCGGCGTTTGCGATGTCCGTAATCCCGACGAAACGTTCGAGAGAATTCGAAGCATCGTCGATTCACCGGACGTCTAGCGCGCTTTGGCTTTGGGCTCTGCACTACCGGCCACTGATAGAATGAACGGCCTATTGTCCATTGGCCCTGTGCGACTTTCGTCGCGAGCAGCAATAACTCTGGAAACGGAGGTAAACCGGAAGTGCCTGGCTTCCCCTCAAAACGACGTGGCTGGACCCAAATCGACAGCGGAGTGTGCATCGCAGCAGACGGGACAATGTTGACAATGTTGATGTGCTGGTAACCTATGCGGTTGTTCGGCATCATTCATCCTTGGTTTATGGGACACGATGATGAAACGCTATGTCGCTGGCCTAATCGCGAGCTTGGCTTTTCTTGCAGCAAGTCAAGTGACAACCGCAAAAGCACAATCGCCGCCATCGACCACCACATACCTGTCCCTACTGCGCGACGGTTTCGCAGTGAAAAGTGTTATTTTGATTTTCAACGATGCCTCAAAGTCCATCCCAGTGGGAACAGTGGTTACCCTCCAGAAAGGCGCAGTGATGGAGCGTTGCTGGATCACGTATGCGAGCTACGCCAACGGCGACACCCGCGACCGCGAAGGTGGGCTCTGCTATTAACTGGGCGGCGATTGACGCGGGATGACGCCTTTCGCTGCATGTCTCAGCACGGCGTAATGTCGCTTATGGCCTATCTCCGCCGCGCCGGTCGATTGTGGGGGCGGCAGGTTTCGGGGGTACTTCCGCCGCGCCTGGCTCTGCGGGCACCCCGCGTCTCCTCTTGAGGGTACTTCTGCCGCGCCTGCGACGAAACCCCGGGGCAGTTCATGACCCTTTTCGACATTCAAGGCCGCACTAATTCGGTAGCGATCAGAGGCATAGCGGAAGTGGCGGGACCGCGCTCTAAACGTCAATAATGACCTCAACAGACATTGTGCCCCTTCAACATCGAACGCCAAGACGCAGGCTTCTGTCTGATCGCCCAGGCCGCGCTCGACAAGGATGCCGCCAGCACGGCATAGTTGGCTTTAAACCGCCACCTTGCAGAGAAAATCACCGACCTCCGCGTGCAGGCGCGCGACCGTTGACATGACCGCCTGCGAGGCCTCCAGCACGGTCTGCGCCGAGGCCCGCGTCTGGGTCGCTGCGCCGGCCACCTTGCCGAGCGCCGTGGCTACGACATCGCTTCCTTGCGCGGCGGTCGTGACATTCAGGGAGATCTGGCCGGTGGCGGCGCTCTGTTGCTCGACCGAGGCGGCCACTGCGGACGTGTTACGGTTGATCTCTTGCATGCGCGCGGTGATGCGGTGGATGGCGTCGACCGAGCCCCTAGTCGAGGCCTGCACTGCCTCGATCTGGCTGGCGATTCCCTCCGTCGCCTTGGCCGTCTGCACCGCTAGCGACTTGACCTCCGAAGCGACCACCGCAAAGCCGCGGCCGGATTCGCCTGCGCGTGCCGCCTCGATGGTGGCATTGAGGGCGAGCAGGTTGGTCTGGCCGGCGATGTCCTGAATGAGCTTGACTACGTCGCCGATCTTCTGCGCCGTCTGCGTCAGCGCCGCGATCTCATCATTGGTCGACTGTGCCTCGCTCACCGCCACGCGCACCACCTCGTTGGTTTGATCAACCTGGCGGTTGATCTCTGCGATCGAGCTTACCAACTCGTCGGCCGCCATCATCGCGGTCTTGACGTTGGTCGAGGCATCACCCGATGCCGCAACCGCGCTCTCAGCGTGCTGCGAGGTCTCGTCGGAGGACGTCGACAAGACCATCGCGGTCGACTTCATTGCCTGCGCGTTGTCGCCGACCGTTTTCAACAATGCATCGATCCGGCCGCGGAATGATAAGATCGCCGCCTCAACCGCCACGCGGCGACTTTCGCGCGCCGCCATGTCGTTGTGTTCCTTTTGGAGACGCTGGTGCTCGGTGACGTCCTCATGGGTGACCACCCAGCCGCCACTCGGCTTGGGATGGTTCACCGCCCGAATGACGCGATCGTTCGTCGGAACATAAAAGGTCGTCGTTTTCCCTTCCGCGACGCCGTCTAAGATTTCACGGCAATATTTTTCGACGTCGCCCGTAAACAACCCCGTTTCCTTGCGGTGTTGAATGAGCCGGCGCAGCGTGCAGCCGGGCTTCACGATCTCTGGCGACAGTTTGTACATGTCGCGATAGCGCTGATTGAGCACCACAATCCGTGCCGAGCCGTCGAACATACACAGCCCCTGCGTCATGTTGTTCAACGCGGTCGCGAGCTGTTGGCGGTGCCGGCGGCAGCGGTAGGCAATGATGGTGCAAACAACCACGGTAATGAGAGCGACAATCGCACCGGCTACGTTGCCGGAGAGCCAATCTTGCGCGGACACGAGGAAGGAAAGCATGGAGCACTGGATTTTTAGGTCGTTTGCGAGGAGTGGGCCCAGTATTCCATTATTGCGTTTCCGCAGAGTTAACGATTTTTTACCAAAATCTTCCAAGCCCGCGATTTGTCGGGCTCCGCATTCTCGTTGCCGCCCTTGAGCTTGCTGCCCATGTGCGGCGGCTGCGCCAGATGTCGCTGATGGTCCACTTCTACCGTTCGCCGCGGTGCAGTAATTCGACCGGTGTTGGGTAGAGTCGAGATGTGGCGCGGTGGCTGTAGGCTGAACATATCTGTTGCCGCCTCTTTCGTCTGGCGGTGCCTTAGTGGTTCGGCCATGGCTCCGTTTCCACATCCCGCTCATCGAACCGGACATG
>Ga0208937_1001292_pt1 | contig 11019 bp, 14 predicted proteins | sample June2015DPH_11_5_FD_184705 | JGI IMG/M metagenome (GOLD analysis project Ga0208937, IMG submission 184705) | Peatland microbial communities from SPRUCE experiment site at the Marcell Experimental Forest, Minnesota, USA - June2015DPH_11_40... | ecosystem: Environmental > Terrestrial > Soil >...
CGCGCGCACGCAGATCCTCCGAATACGGTTTCGCCATCCATGCTGGCCTCCATTCCAGCACGAACCTTGAATCCGATTCGTTCCCGCAGGGGAATCCCGCGATTCAGTCTTTTCGGAAATTGCTCTAACCGAACATACGCAGGTTGTTAACCAATCAGAATCATCGAGCTCCGGAGAGGCACAGTGTCGAGCCTGGTTCGCCAACGCCATTCGCTGATGTTTCGGCCGCGCTCCTACATGGCGTTTGCGATCGCGCCGCAACCGCCCATCGTGGACTGGCTCTCAGATCTCGACGCCAGCCTGGAGCGTTCGGAGGCCTTTTTCGCCGGCCAGCACGTGGCGCTCGATCTATCGGCCGTCAACCTCAGCCCGAACGCCATCGGCCAGCTTGTCGCCAATCTGGAGGAGCGCAACATCCGCGTGCTCGGCATCGAAGGGGTTGACCCGGCCAAATGGCAAGCGGGGCTTCCTCCTGTCCTTCGCGGCGGCCGCGGCACGCGAGCCTCCGAGCCGCCTGGGTCCATCGCCGGCGCCCCGGCTCCAGCTTCCGGCCGCCCGCCTTCGCAGAGCCCGCAGCCAGCATCGCTTATGATCGAAGATCCGGTGCGCTCGGGGCAATCCGTGATCTTCACCGAGGGTGATGTGACCGTTCTCGGCTCGGTCGGATCGGGCGCTGAAATCGTCGCGGGCGGATCGATTCACGTTTATGGCACGCTGCGAGGCCGTGCGCTGGCGGGCGCCACCGGCAATGCCCGCGCGCGCATCTTTTGCCACCGCGTCGAGGCCGAGCTTCTCGCGATCAATTCCTACTATCGAACGGCCGACGACATCGAGGACAGCCTGCGCCGCCGGCCGGCTCAGGCTTGGCTCGACGAGGGCAATACATTGCAAATTTCAGCGATGAACTAGGACAACGAAAGGCAGTCAAATATGGCGCAGGTCTTGGTCGTAACATCAGGCAAAGGCGGGGTTGGCAAGACGACGTCAACGGCCGCCCTGGGTGCCGCTCTCGCCCATGACGGCACGAAAGTCGTCGTCATCGATTTCGATGTCGGGCTACGCAACCTCGACCTGGTGATGGGCGCCGAGCGGCGTGTGGTCTTTGATCTGATCAACGTCATCAATGGCGTGGCGAAGCTGCCGCAGGCGCTCATCCGCGACAGGCGGCTGGAAAGCCTGCACCTGCTTCCGGCGTCGCAGACCCGCGACAAGGACGCGCTGACCGAAGACGGCGTCGCCAAAGTCATCGACGAGCTGCGGGAGAAATTCGACTGGATCATCTGCGACAGTCCGGCCGGGATCGAGCGCGGCGCCACGCTGGCGATGCGCTATGCCGATGCCGCCATCATCGTGACCAATCCCGAAGTATCCTCGGTGCGCGATTCCGACCGCATCATCGGGTTGCTCGATTCCAAGACGGTCAAGGCGGAGCGCGGCGAGCGCATCGACAAGCACCTCTTGATCACGCGCTACAGTTCGTCACGGGCCGCCCGCGGCGAGATGCTGTCAATCGACGACGTGCTGGAAATCCTGTCGACGCCGTTGCTCGGCATCATTCCGGAAAGCCAGGAAGTGCTGCGCGCATCCAATGTCGGATCGCCGGTCACCCTCAGTAACCCGTTGAGCGCGCCAGCCTGCGCCTACTTCGATGCCGCACGCCGCCTCAAGGGCGAGCAGATTTCCATGAGCGTCCCAAGCGAAAACAGAGGCATCTTCAACAGGCTATTCGCACGGAAGGCAGCATGAGCTTGTTCAATTTCTTTCGAGGCCGCTCCGCGCCGATAGCGCGCGAGCGCCTCCAAATCCTCCTCGCGCATGAGCGCAATGCGGGCAGCCACTCCGATTTGCTCGGCGTTCTGCGCGAGGAGATTCTAGCCGTCATCGGCCGGCACGTCTCCATCGACCCCGACAGGGTGCAGATCAAGATGGATCGCGGCAAATCCGTCTCCACGCTCGCCGTCGACATCGAAATTCCGAACCGCGACCACGTCTCGGGCGGGGCGCCCCGCTATAGTTCGCTGACATTCGAACCCGGCCGCGACTTGGTAAGAATGAGAGGATCGGGGATTTGATGCGCACAATTGCACTTCTTACGCAAAAGGGTGGCGCGGGAAGAACCACCCTTGCGGCATCGCTTGCCGTGGCCGCGGCGCAGGCCGGCGAAAGGGTGATTGCGCTCGATCTTGATCCTCAGGCATCGCTGACCCGGTGGGGCAAGCGGCGCGAGGCTGCGAACACGCCCAACAAGGTCATGATCGAACCGCTCGAAGGCGAACGCCTGCCGCGGCTGCGCGACATTATAGAGGGGCTCGCCGCGGTCGGGTTTACGATCACGATCTTTGACACCCCCGCCGCCGACAGCGTGGCGGCCCGCTTCGTGACGGAGGCCGCTGATCTTTGCCTGCTGCCGACACGCCCGACCTGCTTGGACGTGGACGCGACGGCAGCGACTTTTCGCGCCGTCTTTTTGGCAAAACGCAAAGCTGCGTTCGTTCTCAACCAATGCCCCCCGACTTACCGGAGTTCGCGAACGAGCAAATCGGCAAACGGCTTAACGCGCCTTGGGGTTCTGGCAGAACCGCTGCTGTACGCGCGGATGGATTTTCAGGACGCGATCGCGGCTGGTCTCGGTGTCACCGAGTACGCTCGCACGGGCCGGGCCGCCCAGGAAATCGCGGCGCTCTGGATCTGGATTCGCAGCCAGTTTGAAGGGACCCACGATGAAACGTCCCTCGATGATCAACCATGTCGTCAGGCGGCGGCTTAAGCCGCGTCTGGAGCGAGATGCCCATCAGTCGTTCGCTATTATCAGCGATTCAGGCTCCTGGCTGTCAGCAGACAACGTAAGGAGATGCCCCGGATTCGTCGAGCCGCGGATCGGCCAGCGATCACGTCTCGCCTGCCGCGAGCGATCCGACGAAGGCGATACGGATCATGTTGGTGGCGCCGGGCGTGCCGAGCGGCACGCCGGCAACGACGATGACGCGCTCGCCGGCTTTGGCGAAGCCTTCCTTGAACGCGATCCGGCAGGCGCGCTCGATCATGTCGTCCTGGTCGCGGGCGTCCTCGGCGACCACGCAGTGCACGCCCCAGACCAGCGACAATTTCCGCCCGGTGGCGACGATCGGCGAAATAGCGACGATCGGCGGCTTCGGTCGCTCGCGCGACACCCGCATTCCGGTCGCGCCCGACGAGGTCCAGCAGACGATGGCCGCGAGGTCGAGCGTTTCCGCCACCTGCCGCGCCGCCGCGGCGATGGCGTCGGAGCCGGTCGCTTCGGGTTCGGTGTGCAAGACGTGGAGCGACGGCAGGTACATCGCCTCGTTGCCTTCCACCTCCTCGGCGATGCGGTTCATCGTCGCCACCGCTTCGACCGGGAAGCGCCCGGCCGCCGATTCCGCCGACAGCATCACCGCGTCGGCGCCGTCGAAGATGGCGGTGGCGACGTCGGAGACTTCGGCGCGCGTCGGCACCGGGCTCGCGATCATCGATTCCAGCATTTGCGTGGCGACGATGACCGGCTTGCCGGCGCGGCGGCAGGCGCGGGTCATTTCCTTCTGCACGCCGGGCACTTTTTCCAGCGGCATCTCGACGCCGAGATCGCCGCGCGCCACCATCAGCCCGTCGGCGAGATCGAGGATATCGGTGAGCCGCGTCACCGCCTGCGGCTTCTCGATCTTGGCCATCACCGCGGCGCGCCCGCGGGTGATCTTTTTCGCCTCGGCGACGTCTTCCGGGCGCTGGATGAACGACAGCGCCACCCAGTCGACGCCGGCATCCAGCGCCGCTTCGAGGTCGGCGATGTCTTTCGGCGCCAGTGCGGCGAGCGGCACCACGGTGTCCGGCAGGCTGACGCCTTTGCGGTTCGACACTTTGCCGCCAACCTCGACGCGGGCGACGATGCGGTGCGGGGCCGCTTCGATCGTAACGAGGCGAAGCTTGCCGTCGTCGATCAGGAGCGTATCGCCCGGCTTGATGGCGGCGAAGATTTCCGCATGCGGCAGCTGCACGCGTGTCGCGTCTCCAGGCGCCGCGTCGGTATCCAGGATGAAGTCGGCGCCGGTGACGATCTCGGCAGAGTCGTTCTTGAAGCTGCCGAGCCGCAGCTTCGGTCCCTGCAAATCCACCAGGATGCCGATCGGCCGATTGCACTCGGCTTCCACCGCGCGGATCGTCGTCACCAGCTCGCGCATCTTGTCGTGCGCGGTGTGACTCATGTTGATGCGGAAGACGTCGGCGCCGGCGGCGAACAGGCGGCCGATCACGGCGTGCTCGGAAGAGGCCGGCCCCAGCGTCGCCACCACCTTGGTGCGCCGCTGTCGCCTCATCGGCTCTGACTTCCGGACGGGTTGAGCGGGGTCGTGGCGGCGGGCGAAGTGCGGGCGCCGGTGGACGGCGCCACTGCGCCGGGAGCGGCGCGGGCGCCGGCCGGCGGGTGCTGGGTGAGCGGATTGCCCGCCGGCAACGGGTGCTGCGGCGACTGCTCGCTCGATTCGGTGAGCTGCACGGTCCAGGCCGCCTGCTCGCCGGTATCCACCTCGAAAAAGCCGGTGCGGTCGTAGCCGCGCGCCAGACAATCGGCGACGCCGCGGATGGTGAATTCCCTGTCGCGGGTGCACATGAAGGCCTGTCCCATCCATTCGCCGCCGTGATCGTAGTCGATGGCGTAGACATAATAATAACGGGCGACGAGATTGCCCTTGAGCACGGTCTCGCAAGTGCGCGACGGCAAATTCCACCAGCCTTCCGTGGTCCAGCCGTCGGCGTCCTTGTAGCCGACGGCGACGCCTACGCGGCTGCCGGTATTGTTGCACAGCCGGAAATCGGCCGCGGCCGGACCGGCCGATGCGAAGAGCACCATCCCGCACAGGATCGCGACCAGCGCGCTCGCGGCAATCCCGGCAATCCTTGAGTGAATCGCGTCGCTCATTTCCGGTTCAGATTCCGGTCAAGATCGAGGGACTGTCAACGATAATGGCGCGGAAGTCGGTGACGTTGGTGAACGTCGGGCCGGGCCCGAACAAATCGCCGATGCCATTGAAAAACCCCGTGGAATTGTTGTCGGCAAGAAACGCGGCGGGATCGAGGCCGGCGGCGCGGGCGCGCGGCAGCGTGGTCGGGTCGATAAAGGCGCCGGCCGGGTCATTGGGCCGTCCGCCGCCGCCATCGGTGCCGTCGGTATCGGCCGCCAGCGCGGCGATGCCGGGGGCGCCGTCGAGATGGATGGCCAAGGCCAGCGCGTATTCCTGGTTGGGCCCGCCGCGGCCGCCTCCGCGCAGCGTTACGGTCAGCTCGCCTCCGGACAGGATTGCGGCGCGGCGGCCTTGCGCGCTGATCTCGCGCGCGAGCCGGGCATGCGCGGCGGCGACCTCGCGCGCCTCGCCCTGCAGGCGGTCGCCGAGCATGACGCATTCGTAGCCCGCCGCACCGGCGCGCTCGGCGGCCGCGCGCAAGGCATCGGCCGGCCGCGCCAGGATCCGATAGTCCGAGCCGGCGAAGATCTTATCGCCCGGCTTCGGCGTCTCGTTGGCCGGGTCGGTGAGCGCGCGGGTCACGCTGTCGGGGAGTTCGAGCCGGTGGCGGCGCACGATCTCGCGGGCGTCGGCAAGCGTCGTCGGATCGGGCACCGTCGGCCCCGAGCCGATGACGGCCGGGTCGTCGCCGGGCACGTCGGAGATCGCCCGCGTCACGATTTTGGCGGGGTGGGCGCGCTGCGCGAGCCGGCCGCCCTTGATGCGCGAGAGATGCTTGCGCAGCGCGTTCATCTCGCCGATGGCAGCGCCGCTGCGCAACAGTGCGCGGGTCACCGCCTGCTTCTCTGCGAGCGTGATGCCGGCGGCCGGCGCGATCCAGTTGGCCGACGCGCCGCCCGAGAGCAGCACCAGCACGAGATCGTCGGCTGCCGCCGCATCGGCGAGCGCCAGCGCGCGTTGCGTGGCGTTCAGACCCGCCGCGTCGGGCACCGGATGCCCGGCCTCGATCACCGGGATGTGCCGGGTCGGCCGGCCGTAACCGTGGCGGGTGACGGCGATGCCGGCGAGCCGGTCCGGCGGCAGTTGCGCCAGATAATGCCGTTCGGCGACTTCCGTCATCGAGCCCGCCGCCTTGCCGGCGGCGAGCACGACCAGCCGCCCGCGCGGCGGCGGTGCCGGCAAGTTCGGCGGCAGAATACCCGCCGGATGGGCTGCGGCGACCGCGCTGCCAAACAGCGATTCCAGCAAGTCGCGCGCCGCAGTGTGCATCGTGTTCCACATCGCTCAGCCGGCCAAGTATGGCAAGACGCCGGCCGCGCCTCTATGTGTATTATATGAAGTGACGCATGATCTTATCGGAAAACCGGGTGCCATCCCGGATCGAGTCCGGGACAGGCTTTTTCCGGATCATGCTGTGATGAGATGCGGAGGAAAGCATGGCTACCGATGAGAAGAGCCGGATGGAACTCGAAGCCGCCGTCTATCGCCGCCTGGTCGAGCATTTACGCACGCGGACGGACGTCCAAAACATCGACCTGATGAATCTGGCCGGCTTTTGCCGCAACTGCCTGTCCAATTGGATGAAGGAGGCCGCCGACGCCCAAGGCGTGGCGATGACCAAGGAGCAAAGCCGCGAAATCGTCTACGGCATGCCGTACGACGAATGGCGTGCCAAGTATCAGACGGAAGCCTCGCCAAGCCAAAAGGCGGCATTCGAAAAAGCAAGCCACAATCATTGATGCCGGTTTTTTCCGCGATCGTCCTGTGCAGTGCTGTGGATGATCGCGTTCGCGCCTTGACCTGAAGCCGCGCGCTTTCGAATGCTCGCGGCAACGAGATCAATGGAGCATTCGATGGCCACCGCTGCCGCCGCCGCCAAAGACGAACAGACCGCCCACCGCTTCGCCAAGGATCACCTCAAGGCCTTCGTCGAGCGCGTCGAGCGGCTCGAAGAGGAAAAGAAGGCGATCGCCGACGACATCCGCGACGTCTATGCCGAAGCCAAGGGCAACGGCTTCGACGTCAAGGCGCTGCGCACCGTCATCCGGCTGCGCAAGCTGGACGTCAACGAGCGCAAGGAGCAGGAGGCGGTCCTGGAAACCTACCTGCACGCGCTGGGGATGTTGGGGTAAGCCTCACCGTCATTCCGGGGCGCGGGGCGAAGCCCGCGAGCCCGGAATCCATATTCACCGCCGCAGAGCATCAACACTCCTGCGGTCCGTGCCGGTTCTGCAATTCCCGTGGTTATGGATTCCGGGCTCCCCGCTGCGCTCGGCCCCGGAATGACGCGTGGAATTAATCCAGCGCGGCGGTGTGCAGCGGGTAGGTCACCGTCGACACGAACACGATGGCGCTGCCGCTGAAATGATCTTGCGTCAGCTCGGGCTGCGGGTCGGCGGCGAACGTCATCAGCACCGAATTGGCAGGCTTGACCATCAGCGGCGTCAAGGTGCGGAAATCGGGGGCGCCGAGCGCGGTGATGCAAAGGAAGCGGGTGACGCTCGGCGACACCACGATGGCGCGCAGCCACGGACTGTCGAGGCGCCCGCTCTCCGCCAGCGGCGCCGTTTTGTTGGCGACCGTGAGAATGGCGGAGGCCGGCCGGCCCTCGATCCGCTTCATGGCGATGGTCACCGCGGTGTCGTCGGTGCGCACGGCGACGGCGCGGGTCACCGCGGCGCGCGGCGTGGCCGCGGTCGGGATCGCTGCGGCCGCAACGGCCGAAGCCGCAGACGACGGCGCGTCGCGGTCGGTCGGTTCCGCGTAGGCGAGCGCCACCTCCGCCGGGCCGCGATCCTCGGCGGCGTCGGCGAACGGGCTGACCGAGCCGGTGGCATCCGGCGCGGCGCTGGCGACCTCGGTGCGCTGCGGACCTCGGAGGCCAAGCGGAGTCGCAGCCGCTGCCGGCCGTGCCACATTCACGCCGTCCGGCACGCCCTGCCAGAAGCCGCGGGCGAGGATGATCTGGTTCGGCGTCAGCGCCGCGAGCGGCGAGGCTTCGGCGCGCGAGATCACGTGAATCTTGGAGGCGGCGCGGGCGAACTTGGTCTTCTCTGCCGCGAGTTTGCCCTCGGCGTTCGACGCGACCTGCACGAGTTTGGTCTTCTCCGCCGCGAGCTTGTCTTCGGCGCGCTCGATCGCCGCCGTCATGGCGGCCTTCGCCCGCGTGCGCAGCGGCACCGCCGCCGTTGGCGTGGCGGGCGCCGCCGCCGCGGTGGCGTCGTCGCCCTCGTCATTGTTGCGCCCGAGACCGAACAGCCTGGCGAACGGATTGCCGCTGCGCGGGGTGACGCCGGCGTCGGCGACCTGGATGCCGGCGCTACGCGCGGCGTCAATAGACATTTCCGAAGGATTGCTGCCGTGCTTGCGGATATCGGCCAGCGCCAGCGCATAGCCGGGCAGCGGTCGGCCGTCGGCGGGGATATGCACGGTGCGGCCGTCGGGGAACACGCGGACCAATTGCTCGCGGGTCATGCGCGGCCAGTGCCGCACGCCGCCGGTGTCCATGTGCACGAACGGCGAGCCGGAGGTCGGATAGAAGCCGACGCCGCCGCGCTGCAGCCGCAAGCCGATGACGCGAAGCTGTTCAATCGGCACGCCGGGAATATAAAAATCCATGGCGTGGCCGAGCATGTGCTGGCTGAAGCGGGCGACGCCGTTGCTGCGCCGCCGCAGCATGGCATTGGTTTCCGGCGAGCGATAGCCGCACACGACCCAGACCGGCTCCTGCGATCCGGCTTCGCGCTGCACCTCCCAGATCAGATCGATGAGGTGTGGATCCATGCGCGTCTGTTGTTCGCGGCGCCAATCGCGCAGGAACCAGTTGAGCTTCTCCAGCGCCGCCTCGTCGTAACGGCCGTCGCGCTTGAACGTGATGGCGATGTTTTCGTCGGTGTGCATGTGATGCAGTGAGATGGTGCGGGTGTCGCCCTCGGCGACGGCGTTCTGCAGGACGCGCGAGCCGAAGAGCAGCACCAGCGCGGCAAGAGCGCACGCATAACCGGCGCGGGCCGCGGCGAAACGACAGCTTTTCAGGCGCGCGTAACCAACGAGCACTGGCGATCTCGCGTTGACGTTTGACTGACGCCACCCGCCGCGGCCCCAACCGCAGCGAATAACCCTAACGCACAGTTAATTTGGGAAGGGTTAACGAGAAGACTGCCAAACCCCACCCCCGACCCGACTATGGCTAATGCCGCAGTGTGGCGAAAAATGGCCCTAATTCGGTAGCCTGTGGGTTGCGGGCAGGGCCGTGAGTACGAAGCCGGAACATGGTTAACGGGAGCGGGAGGATTGTTTCGGACCCGTTTTCCACACGGAGGAGGATGTTCTCTTTGTGTTCTTGTTGACGTTTGGGTGCTGTCCTAATTCCGAGGCTTCTGTCCTAATTTGCTGAATGGGTTGTCCTAATTTGAATTTTCACGCCGCTGGTGAATTTCCGCGTTGCTGAACGAAACCAAATTCGCTTTGCCGCGTTGGGCCTATCAGGCATGGGAGGTCAGCCATGTGGATTACCGTTTTCGCCGTAACTATTGCTATTTCCATCGGTTGCGTCGTGATGGCCATTGTCGCCGAGTCTCGCGAGCCCCGGGAGGATGCCTCCACGTTTGTGGGATAATTGAATTTCAGTGGGGTCCGCAAGGTTGACGTAAATCAAAGACACAACCATTTAGGCGCGCGAAGCTTGTAAGGAGGCGACTTGGCCGCGATGGTGGCTGAGCTATGGAAAAAGTCCTGCAATACGCACAGTTTGCGGAAGAATGCCGAACGCTTGCCGCCAGTCTAACCAAACCAGACTACAAGAAGGCGCTTGAAATAATGGCGCACGCTTGGGAGGCGGTCGCCAAGGAACGACAACAGCAACTGTCCACCCGAGCGGAGAACGGCATTAATCGTTAAGCGTGGCAGCGGAGGCCGCCTCAGTTGGCGGCCTCGTCATCTTGATCGGCGCTTTGGTCTCCTAAACCAGCCGCTTCAACCGCATCTGCCTCTAGCGTCTATCGCGCTGATAATGAGACGACCAAGGCCGATATTAGCGTGCTGCAAGTCGGTGATCGGTTGGAGATCACGGCAAACGTGAATGCCGCTGGACTCGAAAAGCTGAAAGAATTGCTCGCTCACTACGAGAAAATTTTGAAGTTTCTACAGTGAAGAGGCCACCAACTGAGGCGCCCTAGTGGCTATTGCTTCACCCGCGATACGACGAATGGATGGACTTGTTCGCCAGCGGTAATGTCGTGGCAAGACAGTGCATCTTTTGATTGAGACGTGCAGCGGAACTTATCGACATTGTAGATGGGGCCGTTATTTCTAGAATCATCTACGCTTGTGAAAATAATGTCTATGTAGTCTTTGCCGACATCTACGTGCCCTTTTTCCGTGACCATCCCGCGGGGGGTTTTTACTGAAGCTTTGGCCATGTTAGAGCCGTCGATTTCAATGTTCCCCGAATATTGGTTTGAGGTGCTGGGTGCAAGGAGAGTGAACTGCCAAGTGCCTCGCAGATCGATGTCCTTCGCAAGCGAGCTGGTAGTGACTGCTGCAATCAAGAAGCTGGTCACAATAACCAAGTGTTTACGCATTGTTGTCCCCCTTTGGTGGGTTGTCTGCCGCCTACCGTTAGATTAAATCGGGCCACTGTGGATTCCAAATCCGGCCATTGGGCTTGGAAACCGGCCAGCACCCGCCTGATTAAGAAGCTCGAATTTGATAAAGAAATCCTGGCGGACCAAGGCGTCGACGAAGATGACGAGGCCGCCAACTGAGGCGGCCTCGCGGCACGTCACCACAAATACTTCGCGGCGAGCGCGATCAGGATGATCGCCACAATGGCCAATGCGCCCATTTGTACCCAGATGTTATTGACCAAACCGCCTTTGTTGTTTGTCTTTGCATCCATCGCTGGTTCCTCCCTTGATGCATAGTACTCGACTCGCTATCGGAAAGCCAAGAAACGCAGGGGTTTGATGGGTAGTTTTGGCGACAGGAGTTGTCCGAGGAAAGCGATTATTTGATCAGGACGTGCGGCGACGAAGATTTTGCGGAG
>Ga0208937_1001296_pt1 | contig 10994 bp, 10 predicted proteins | sample June2015DPH_11_5_FD_184705 | JGI IMG/M metagenome (GOLD analysis project Ga0208937, IMG submission 184705) | Peatland microbial communities from SPRUCE experiment site at the Marcell Experimental Forest, Minnesota, USA - June2015DPH_11_40... | ecosystem: Environmental > Terrestrial > Soil >...
TTCTTGCTTTTCCCGCTGCTTGCGCGTCCCCATCGCCATACGCGCATTCTACGAAGCCTACCTGTGGATTCTTCAAACTCTTTTGCTTACGCATCCGGACTTACACCCCGGGCTGTTAGAGTTGCCGCAGGCCCCGGCGTCGCTCGCGCTCGACGGCGCGGCCATCAAGCTGGAGAGTTCCGGAGGCTCCGCTTCCATGACTGCGGCCTTTTCGAGCTTCGATCCCATCGGCCAGATCGCTCAGTCCGTGCCTTTCAAAGACATTGGTAGCTACGGAGTGTCCACTGGAAGGTACCCGTGGCGCCTGGACGGCGACCACAGTTCTCGCGTCTACATCACAAACGTAGGCAAGGTGCGGGCCGCCATGGGCGGATATATCCATCCCACGGCTGGCAAGGATTATTGGATCGACACGCGCTATCTGGAAGTGGGCGAGACGGCGGTCTTCGATCTGCGAGACCTGCGCGACCAGCAGACTCCCGATCCGCGCGGCGTGAAGCTGGCGAAAAACGTGATGGCTGGACAATTCGAGTGGACCACCCTTTTCGGCGATGGATCGCAACGGCTTATCGGCCGCGCGGAGGAAATCGATCCATCGGGGAAAGCGAGCGTAATCGTTGACACCGACGCGTGCGACTGCCCGTCCGAAACCCTTTCCGCATTCTTTACTCCCGATAGTCTCTTCACCACCATTGGCGAAGATGGATACTTTACAACTACCGGCGTCGCCTATCCTGCCTGCGGCGGTTCCGGGCAGGATTACACCATCGACCCAACTTCGTTTAGCATTAACACGCCCGGCATATTCTCCCTCAAGGGGGGCGCAAGCAGCGCGATGCTGGGGCTGGCGGCGGGAACTTCGTCGTTCACCACTCCGGTGAAGGAGACGATTTACGGCTTCGCCCGAGGCGCCTGCTACGTGGTCTCGCAAAGCACGTTCAATGTCCCCGGCACCGGCACGGTGCAGGTGCCGACCAGCCTGCAATTCGTGAGCGCCACGATCCTACAAACCGGCAACTCCGGAAATCACGGCTGTACGTCGGGCTATTATGGAATAGGGCTTGACATTGATTATCAGGTGCTAGATCAGAATTCGAATCCCATACAAAGTTCTGCCATGACTCCACAGGAGTACATCGTCTGGTACGACGGCACGAACAATGGTGGTTTCACGAACATCGGACCCACCTATGTAAGCACGACATCCCAAACGACGAGGGCGGACGGAACCTTTGACGACGCCCCCGTTGAGCTATGCAAGGCCGTTCCGTTCACCACTCCGCTCACTAGTACGCAGACGATTCAAGTCCTTATGAACGGCCAGGCGTATCAGGTTCGGATCAATAACTGGAAGTTCAGCTCAACAAATCTCACGAACCACGGAACCGTTACCAACGGTACCGACGTTAATAAGACGCAATGAGGAGCCTGCAATGGGAAAAAGTGTCCGTCGTTTATTGCTGTTTTTCGCTGTATCCCTCGCCCTCCCATCTGCTCTTCTGTGTCAGGCGGAGCCCCTCGACGCAGAGGGCGCGGTTCGGCAGGCTCTAGCGCACGCAAATGAGCGATTTACGTCTACCGACGTGAAGGATCTGGGATGGCTCGGCGATGCCTCCGCTGTAGCGCTGACAAAAATAATCGGCGGAAAGGCGCTGGAAGAGCGCGACGTCGAGCCCGTGCTATTAGTCCTTACACTGTCGTACAGCGCCCCCCGTATCGTCAAAATCGATTCGGATCGGGAGCCCCGGGCAACGTTATTCTTGTTAAATTGCCTTGACTTGGCGACGAACGACCCGAAGCTAAAAGGGAAGATCTCCAGCGCTAAGGCCTATGTGAAAGATCAATACGCGAGGTCGGGGAAGCAAGGTGACGCAATGCCGTCGCCTCGTTAAGTCCCGTCCCGCCAGGGTTTAGGACTGGTTCATGCTGAGTCACGAAGCCCAATAGTCGTGTGCCAGAATCGCCGTCATAGTCTAGTTTCCAAAAGCCTTATATTTCGCCGACGACACCCGTGAGCGGATTTCCGTTCACGTCCTTCATCGTCCCGCTGAATCTCACCAAATGCGGAAGCTGGGCTGTTGGGCTGGTTAGCGAACTCCCCCCGGTGCTCGGGCTTTGCTGTGGCCGCACCAGCGTCGAACATGCAAACAGAAGAGCAATTCCCCCCACTGCCCATCTCGCAGTTCTCTTCATGAATAAGCGCCTCATCCTGGCAAAAGGAAACGTGTCGCTTCTGCCGCCAATCGTTTTCAAAGTCCTGGGGCACGATACGCGCCGGGCAGAGGCGATGCAAGGACTTGACGGCTCTTGGTGTAACCAGCGCATGACCGACCACTTTTCCGCCAACATTAACCACACCAAGAATGCCAGAAGCGCGTTAGACATCCTCCGAAACACCCACCAACTCGGCCAGCGCCTCCCAATGCCGTGGATGCGGACGGTAGCCCTGACGAATCCGACCCGCGTACCAGCGGGAAACTCCCATCCGCGACGCAATAGCTGAGCTCGACATTCGCGCGAGCGAAGGTTGAATTTTCTGCAAATACACTTGAACCGTGAGCCATGCGGGCTGGCTCGCTGGTGTCCAGGCAGATCGCGCTTGTGCGTGCTGACGCTGAGTCTGCGCTTCCTTTGCGAGCGCTTCGGGAGTATGTCCCGCAACCCGTCCAGACCGGGCAGCATCGATAAGGCGTACGGTCGACGCGCTGACAGCACATTTGGCACAGTGGATTCTGCCATTCGTTATCGTCTTTCCGCAGCCCCGACAGAGATGATCCGCCTTCGGCGGTTCAACGGCGGCTATCCAGATCTTGCCCTTGGCTTCCGTACGTCGCTGCTGGGTAAGGCGTGTCGGAGGAACTGAATTGCGAGCCCGTCCAGACTTTGTCCCAGCCCAGAGAGTTCGCACCACATATTCAGCCCACGGCGCGACCAGCTTTCTCCACGCGGGAGCTGTCGCGCTCAGCTTAGTGCACATCGGAGCCATCAACCGGCAGTTACCGGTGGCCGTCTCGAAAAAGTCGGCCCGGCGCAACGGCTCACTCGCAATCCAACTAAGTAGCCACCTCTCAACTTCAGGTCGCACGGGTTCGAGAATGTCGAAAGCCATGGAGGAACGATCAGCAGTGTCGGTATGTAGGCCCAGCCCGAGGCCGGGATCGAGCCCTAAAGAGGAGATTGCTAATCTCGTTTCAGCTTCCAGCAGGGCAAAGCAATAATTCAAGATGGCATGCGCTGGCGTCACTGCGAGACGGGGTCCGCCCGTTAGTGGGGACTGTCTACTTCCAACAAATCGCCAGTGGCGCGGGATTTTCTGTAGATCAGCTTTCGGCCAGGCAACCGGGAACTCCCGCCACTCACGAAAGTAAGAACCGGCTGCGTTTGCTTCGAGGTTACGGATCGCGTCAAAGCTTTCGACCGAACCTAGATTGTTCCGAAAGCGAGCGACTGCGGCCGCTGCTGGCTGGCAATTCAGACGCTCGCGTAGGACGCGTTCTTGACCCTGTAGTTTTGCTTCGATCAGTGTCCGGCAGGTCTCAAGCCCCACACCATTGCTCATGGCTAAAGCCTGAGCCCGTCTCAACTTTGCATCAGATGATGCAACGGGGCCGGTGACACACAGCACCTTGCCATTTCTTTCGAGGAATACTAATGAAGCATCTTGATCTTTCAGCCATTGCAAAGCCGGAAGCGTTACGAAACCTTTTGAGCCAACGATGACGAGACGTTTTAGGCGATGTCCGATCCGGGGAAGACGGTGGCAGGATCTTTCAAAGCCAAGTTGATCCTCAACGATCAAGTGTCCCTTATCGACGCGGATTTGAATGTAGCCCGAGACAGTGAGGACTCCGTGGCGTGGAACTGAATTGAGGAATTGCGCAGGTTGATATACGGTTTTGCCAGCTGCCATTGGAGCGTGCCTCCGTTGGTGGTAGGGCTTGCTGGCTGCAGGAACAGTCGGCAGGCCCGCTTTGTTTATGACATTAGACTGGCAAGCCCAACGGAAACAAAATCTCCGCTCCACACTTTGGGCAAGCGTGATTCTTTGAGTGTCCCTTGTAGCCACACGAACACACGACATAAAACTCGTATCGAAGAATGTGATGAGCACGCTTTCTCCTTGCTCTTTCTTGGGCGCAGATGTCGCGAGAGCGACGCGGAGTCACCACTCCCACGCCTGCCAGCGAATCCGCCAGAAATCGTTGCAATGGTTCTCGTCTTTTGGGCAATGTGGGTTCTTGCAAGACTTGAAGCGTGAGCGCTGACAGACTTGGCACGAAGTTCTGATCGTACGGGCGAGCTCCGTCCTGAAACGCCTTCGTCACTTCCCCCTCGCTCCGCGCGTTAGACAGAAGCGGCCACAATCGATCCCACACCTCGGCCAGGTTGTCGCGCAAGTTTTCCGCTTTCCCGTAGACCTCCGAGACACCAATGGTCGGTGGACGACCACGCCTTTTTGGAGCCTCGAAGTCATTCCTGTGCTTTGTCATTAGTGCGATGGATTCCCGATGTCCAGTCATAATTATACGTAAACTATCAGCAATGGCAAGGCAATTTATGCGGTTGGTCTTACACATGCCTTCTCAAGCTGCTGCACCACAATACATTAGATAAACTTTGCGGCTCTGGACAGGCCCCAATATTATGCGTATTATTAGTTTATCGCACGCATAATGTAATCGTGGCGGTCAGGACAAATCGCCGTCGCGCGAAAGGACAAATCCAGCGATGAAGCGCAAAGAGATTCGAAAAAACAAGCGAAGAAGTTCGCGCCGTTCGACCAAGCGCCAGTTTGTTCCGCCGCGAACGCTCGAAGAATTCTTCGCGATGCCTGACCGGGATCAGGAATTCTGGAGCAACGTGGGTCAGGCGGTCACGGAAGTGAGAGCGGGCGCTTCACTTCGTCAAGCATCGCACAAATTTGACCTCGACCAGCGAAGGATACCGCAGGCAGCGCGGTCCGCATTGCGAAAACTGAGGAACGGGCGTTGGGTCGCCAGGCCCAATGACCGTCTGTTGCGCGTTCTGGTAATTCCAACACGGAATGGACTGCGCGAAATCGGGGTGCCCGACTTCCGCCAAGCATCCCTGCTCGGGAAATATTGGACTGCCGTCGAGCAGTACCGCGACACCGGCGATGCCTCGGCGCTCCGGGAATTCCGGGGAAAACACATCATCGATGCAAAACGGGAAGAGATTCCGGTTGCTGACAGATCTCCGTGCATTGGACCGTCTGGGTTCAGCGGGAGTTCTTTCCTTCGAGTCACTTTACGCGAGGGCGGCGTGATGAGGAAGAAACTGCCACAACGTGATCCTGAGTCTGCGTGGGTGCGTAGCGCCACGGCTGCACGGCGATTTGGCGTCGGCGCCCAGTGTGCATGCGGTGAAACACGACCGGAGGCATTTGTACCAAACAGCAACCCGGTTATCTGTGCTGCTTGTGATCGGGCTAGAAGAGGAAAAACTACGGTGGACAATCATCACGACGCTGGCAGGGCGAATAGCCCCATAACGACACCCATACCAGTCAACGACCATCGCGCAGTGTTGAACACTGCTCAGTATGATTGGCCGAAAGCGACCTTAGAGAACAGCACCGGGAGTCCACTGCTCGCCCGCGCCGCGTGCGTTCGCGGATTTGTCGATACCAATGCTTACCTGGTCGACAAACTTCTGCTGCCTCATGCAGAATTCTGTGAACTGCTGGACTCGATGCTCGCAGAAAAGTTAGGGCCTGAGTGGTGGCTGAATACGGACTTGGAGCAGTTTGCACCAAATGCCAGACCAACATCGCGTCGAGAACCCAAATAACCACCCCTCGGGCGACCAGATCAGGCTCACAATAGTGGATCACCATCAATTTCGAGCATGTCGCGTCGTGCACCCACGCCATTGGTCATTGCCGTCCGCGTCTTTCCTGATTTGAAAGATGAGGAGCACGACTTCGATAAACCGCAGCGGGAATGGCATCGCCCTGATGCAATGTTCGTTTTCGACACCGAAACACGAACTGATCGAACTCAGCGCCTGACCTTTGGAAGCTACCGATTCATCATCGGTGGACAGTTGGCGACAGAAAATCTCTTTTTCGGCGATAACCTCCCCGCCAACGATCTTCGGACTCTTGAACGCTATGTCGCAACGCCACGACCGGTGGTACCTGGTGAAACCGTTCACGACGTATCCTTACTAACGCGCGAACAATTCATCGACAAACTATTCAAGAACACATACAAAGGACGCTGCCTGCTCATCGCGTTCAGCTTTCCTTTCGACATATCACGAGTCGCGTACAATTTCACAAATGCGCGACGCCGTTTTGCAGGGGGATTCTCGCTCGACCTTTGGCCGTATTTGGAAGGCAGAAATCGGTTTCGACCCAGCATCTGTATCAAGCACATCGACAGCAAACGGGCACTGAAGGGTTTCACCCGAAGAGAAGATCCCGATGAAGAAGACCTGATTCCTGAGGGTTCGACAACGGGGAAGCCAGAGGAAGACTACGCTTTTCGTGGCCACTTTCTGGACTTGCGAACACTCGCGTTTGCACTCACGGATAAAAGCTACACGCTAGAGAAAGCGTGCGAGGATTTCGGCGTCGAACACGGAAAACAGCATGTGACACGGCATGTGTGAGTTCCGGAAATTCTGACCCACCTAATTCCGGAAAATCTGAGCTACCCAGTGATAGTCATAAGCGGTAGAACTTCTCTCTATGCCTCCCGCCGGTCTACGGATCGGTGGAGGCGGAGGGAGAGGAGGATGTTGAGCATGTTAAAGCGTCACGAAGTCGAGATTCTATTGAAGGCGGGCCACCGTAAGACGGAGGTGGCCCGGCTGACGGGAGTGTCCCTATGTTCAGTGAAGCGCATCGCGCAAGAGGGACCGGTGATACATGTCGACGATGCGGCGGAGCGCGCCCAACGACAGGTCGGCCGGCCCAGCACGGTGGCGAATTTCCGGAAACCAATCCTGGAGATTCTGCAGCATACACCCGATCTAGCGTCGCTGGAGATTCTGCGGCGAGTCCGGGAGGCAGGCTATGAGGGAGGCAAGACTGCCCTCTACGCGCTGGTCGCCTCGCTGCGCCCTAAGTCGGCCCAGCCGCTGGTTCGTTTCGAAGGTCTGCCCGGGGAGTTCAGTCAGCATGATTTTGGACAAATCGAAGTGCAGTTTGTCGATGGCGCCAGCCAGCGCATCCATTTTTTCGCTTCGCGTCTAAAGTACTCGCGTTTTATGTGCGTCAGTCTGGTCCAGGATGAAGCGGTAGAGAGTTTGGTGCGAAGCTTGGCCGAGCATCTGGCCAGTTGGGGTGGGGTTCCTTTGCAATGCGTCTTCGATCGGCCGAAGACGATCGCTCTGCAGTGGCGGAAAAATGGGGAAGTGACGGAATGGAATCCGGTCTTTGCCTACGCCACGCTGGAGATGGGAGTGGGGGTGGAGCTGTGCTGGCCGTATCGCGCTCAGCAAAAAGGAAGCGTGGAGAACCTGGTCGGTTTCGTCAAGTCTTCTTTCTTCAAGGTGCGGCGGTTTCACGATGCGGAAGATCTTCGCCTGCAACTGCGGGCTTGGCATGAGGAGGTGAACCAGGAGCGTCCCTGCCGCGCCACCGGCGTGATTCCCGCGGTGCGCTGGGCGGAAGAGAGATCTCGCCTACGTCCTCTGAAAGTACAGCCGGAAGAGCTGGCCCTGCGCATTCCCGTCTACGTGGGTCCCACCGGAACGGTGCTCCACGATGGCCACGCCTACTCGATGCCGCCGGAGGCGATCAGTATGCCGGCCACGTTGTACTTGTATGGGCAACGAGTGCGCATCGTGGCCGGTCGGTATGAAGCGATGCATCCCAGGAAATTCGTGGCGCACGAAGGGTCTTCGCTGGCCGAGCATCGCGCGGCTCTGGTCGCAGCCGTATCGGGAAAACGTGGCAAGCGCTATCTGAAGCGGCAACAGTTGCTGGAGTTGGGGGAACCTGCGATTCGCTATCTCACCGAGATTGTGCATCGTCGGCCGCGGCAATGGTACGAGGATGTGGATCGACTGCACACCATCCTGCAGAGTCATGGTCCGGAGGTTCTGCGGCGAGCCATGGAAGCCGGTCTCCAGGAACAAGTGTTTGGTGCGTTTTACGTGGAAAGATGTCTGCAACCAGGGTTGAACTTTGCGGAGGCGGTGCAATGAAAATGGAAGACCGCAAGATCGAGGAAGCCGGGGGTGCGCCTTCGGAGGTGCGAACAAAACACCCACCGGGGGATGCTAGGGGTCGACCAAGTTGGAGATCGTCGTTGCTAGGCGATCCTGGCGCAACATTTTTCTGTAGGTTCCTGGGAAAAGCTCACCGCCGTAGCCGGGGCGGTGGAAAAAGTGAAAATCCCGCTGCGGTTGCGGCAGTTTCAAGTGCAGTGGGAAAGTCCTGCCTTTGGACTTTTCCACGGAACGGCTTTTTCCACGGCCCTTGCACCCACAGATGGTACCGAGCTGTAAATACACCCAAGGAGAAAGCAATGACCCAGAAGCCATCCAAGCCCATGCCCGTGCTGGCCATCCCGAAACTTTCCGAAGGCCAGCTCGAGCCTCTGTTCCGACGTCTCAACCTGGCGCACACACGCCGCATCTACCAGGAGGTAGCGGATCGAGCCGAGAAAGAAAACTGGACCTATCGCGACTTTCTCGCTCTTCTGCTGGCCGAAGAAGTGGCCCACCGCAAGCAAACCCGCCTGCAGCGCTGCACCCGCCAGGCTCACTTTCCCTTCTTCAAGACCATTGATGAGTTCGATTTCACTTTGCAGTCGACTCTGCGGCAATCGCTGCTCGGTTCCTATCTGGGACCGGACTTCGTCACCGAGGGCCGCTCCCTGATCCTTTACGGCAGGACCGGCCGCGGCAAAACTCATCTCGCCGTGGCCATTGGCTATCGCGCCATCCAGAATGGCTTCGAGACCCTTTGCACCACCGCCGCCGAACTCATCGAGGATCTGTCCAACGCCAGTGCCAAAGGCCTCTTACAGCAATCGTTGTCAACCTACACTCGTCCTCATGTCTTAGTGATCGATGAGATCGGATATCTAAGCTATGGCCCCGACGCTGCCAATGTTCTGTTCCATGTGGTGAATGATCGCCATCTCAGAAAACGGCCGATGATCTTTACCACCAACAAGCCGCTCAGTGAGTGGGGAAAGGTGTTGCACGACGAGGACCTGGCAGCTGCTATCCTCGATCGAGTCCTGGAACGTGGACGCTTTGTCCCCCTCGACGGACCCTCTGGACGGACACGTCATCTAAACTTAGGGGAGGTCTCGCCTTCCAAAGCCGAACGGCTCAGAATTTCCGGAACCCACAGCCGGTGAACCAACCTTCTACTTTCCGATTCCCGTTAGGCTGATTTTCTGTGGGGTTGCCAAAGCATTGTCCTTGATTGTGATTTCGCCAATCAGTGAGCCCTTGCTCTGCGGGTGGAAGTGCACTTCAATCTCGCAGCTTTTCTCGATTGTCAGCTTTTTGCTGCAGTTGCTCTGTTCGATGAAATCACCTGTTGCGGTCATGCTGGAAAGCGAGAGGTTTCCATTTCCCACGTTCGCCAGAGCAACTCTCATTGGCGAGCTCGTCTTTCCTAGTATGACCGATCCGAAGTTGATCGATCGCGGGAATACTGCATAAGTCGGTTCACTTAGATAAAGGGAGGCGTCCGTCGTTCCAGTGGAAGAGTCTCCGAAGATAATCCCAACATCTCCGATACCATCCGAGTTGAAGTCGCCCGCAACGATATTGCCCGAGTCTGCCCGAGTATATTGATCCGTTGCATAGGTTACTGGCGGTTGAAACGTCCCATCACCGTTGCCGAGCATCGCAAGTACGTTCCCATTGTTATTTACAAGATCGAGCTTGCCGTCTCCATTTATGTCTTCCGCTACCAAGACACAGCCAATTTAACGTATTCTCGGCGCTCAGACCACGCGATCAGGTCGCGGGACTCCTTTACGACTCCTTGATGCTGAAAAAATATCGTCTTCTTCGCGTCAACGCCTTCTGCGATGCGTTGCGCTAACTTGTGGGCGGGAACTGCTCGGCGAACGATCCGGGCGAATGCGGCTTTGACTGAGGGGCTTTCTATCGAGGCAGTGCTCGTAGAATCCGCGTACTGGGCAAAACGTTTAGCCTGCTCTTTCGTCATGCCCTGTGAGCGGCCTTCGAGATATTTCCTCTGCTTGGGTCGAAGGGGTGTGAAATCTCCGCTGGCCACTACTCTTTATGCGCCATTCCCTATCTCTTTGTCCATAAATATCTCAAGCGCCAAGTTGTTAAGCCTTCAATGCGTTCTAGACACAGACTGGTATCCAATTGGGGGATTTTGAGTGTAATGGCGATGTTTCGACAACGAAAGTAACTTTCTTGGCCCTATTCAGGGTTCTTAGATGAAGCACTTGTAACAGTTATCTGATCCGAGGTTCGCTGCGTTGCTTGCTCAATCCGTGTTCACGATTACTGATAAAGAAGCTTAGAGCACGCAGGTAAACCCGAGCAGCTCTGACGCTCCTTGTGTCGGCTACCTCGCCTTTGGAGTACTTCTGAAGTTCGGCCGCCGCGTAAACCACACAGGGCAGTTCGGCCTGTAGCTTGTCGTTTGAATCGTGGCCGTCGGTATTGTCGCGCTGCCGCTGGTAGAGTTCGTAAGCGCGGCACTTGATTTCATTGTGGAGCGCAGCATCACTGATGTCATCTGCGTTGATTGAGCCATGGCTTGAGGTGGTAGATTGTGAAAGAGGGATAGGGCGGTAGCTTAACCCTTCGGCTTCTGGGGATTGTGGGGCAGTCTGCGAGGTTTTGGCGTATCGGGTTGCTTCGCCGTAAGGCTCGGGGCCGGACTCAGGCCACAATTCTCCTGCTGCTTTGTGGATTCGCCGCTCGCAGGTCGCCCACTCTTCTTCGGTGCACTGCTGCTTACGACAGTCATATTCGCACAAGGCGTCCTCCTCAGGTACGTCCTGCGCAATCTGACC
>Ga0208937_1001312_pt1 | contig 10837 bp, 13 predicted proteins | sample June2015DPH_11_5_FD_184705 | JGI IMG/M metagenome (GOLD analysis project Ga0208937, IMG submission 184705) | Peatland microbial communities from SPRUCE experiment site at the Marcell Experimental Forest, Minnesota, USA - June2015DPH_11_40... | ecosystem: Environmental > Terrestrial > Soil >...
ACATCCGCGCGCCGTCCCGACCAAACGGAGCGAATCCGCCTCGATCGTCCCCGCCCCGCCGCGCCAGGACCGTGCGACCGCTGAAACATCGGGCACTGCGGGCGACCCTGTGAGCGACGCGCCCAAGCCGACGAGCCCACGCACCCGCGTCATCGACGTGCAGGCCGTCATCACCCATGCGCTGAAGGTCGCCGGGCTGATGAAGTCGTGCGAGCCATAAATCGACATGAATTGTGCGGCAACGAGGCCGGCCAAGCCGCCCCCCAGCGCTACGCCCACGACGCCCATGACGATCATGGTCGGAGCAAACTCGGTAACGAGCGCTGTCCCGATCGGCAGCACGCCGCCGATGCCGATTGCCGGCGGATCCACAAATGATCCGAAGCCGGGCAAGAACGGGAACAGCGGACGCCCCTGTTTCCAAAGAGTCATCTCCCTGTTTTCTCTCTGTTATTGCTTTTGGAGAATCTAAGTCCCTAATCCCTCTCAGTGATTGCCCGTTCGTGCTCAATCGCCTCCCTGTTTTTTTGGAAAATCTCCCTGTTTCCGGAAAAAAACAGGGGACCCATGCGAGGAATTAGGGCGATGTACGTGATCAGTGCTGTGGTTTGGCGAGCGCGGTGGAGACCCCGTAGCTGATTCTGTCCATCGCCGCCGGCGCCGCCGTCATCGACGCTTCAATTCAGGCATCGCTGACATGTGTCACCACCGCCATTGCTAGACAGCGGCCGACGGCGCAGGATTTTAGACCGGAACAAAAATCGTCAAAGCGAACTGGCCCTCGTCGCCACCAAGGTTTTCGGCGACCGCGACCGCGACGTCGTTCGCCGACCGGGTTATCATCGCCTTGATAGCGTCCTCGACCGTGATCATTCCGCCCGGCTTGAGGCCGAGCTTAGTTGGTGCCTGCTCGGATGCGTGCACGGATACGCTCAGCGGAGTGTTAAGCCGGACTTTGCCCGCCTCGATCTGCTCAAACAGCAGGTAGAGCGTCATGATCTTTGTGAGCGAAGCCGGGTGGCGCAATGCATCCGGGTTTAATGCCTGGAGCACCAAACCGCTATTGCCGTCTATTACGATTGAAGCCGATGACGGCGAATAGCTCTCGACATGGGCAGAACGTCCCGCGCGAGCGATGCGGTGAGCGACGTGCCGGTAACCGTTCCGATGGTGAGCGACGTGTTTGTGACCGTTCCGATGGTGAGCAGCATGTTTGTAACCGCTCCAATGATGTCGAGCGTCGGCTGGATCAATGCTGACGCTGGCGCCCGCCAGGAGGGTGACCAGCCCAAATAGTCCATACCGAAGCCCGGACTGTGCTGCCCAGCGCGCGCACACCATCGCTGACCCCCGTCCCTGAATCCAGCGAGACCAATCCTAATGAGACCCTTTGGGATGGGTGCCCGCCCCCGACGTACGGATTTCAGTCCGCTGAAATGGCTCTTTTCAAGGCGATCGGCGGACCTTTCTGTGATGACATTGATGACCTCCCTAGCCTCGCGCCCGCAAGCGCTAGTTCAAGACGCGGGCCAAGCGTGAGGTCTCCCGTCACCTTAGCGTGTGCTTGCGCGCCAACATCTGCGGCAGCTTGGCGAAGTTCGCCGCCATGCGGCGGGCCGCGTCGCGGGTGAGCAGCTTGGCCGCCAAGCGCCGACCGGGCTCCTCCTCGAAATAGAAATAGCCGAGCGCCTGCCCGGTGCTGTCGCGAACGATAAAGCAGGCGTCGTTCGCCTCATCGAGCGTCCATGGCGGCGGGAAGCGGCGAGCGGCCTGCATGGAGTGATGATACCACGGCAGAACGCACCCAGCGCCGCGGCTGGGGCGCCGCGGGGCCCTTTCCGGCCCAAGTCTGTTACTGTAGGAGCATCCAACTAGGCGCCACCGCCAATGAACATGACGATCGAGGGCGAACCGTCGGGCCATAAGCGTTTCCGCGTGATGCGAGATGTGGAGGGCCTCCTTCCTAGAACGCTGGCGTCGTTCGACACCCTCGACGAGGCAGTAGCGCACGTCGGAACGCTGCGGCGCGATCGGCGCTACGTCATCCGAGATCACGGCAGAGAGATCGTTTGGCCGGAGAAGCGGCGCACGCCCTGATAGTTCTCTGTGGATGAACCGGCGCCACGGCTGGGCGGCGCGGGGCCGTCTATGAGCTATCGGCCTTTCGGCGCAGCAGCTCCGGCAGCTTGGCGAAGTTCCCCGCCATCCGCCGAGCCTCGTCGCGGGTCAGCCGCGCGGTGACGGGGCAATAGGAACCCCAAGCGCGGCGAGGCGACGCACACGCTTGGGGCCCAGGCAGGCGTCAGTAACGCGGTTGAAATAAAGACGCACTGCCCCAGCGGACCAGAGCACCCCGCTTCCCATCATTCCACCGCGCTTTGAGATTAAGGTTACAGCGGAAGGGCTACGCGCTCACTCTACTTTTCGCGCAACAGCTCTGGCAGCTTAGCGAAGTTCGCCGCCAGCCGCCGCGCCTCGTCGCGGGTCAGCCGGTTGGTCGCCGAGTGGCGCTGCCGCTCATCGTCGAAGATAGCCGAGCTGCTTGCCCGGTGTGCTCCTCGATCGTCCACGGCGGCGGGAAGCGGCGCATGGGAGTGATGATAGCGCCATTTCCGCTTTGCGCCTGTGGGCCATTAGCGACATTTTTCACCGCAGGAACTGCCTTATGACGATTGCAGATGATCATAAAATAGCGCAGGAATATTTCGTTGAGCGGGCAGGTCGAATACGATGGCGGGCAAAAAGACATATTCACCCAATGACCAGCATAAATCGTTCTTCAAAATCATCGCTGGTCAGAATGCTTCAGAGAATGACCTCTCTCGTTTCTTTCGCGCCTGCTTTTTGAACTCGCCCGTGTTTGCCCAGATTGTATTGACGACAATCTGGCGAGAGGCCGGGCTTTCCGGATCAGCACCTAAGGCCGATGGGTGGGAATGCAACTACCAACCCGCTACGCCGGTTCACGGCGGTGGTCGGTTAGACTTATGCCTTATGCCACCGTCGGGATTGCGGACGAAGGCAATACAAAGGCCGATCTTTCTCGAAAGCAAGGTCGGCAGCCCGCTTACAGAACAACAGCTTCAGCGGTACAAGGAACACGGGACAGAGGTTTTGGTCGCTATCACAAAAAATTGGCCGGAGGTTTCTCAAGCGTGGCTGAAGCGCAACCGTGTTAAATCTCTACGCTGGCAGGACATCTGTCGAGAGTTACGACAAACCAAATGTCATGGACAACAAAATCGTTTCCTCTGTGACAGGTTTGCGACGTATTTAGAGGAGTCCGATATGGCTTACCGGGAAGGCATTAGCCAAAGCGATTTATTGGACGTTCAGTCGTTGTTGAAGCGGATCGCGTCATCGGAAGACGACGGCGGAGTGGTTCCCCGCGCCTCCTTCAAGGTCGCGGGCGCTTGCATCGAGCTACTTAAAGACGTGAAGCGCCTTGTGCGGGAGAAGCTTCCAAAATCAAAATTCACCGGATGGAAGTCGTGGGGCCCAGGGTATTATCATGAGCGCGAGGACAATTCTATCACGGAACACGCTTTTGGATTTATTTTATACCCGAAAATATGGCATGATCAGAATTTCAGATGTACTATCGGCTTTCCGGTCTCAACAAGGAAGCCCTACTTGTTGTTACACCGCGAGCAGGGAGGCGAAATGTTCCGTGAAAGATATCTATTGATCAGAAGCATCCTTTCCAAGCGCTACTTAGACGCTGAGAAAGTGGCAAACGCTGTCGTTAAAGCCGCATCAGATTGGCGCGTGCCATAGCGTCAACCCAAATCCGGCTCACGAGTGATTTCCGTCCCAACATGAGCAATATCCCCACCATCCGTGACGTCGGCGAATTGCTCGTTCTTTTGAGAGACAGCCTGTCCGCGCGCGCCGTCGCTTATGTAGGGGATGACCTTGCCGTATGCGATTGCGCCAACGGCAAGTCGGTTCAGAGTTATTCACGTCGATTTTGACTCGTTCACCCCTTCTCCGCTTTACCCCTAGTAGCGACCGTCAGAGCTGACGTAGCGGCACTTCGTATGATTGCCAATGGCGTGGCCCTGATTGACACCCGCGAGCAGAGACCTCAATGAAGCTCAAAGAATTGCGCCAGTTGGAGGTATCCGGGAAATTCCGGCCCAGGACTACTCATGGCTTTTTCGCATCCCATCGACGATCGCTACTTCGAGGACTATGTCGAAGGCGACGTTCATACCTTCGGCAGCATCGCGGTCGAGGCGGACGAGATCATTGCCTTCGCGAAACGGTTCGATCCGCAGCGTTTTCACATCGACCCAGAGGCAGCCAAACAGACGCCGTTCGGCGGCCTCATCGCTAGCGGCTGGCATACCGCTGGGCTGATGATGCGGCTTTATGTCGAGCACTATCTGACCGACGTCGCGAGCCTTGCCTCCCCTGGCCTCGACGAGTTGCGTTGGCTCAAGCCGGTGCGACCGGGCGACCGGCTGTCTGTACGCGTGACCGTTCTCAAAGCTACGCCATCAAAATCCAAGCCGGATCGCGGCGCGGTCACTTCATTTATCGAAGTTTTCAATCAGGCCGAGGAGGTTGTGATGACGTTAAAGTCCGTAAACATGATTGCCCGGCGGCAACAATACTGACGGGTTGTCTCAAATGGGTCAGACTCGCCGCGCAACGCGCGAACCGGGCTCCACCACGCGCAGCAATGCTTGAAGCGTGCATCAGGCGGAGTATTGGAATGATTTTGTCGCGGGTCTCCACGGGACGAAATGGAATTTAGCCCATGGTTAAACGGCTCCCAAAGCGAATGCGTCCCAATGCCAAGCTCGATCACCGTTCGGGCCGCCCGAGGTGCCATTCGCCGTTCGAACGATATATCGGTCTTCCACGGGAAGCCGAAAAAGCGCTAACCTTCACGCCAGTTCGGGAGTCAACTGGGGAATCCTGATTTAGTTACCCGCCGAGCACCTGCTACCGTCGAACGAGGAGATCGCGCGCCGCCGCGGCGCGGCATAGAAATCGCAATCGAATGTTACGCGCACTTCGGCAAATGGAACGATGTTCGACAACCAGGGAGGTAAGCATGACATCCACCATCCACAAGTTCAGTCTCAATATCGTGGTCGCGTGCGCGGCATTTGTCGCCCAGCCGGCCACCGCCCAGCAGGCGGAAACCTTTAAGCTCGGCATCGTCACGTTCCTGTCCGGTGCGGCGGCGGGTCCCTTCGGCGTGCCGGCGCGCAACGCGGCGGAACTGGCGATCGAAACGCTCAATGCCGGCAAGATGCCCGCGCCCTACGACAAGAAAGGTATAAACGGGCAGCCGATCGAGATGGTGATCGTGGATGAAGCCGGCGGCACCACCAAACAGGTCACCGAATACCGAAACCTCGTCCAGCGCGCCAACGTTGATGCAATTATCGGTTACATCTCGTCCGGTGACTGTCTTGCCATCGCGCCGGTTGCGGACGAGTTGAAGAAGCTCACCATCTTTTTCGATTGCGGCACGCCGCGCATTTTCGAGGATGCAAGCTATAAGTATCTGTTTCGCACCGGCGCACACGCCACGATGGATAACGTTGCCGCCGCACGTTACCTGCTCGCGCGAAACAAGAACATAGAGACTATCGCCGGAATCAATCAGAATTACTCATGGGGAACCGATTCCTGGAACGATTTCAAGGCGTCGATGCAGGCGCTCAAGCCGGGCATCAAGATCGCGACCGAGCAGTTTCCCAAGCTGCTCGCCGGGCAATACGGAGCAGAGATCTCATCTCTTCTCGTGGAGAAGCCAGACGTCATCCATTCAAGCTTCTGGGGCGGCGACTTGGAGGCGTTCGTCCTGCAGGGCAAGGCGCGCGGCGTGTTTGAGGGTCGCACCGTCGTGCTGACCGCAGGCGAGCCAGCCATGTTCCGTATGGCTACGCAGATCCCCACCGGAACGGTGATCGGCGCGCGCGGTCCGCACGGCTTATTCGCTCCGGATAACGCATTGAACAAGTGGCTTCGTGCGGCGTATTCGGAGCGTTACGGCACACCGGCGGTGTACCCCTCGTACAAGATGGTGCAAGCGATTCTCGGCTTGAAAGCAGCGATTGAGAAGGGTGCTGCGGGTAAGCCCGAGAAACCGGCGACGGATGTCGTGATTTCCGCTTTTGAGGGGCTCTCATACGAGACGCCGAGCGGCCGGGTGGACATGAGGCTCGGTAAGGGCCACCAGGCGATTCAACCCACGGCATACGGCACGTTCAAGTTCGACGCCGCCAAGGGCGAGCCCCAGTTGGTCGACGTTGTGCACTATCCGGCCGAATGCGTGAACCCGCCGGAGGGCGCCAAGAGCGAGGACTGGATCAAGGGCGGCTTCAAAGGCGCCAAGTGTTGACGACATGACGAACCATCGACCCGGGCGCGAGCGCGCCCGGGCGGAGGGGGTCCATGCAGAAGTTCTATGTGATCCTCGTCGACGGCACGATCTATTTCTCGTGGCTCTTCATTGTGTCGATGGGGCTGACACTGATTTACGGCGTGATGAAAATTCTCAACATCGCGCACGGAAGTTTCTATGCGCTTGGTGCCTACACGGCGGCGTACGCCGTAGGCGTCTATTTCGCCGGACACTACCCGCCGGTCGGCAGCTTCCTGTTGCTCATTCTAGCCGGGATCGCTGTCGGCGGCATTGTCGGGTTTCTGGTCGAGCGCGGTCTGCTGAGACCCATGTACGGGCGCGACGAGATCGTTCTGGTGCTCGTCACCTATGCCGCGTTTCTGGTGTTCGAAGATCTGATCAAACTCATTTGGGGTGTCGATCCCTACTTCGCCTATCAGCCTTATGAGCTGCTCGGCCGCGTATCGATCGGCGGGATCGCCTTCGCCGTTTATGATATCGGCTTGTTCGCACTCGCAGTCGTCATCGGCATTGCGGCATGGTGGGCGCTGGAGCGCACGCGATCGGGAAAGCTCCTGCGCGCGGTGATTCATGACCGCGAGATCTCAACGGCCATGGGTATCAACGTGCCGCGCATGTTCACCGCGACTTTCGTTATTGGGGCGATGCTTGGCGCGCTCGGGGGAGCAATTACGGCGCCGGCGATCTCGGTAGTGCCCGGCATCGGCGTCGACGTGATCGTGCTTGCGTTCGCTGTGAGCATCATCGGTGGACTAGGCAGCGTGGCAGGTGCCGCCATCGGTGCGCTCGTTGTTGGGCTCGCCCGCGCCTTCGCTGTCCATATCCTGCCCGAGGCCGAGTTGTTCGTAATCTACGGGGTCATGGCGATCGTGCTCGCTTTCCGGCCACAGGGCCTGTTCGGCCGGCCGTCCGCGCGGAAAATTTGACATGCGCACGCTTGTAGCGCTTGCAGTACTGCTTGCCGTACTGCTCGTCGCTGGGCCGCTGATCCCGTCGTGGCTGGTGTTTCTCCTCACCATCGCCTTCGCCAAAGCGCTCGTCGTGCTTGGCCTCCTGGTAATGATGCGCGCTGGCCTCGTCTCGTTCGGTCAAGGACTTTATTACGGCCTCGGTGCCTATGCGGCGGGGCTTACCACCAATTTCTTCGGAATTACCGATGCCATCGCGCTGGTCGCTCTCGGCGGCCTTGTGTCGGCGATCGCGGGCTATGTACTCGGCTTCGTCATGGTGCGCTATCGCGAGATCTTCTTCGCGATGCTGAGCCTCGCGTTGTCGATGATCCTCTACGGCATCTTGGTGCGTTCGGCTGCGCTCGGTTCGACCGATGGATTCAATCTACCACAACCGAGCTTCTTCGGATTCGCTGTCAATGGGCCGGCCGGACGTTTGCTTGTCTATGCGCTGACCGTAGTCATGGCGACCGGCACTGCCATGATGTTGCACCGCTTCGTCAATTCGCCGGCTGGCGTGATCGGCGAGGCGATCCTGACGAACGAGATCCGGGTCGAATATCTTGGCACGTCGGTCACTGGCGTGCTGCACCTCACCTACGTGATTGGGGCGACGACGGCCGGGCTCGGTGGAGCTCTGATCGCGATCGCGGCCGGCCACATCGATCCCGATCTCGCCTACTGGACCACATCGGGCGAGTTCGTGTTCGTGGCGATCCTGTCTGGCATCGGCCATGTTGCGGCGCCACTGCTTGGTATGGCCGTGTTCGAGGCAATCCGCAGCTTCGCCTTCCAATATGCGCCCTACACGTGGCAGATGGTGGTCGGCATCTCCATGCTCGCGGTGATCCTGTTCCTGCCCTCCGGGCTCTGGTCGCTGTTCGCCCCGCGGCGCCGCGCGCGAGGAGCTGCATGAACGCGCCGCTGATCGCCACGAGGGGATTGTACAAGCGCTTCGGCGCGGTCGTTGCGGTCGACAATGTGACGGTCGAAATCGCGCCTGGCGAGACCGTCGGCATCATTGGCGCCAACGGTGCGGGCAAAACCACCTTCGTCAACATAGTCACCGGATACCTTAAGCCCGACGAGGGCGTCATTCTGTTCCGCGGCGTTGATATCACTCCAATGCCACCGCGGGAGGTGACCCGCCTCGGCATCCGGCGTTCATTCCAGGTGGCGCAGCTTTTCCCTAATTTGTCGGTGCGCGACAACGCGCTCGTCGCGCTCGTCTGCGCCGAACAAACACGGCCGACACCGACCACGATTCTACGCACGCCGGCTCGGCTTACGCAGGCGAACAAGATTCTTGCCCGCCTCGGGATTGAGGACTTTGCCGATCGCCCGACGCCGGAACTGCCGCAGGGCCAGCGCAAGCTGCTCGACATCGCACTCGCGATGGTAGGCCGCTCCGCCGTGCTGTTACTCGACGAGCCGACAAGCGGCATCAGTGCGAATGAAAAATTGCAACTGATGGACCTCGTGATGGGGGCGGTCGCCGCGGAAGGCGCGGCCGTGCTTTTTGTCGAGCACGACATGGAGGTCGTCGAGCGTTACGCGCCACGCGTGATCGCATTCTACGAGGGACGGGTGATCGCGGACGGAGTCCCTGCCGTTGTGCTCGCGGACGCGGACGTGAGGCGCTACGTCGTCGGCGCGGAGCTGCATCGCCGGGCGGAAGGTGTGCGGGCATGAGCGGGGCCCTCGACATTCGACATCTTTCGGTCGAGATCGCGGGCTTGCCGGTGCTGACGGATGTCGTTTTGTCGATTACGCCGGGCTCGTTCATCGGGCTCGTCGGCCGCAATGGCGCCGGTAAGACGACGCTCATGCGTGCGATCATGGGACTCCTGGCTGTCCGCGCCGGCGAGGTGAAATTTCTTGATAAAGACCTGCGCGTGACGCCGCCGCACGCGCGTTCTGGCCTCGGCATCGGCTACATGCCTGAGGATCGCCGCCTCGTGCCGGAACTCACTGTCGAGGAGAACGTGCTCATACCAGCTTGGGCAAACGGCGATCCAGCCGTAGCGGAGCGGCTCGGCTTCGTCTATGGCATCCTGCCCGAGGTGAGGGGCATGGCGCCGCGCCGCGCGGTCCAGCTCTCTGGTGGCCAGCAAAAGCTGGTAGCACTCGCCCGCGCATTGATGTGCGGACGGCATCTGCTGCTATTAGACGAGCCGTTCGAGGGCGTTGCCCCCGTTCTGGCGCGCCGGCTGGTCGAGGCGATCGCCGCGCTCAAGGCAACCGGCGTGTCTGTGCTGCTCTCGGAATCCGACTACGTGCATTCCAGCGATCTCATCGATGGCCTCTATGTCATCGAGCGCGGCGTGGTGACGCCGCACTCTGCTGTTCTCAATGTTGCATCCGATAGGTGACAGCATGAAAATACGTGCAGCGATCCTGGAAGAAATAGGGCGCGAGCCGCCGTACGCGACAACGCGACCGCTGACCATTGACGAGGTCGAGCTTGCACTACCCGGGCGCGGCGAAGTATTGGTGAAGATCTCGGCGGCCGGATGAAGCGCAGACGGGGGAACCCAGGCGGTGGAAGGGATTAAAGGAGGCCCTGAAACCGATGGCAGTGCGAGGCGAAGCACCAAAGCCACTGCAACTGCAATGATGGCCATGTGCTGAAATGTCAATGATGCGCGTCCTGCTGCCCCTCCGGGATAGCCCTTAGGGGCATTATCTGAATTTTTCGCCTCCGGCCCGAGGGTTACCAACACCTCCCGAAGCTCTCGGAGGTAAAGGGCCATGCACACACAGACAGCCGTCCGCACCGACCAATTCCACCGCTTCGTGCCGGTCCCGCGCAATCCCTCGCCGCCAACCACCCACGCTCTCGACGGCGCCAGTGAACGCGAACCGCTCGCGCAATCCATGCACCTGATGGGCGCCGTCATGTCGTATCCCCGCAATGCGGAGATTTTCGGTGATAACGAGCCCGCCGAATACCTCTACAAGGTCATCGGTGGCGCCGTACGCACCTACAAGATCCTGAGCGATGGCCGCCGCCAGATCGGCGGTTTCTATCTACCCGGCGACATTTTCGGTTTTCAATTCGCCGAGGAGCACACCTTTTCGGCCGAGGCCATCACTGATGCGAAGGTGCTGGTCATCAAACGCAGCGCGCTGACGGCGCTTGCCGGCTGCGATGCCGCGGTTGCACGGCAGCTCTTCGCACTCACGAGCTGCGAATTGCGGCGAATGCAAGATCGCGTTCTGCTGCTCATCAAGAGCGCGCAGCAGCGCGTCGCCAGCTTCCTTCTCGAAATGGCGGACCGCGCCGCGGCCGGAAATGTCGTGGAACTACCGATGTCGCGCCAGGACATCGCCGATTATCTCGGCTTGACCATCGAGACCGTGTCTCGGACGTTGAGGTGCCTGGAAAGCAGCGCGGCGATCGAGGTGCCGAGTTCGCGGCGGATCGTGTTGCGCAACCGATCCGCGCTGAACCGCCTGAACAGCTGAGTGGGCAGCCCGAGATTTAGCGGATCGGCAA